>JACDJB010003505.1_pt1 | contig 10289 bp, 9 predicted proteins | sample 7454121 | NCBI WGS metagenome assembly JACDJB01 (sample SAMN14253290, study PRJNA609438) | sludge metagenome | isolation source: sludge after 25d culture with pyrite | collected 2018-12-20 | reverse complement strand
TTGTGATCATGATAGGGGATGTATCGGGAACGGGCATGCCTGCAGCAATGGTGATGTCTGCAGTAATCTCGCTGTTCCGAACGGAAGCACCGCGCGGGGGGAATGCCGGGGATATACTCACTCGCATTAATCGCCAGTTGAGTACGACGCTTCAAGGTAAGATGATGGTGACGATTGGAATAGCTCTGGTAGATGGGGAAAGTGGGATAATATCGTATGCTAGTGCAGGACATCTCGCACCATACATTTTGACTTCAGAAGCAGTTCAACGTGTGAAGGTTAGCTCTTTGCCAATCGGCTTTAGCACAGAAGAAGTATACCATGAACAACACCTCACATTATCGCAAGGGAATTACCTCATTTTACTTACGGATGGTGTTATTGAAAGAGTAAATCAGTATGGGGAGATGTTTGGCTTTGAGCGATTGGAAGAGACTCTAACAGAGCTTGATATAAATGGTGGGCCAGTAACGATGCTAGAGAACTTTCAGAAACGGCTTTCTATGTTTAGTGACCATACGAGTATGCAGAGCCATCCATCCATCATAGACGATTGGACAATTTTGTTTGTTCAACGGTTAGGGGAAGGTGAGGGATCGAATGCTTAAAATGCGACTTTCTCTTAGTTGGAAGATGTTCTTAGTATATCTACTCATTATTCTCATTGGCACACTAATTTTAACAGCAAAAAATGTATGGGTGAATCAATCGAACATAGCAGATTTGAAAAAGTTTTTCTTTGGTGCGATCTTGTTTTTCAATCTTATATTTTTACTCATTATGCAAGTAATAACGATTATCCGTTTTCGAAGCGTGCATGCGTTTTTCCATGTAAACAAGAGTGGCTTGACTGCAGACCAAGTATTCCTTCGACTGTTACGGTTTCCTTATGAGCTGTTTTGGAGTATGATTATTGTTTCTTTTGTATTATCAATTTTATTTCATATTGCAGAAATTGTAAAAAAAGTTGGAGTTAATGGATTAATACAGTTAGAAGTGGTTTTTAAGCGACTAGATAATTTGATGTCTGAAATGGCGCTTGCGATTACGTTAGCGGTGATGGTGTATAGTCTTCTGCGGATCACGCTAAAACCGTATGTAAGAGATCTAAGAAGAGTGAAAATTGGGGCTGATATCAAAAGAACTTCGATAGCAAAGCCGTTTTTATTAGCATTTGTCGGTTGCTCCATTGTGATTAGCTTTGACGTGCTGAGAAACATTGTCGTTTCCTATAAAACAGCAGATATGGTGAATATATCCGCATTAATAAAGATTGTAGCTGTGGACTTAATCTTAAGCTTTATTGTATTTACCGTTTTGATTTGGGAGCTGCGTAGTGAGTTGCGTTATGTGGAATCGGATATTCGCTCATTAGTATTAGGAACTCGTATGGAACTACATAAACCGATTTCCATTCGAGTTGCAGATGAAATTGGTCAGTTAGCCGAGTCGTTTAATATGATTCAACACAAAATTATTGATCGTTACCAACGACTGGATGGAGAGCTAATTCTAGCCTATGCGGTACAACAAATGCTACTGCCTGCACCAGAGGTTCGGCATCGAGACTTCTATATCCAAGCGATAGGCAGGAGGTTTGATGCGGTGGAAGAATGGTATGATATTTTACCGATGCCGGATGGAGGCATTGCAGTGACTGTTGGCAAAGTATCGACTTCAGGAATGCCTGCAGCATTAGCGACGTCTACGGCGATATTTGTTCTACGCAGTGTCATTACTGAATGCAATACGGCGTATGAAGCCATAACTCAAACAAAGGAACAATTGATAGCAACGCTACCGCACGATTTAGAGGTTCATTTGGGTATAGCACTTTTTAATCCTAACACAGCAGATATGGAGTTTGCAGGTGATAGTGAAATACATATTGTGATAGAGCGTTTGATGCAACCAGAACTAGCGATGCAAAGCGATCCTATTCAGTCGCTAAAGTTACCTATACTAAGCGGAGATCGAATTGTTCTCGGTAGCAAAGCTGCTCTTTCCGAAAATAGGGACCAGATGGATGATCTAGACACCTCGCAAGAAATGCATGTCGTCATTGATTACAAGTATGTAGTGTAAGGTTTTTGTAATAAACTTTATTTATGATAAAGAGGCGGTATTGATAGAAAGTAGGTTTGAGGATGAGAAAAGGCAACCTATTGACAATGAATTGGAAAATTAATAGCCAATACGGGCAAGAAAAGGTTGTCACACGTGATGTTGAGCGGTTGCTAGCCTTGTATTCTATTGATTCTAGAAGAATAGAAGAAGTGACGACTGCAGTTAGCGAGGCATGCTTGAATGCTTTGGAACATGGGAATAAGCTGGACCCACATCGATTAGTCGAGGTTACAATGGATATACATGAAGGTGGCTGTATTTTTCGATTTTACGATGACGGAGCAGGATTCGATAGTCACTTGCTCTTAGCGAACCAAGTCACACAATTTATAAAAACCGATCCTCGAGGTTGGGGACTTCAATTGATCAATACGTTTGCCAACCAATTTCGAACAGGGTATGAGGATATACGATTTTATGTTGAATTGGTTTTCCTGACGAACGATACATATGAGAGTGGGTGTGGGAATGGAACAATCATTTCGCGTTAGTATTCGGACTATGCTGCACTGCATGATTTTGGATATGCAGGGAGACTTAACGAAGAAAGTGGAAGACGATCTACTGAAATTACACAAATGGGAGCAAGGATTAGAAGGAGATCGAGATTATCTCATTCTAGATTTATCGAAGGTACCATATATTAATAGTGCGGGAATCGCCATTTTGATTCGACTCATCCGCTATGGTCAAAAGGGAAATTTTCAAACGTTTGCCTATGGAGTTACACCACACTATGAAAAGCTGTTTCGTATGGTTGGGTTAACCGAATACATGATGATCTACCCAGATGAATATTCAGTTTTAGAACGTATTCGCTCTATATACGAGAATACACAATAGTTATATTTTGATAATGGAGTAATTTTATTTATTGGCCCTCGACGTATAATAAGCTACACACGTCGAGGGTAATTTATTGAAGCATTGATATGCTTGATATTATATGTAACACTGTAAAATAGATTAATTGCTATATGCAAAATACTTGGGTGATACAATGGGGACTTTTTTTGTAGTATTTGGTGGTGTGGGATTATTTTTGCTAGGTATGATGATAATGACCGACGGGCTTAAATCTTTGGCAGGAAACTCTTTGAAGCGGTTATTAAGCAAGTTCACTGGAGGCACCTTCTCCTCAATCGTATCTGGGGCTTCGATTACTGCTGTCATCCAGTCATCGAGTGCTACGTCATTGATGACCATTGGATTTGTGAGCGCAGGTCTCTTATCATTTTCACAAGCCGTTGGTGTGATCATTGGTGCGAATTTGGGGAGCACGAGTACGGGTTGGATTGTCTCGGCGATCGGCTTTAAAGTGAGCATGGGTGCGCTTGCCCTACCATTAGTTGGTGCGGGTGCATTTCTTCGACTATTTTCTAACGGAAGATATACGCATTATGGTATAGCCTTAGCAGGTTTAGGTCTTATTTTTCTGGCAATCGGACTATTACAAGAAGGTATGTCCGATTTAGCGGCAAGCTTTTCGCTGCATTTTTTGGGGAGTCCATCTATACTCCAACTTCTATTACTAGTGATTATAGGATTAGTGATGACTGTTGTGATGCAATCTTCCAGTGCAGCATTTGTTATAACCTTGACAGCCCTTGTTGCAGATACGATAAGCTTCGAGCAAGCAGCTGCACTCGTAATCGGTCAAAATGTTGGTACGACAGTTAAAGCATATATCGCTTCGATTGGGGGAACAGCTCCAGCGCGACGAACAGCACTCGCACATATTGGCTTTAATTTATTTACTGCTTTGGTGTCGTTACTCCTTTTTCCTTGGCTCATACCTGGTGTCCTCAAGCTTGGAGATGTGTTGAATTTTCATGATTATGCAATTTTGCTTTCCTTACTCAATACTTTGATGTATTTGATTAGTGTAATTGTAATTGTGCCGTTATTAACTCCATTTATGAAGGTAATTGAACGGATCGTACCAGATAGAAGCCGACAATTGATCAAGTATTTAGATCCTACCGTGGCAACGATTCCTGCAGTTGCAATCGAAGCGGTCAGAAGAACGCTCATCAAAATTATGAAGGAATTGTCCGTTGCCAGTACAACGCTATTTATGAAAAAACAGTATACGAACGATATCAAGAATCAATTATTTGTGGCTAAGGATGCATTAAACGAAGCACAGAAATTTCTTGCATTAATCAATAATGAGTCATCTGGAGCAACCAGTAGAGAATATCAACAACAAGTTGCACTCGTGCACAGTATCGATCACCTTCTGCGCTTCATTAAGGTGATGGAGGAAGAAGAAGCAGCTCGTTTTTTGAATAACCATACGCAGATGCAAGAACTACTACAGAAAATGATTTTGTTATTTGAGCTGGTGCCACAACAGCTTACGTATGAGGACACACTAGACGTCATGACACATGCTGAACAAACCTCAAAGATGATCGCGGAATTGCGTAGAGAAAATCGAAAAGATATTTTCGAAAAAACCGTAATGAAAAATGTCGATTTGGATGTAGCCATCCAAGATGTACATACACTGCATTGGTTCGATCGAGTTGCTTATCATATGTGGCGAGGGCTGTATCATATTCATGTATGTACAAGTGAAGAAAGTACGCCAGTCGAGGAACTCCACTAATAGTTTTATGCTTTTTAATATATACTATTAAATGCTTAGTGTACGAGATTTTCCATTGTCTGCAACCTTGAATAAGATACTTCGTCTAAAAGTAAAATTAGATGGTTTTCAAATTTTAGAGAGGATGTGGCTGTAATTTCAATTTTACTGCTGGCAATCATCCTAATAGTAGTGCTGGTGTTTATCCTATCTTTAGGAGCAATCAGTATTAAATCTAGTCCGAAAGGCGAGGGCGATATGATCAAAAAAGTATATGTCTACTTAGTCCTATTTGCTACATTAATGATGACGATCGGTGGCGGAGTAAATGTATTTATGAACTTAGCGGATCTCATTGCACCGCAAACGTACTACCAGACGTTCGAGGAATACAAAATGTATCCAATCAAGGAAGGCACATCCGTCAACAAGACCGATGAAGAGCTGCGCGTTAGCTATGATCGGTTGGTCGATGAATACGAAGCGAAGGAAACAAATCGAGCGAAAAACTCCATCATCAAAAGCTTAGGCTGGATCATTATTCCACTTCCCATCTTCATCTACTTTCAACGCAAATTAAATAAAAGCGAATAAGGAAAATGCAAAAATACCCAAGGCTGGAAAAATGCTTTGGGTATTTTTAATTATAAATTTTCTGTAGCTACACAGAAAATGATAGTTATTTGATATAGATAATTAACATGTATTTCCTGTATGATAAATGTATATGCGAAAAAGGTCTAAGTGATAAAGCAAATTGATTTTTGTAAATGGAGGGGTTCGATGGCAATGAGAAAGGGATTATTTTACAAAAGCATGATTCTTGCAGTAGCAATACTTATGGTATTCGCTCTAACTGGGTGTGGAGGTAATGAAAGCTCGAGCGATAACAGTAGTTCCACGAGTTCAAACAACAATGAATCAAAAAGTAATGTTGAGGATACAAACGGTTCCAGTGACTCTATCGGTGTTTCTAGTGATTTTGAAGCTACTGATTATGATGAAATGCTTGATTCTGGTGTGTCACCAGTGAGTGTAGGAATAACGAAATATTTGGAGGTCAAAGGAGTAGCGTATGAGATGCTTACCCCAGTGATGGATCAGATATCGGAGACGAATCCGTTTGCTGCACTAGCATTCCTCCCACTATTCACAGTGGATTTAACCATTATGCCTCTTACAATGTTAGCAGCAATTCCTGAAAAAGGTAACGGTGTGTGGGAAGGAAACCTCATGCTCTTATATAATGGAACCGGCCGAGTCGAAGCAAAAGGTGATATCAATACGTTTAGCATGAATATTACGAATGATGATAGTGAAATGGGAAGCATGACTATCGAAGGGGAGTATGATGCTAAAACAGATTCCATGCAGGCGGTCTTTAAAATGGGAGACGGTACGCAGATGGTATTTGAGTATGTTGCATCCGATGATGGCTATGTGAGTCAGCTTTATACGGAAGGTGAAGAAGAAAATACTTTAATTAAAAATGCGGTGAATAATACCAAGCTCTATGCTGGATTGATTGATGAAAGTAGTAAACCGGACAGTATTTATAAAAAGAAAGTCACGGATTGGGAAAGCTTTGTGGCCAACGATACCTTAATGATCGTTATTGATAATGGCAAAGGGTATTCGATCTTGGATGGAGAGAAGTTCGAACATTGATTAACATAAAGAAGGGAAAAGGGGACAGGGGTATTATACCTGTCTCCTTTTTCTCATTTGTCTATCTGCGACAACGATCAACAAATTGCTTAAAAATCATTGCTGCGCTACTTTCTTGTTCTGCCATCATTTCTGGATGCCATTGTACTGCGAGCACCATTCTTTCACCCTGTAGCTCGATTGCCTCAATTGTTCCATCTGGCGCATTTGCAATAGCTACTAATCCATCGCCTAGTTGATGTATTGCTTGGTGATGGAAGCTGTTGACCGCCAATTCACTTTGGGCAAGGATGTGATGTAGCTTTGAGTCATCTGCAATTGTAATTGTATGAGTGGATACATGCTTAGGAGAGCGTCCAAAAAAAGAATGTTCTTCTGTCCCAGGCTTATGGCTTCGTAAGTCTTGGTAGAGCGATCCACCACATGCTACATTGAGTAGTTGTGCACCACGGCATATTCCTAGATAAGGTAGAGTAGTTTCTTGTAGTATTTTATTTGCTAATGCAAGCTCATGTGCATCTCGTATTTGCTTAACTTCCTCAAGGTGCTCGCTATGTTCCTCATTATAATAGGTTGGATCAATATCCGAGCCACCAGTAAATAGGATGCCGTCCAATACGGAAAGCATAGGCATAATACTTTCAATTTCCAATGTAATTGGAATTAATATTGGAGTACCTCCAGCGCGTTCAATCGCTTTAACATAATCATCAGCGACATACTGGATTGTTTGGTCTGACAGTGCTAAGCCTTTATTAACGATCGCATCGGGCGTTTCTGTACAATTTACAGTAATACCGATAATTGGTCGCATGTTGTATCCTCCTAGAAATGCCTCTTTTCCTCTATCATAACAGGTAATGAACGATTCGTAATAGGGAAATATCATGAATCGATCAGTACTTGCTTGTTGATATCGATATCACCGTGATAAGCTAATATATAGTAAAGATTTTAATGCAATTTAAGAGATAGAGAAAAGGGTGGATCGTTGTGAAAATCGGTGCACGAGTAATAAAAACTGGACTAGCAGTGATTGTGGCTTTGTATGTAAGTATGGCTTTCGGCTTACAACCACCTGTTTTTGCGGCGATTGCAGCAGTGATCTCTATTCAGCCCTCTGTATATCGCTCGCTTACAACGTTTGTAGAACAGATCAAAGCAAATATCATTGGTGCAGCGATTGCACTAATCGTCAGTCTAACAATAGGCAATTCACCAATTGTTATAGGTATTACTGTCATTCTGATTATTGCAATCAACCTGTTATTGAAATATGAAAAAAGTATCAGCATTTCCGTATTGATGGCAATTGCGATCATGGAGAGTGGCAATGAGAATTTTCTTGAATTTGCGTTGCATCGTTTTGCGCTTATCATTATTGGGATGCTTGCTGCTACGCTCATCAATGCGCTTTTTATCCCGCCCAAGCACCACGGCAAGATTAAGAAGTTATTAGAACAGACGAATGATCAATTAACTTTGCTGATGCTGGATCGTTCTACCACAGCATATGCTACTCAAATCGAGGAGCTGCATCACCAAAGCAAGACGCTAGAGGAACTATTTGATGTGTATCAGGAAGAAGTGTTTTTTCGTAAATACGATTTTCAAAAAAAGCGTGAGCTTGTCACGTACAAACGTTTAATCTCCGTGTTCAAAAAGGAATTAAAGCTTCTACAGCAGATAAAACGAGTAAAAGATGAGCAGCTACAAGCAGAGGTTCAGACAAAAATAATTAAAATTGTAGAGATTCAACGAAAACTCTTGCATTCTACACGAATGGAGAATAAGCAATTAGCCGTATTGTATGATTTTCGCCAGTATAGCACAAGTCAGTTGCGCTTGGTCTCCTTACTCGTAGATATAGAATTTGAAATCAATAAGCTACTACGGTATAAACAAAGAAGGGATCGACTACAGCAAGTAGCCGATCCATCATCCTCTACAATTCTTCCTTGAAACTGTTTTCTAGTTCATCAACGAGAGAACCGACAAATGCAACTGCTTTGCGGATTGGGTCAGGAGTAGACATATCTACTCCTGCCATCTTCATGAGATCGAGTGGTTTTAACGTTCCTCCTGCTTTGAGTACCTCTAGCCAGCGCTGTGCTGCAGGAGCACCTTCTTCTTCAATAAGTTGCGACACAGCAGTTGATGCGGTCAATCCTGCTGCATACGTGTATGGATATAAGCCAATATAGTAGTGTGGCTGACGCATCCATGTAAGCTGCGCACCTTCATCGATCACAACCGCATCTCCCCAGAAGTCTGAAAGTACTGATCCCTTTAGCTCGGAGAGTACATTTGCTGTAATCGCTTTGCCTGCTTCGACATGCGCGTATGCGCGTCGTTGAAGCTCCGCTTCGAGCATATGGGTAACGAAATTGTGGTAATAAGTGCCTAAAAATTGCAATATTACGGTACGTCTAACCTTCAGATCCGTAGTCTTGGCTAAAATCGAACGTCCAAGGATCATCTCGTTCATGGTTGATGGTGCTTCAATAAAATACATCGATGGTCGCGTATTGCTTAGGCGCTGATATTTGCCTGCCATTGCAAAATGTCCCGCATGTCCGAGCTCGTGTGCTAATGTGAATACGGAGCGCATTTTGCCCGTCCAAGTCATCATGATGTATGGATGTACACCATACGGACTGGAACAGAAGGCGCCGGTTCGTTTGCCGACGTTATCGGAATAATCAACCCAACGTTCTGCTAGAGCCTTTTGCATAACTGCATGGTATTCTGGCCCCATGATTGTCAATGCTTCTAATATCATCGCAGATGCCTCTGCGAAAGAAATAGGTGCAGTTTCTTCTTGCCCAATCGGAGCTTTTAAATCACAAAAGCGCATTTCCTCTAAACCAAGCACACGTTGTCTGAGCTTTGCGAGTCGACGCATATGAGGTGCGAGCTCAGCTTGGATAATATTCAGTATATTTTCGTACATCGTGACCGATACTTGCTGTGGCTGTAACAGCATATGTGTGACAGACTCATAGTTGCGGAGGCGAGCGAGAGCTACTTGCTTTTTCAATTCAGTCGCATACGTAGCAGCAAATGTGTTTTTATATTGCCGTAATGTCTTTGTAAAAGAGGCATATGCTTTTCTGCGTTCATCAGTATTGGTAGACTGCTCATATAATGTTTCGTAGAGAGCAAATGAAACGGGTAGCATCTCACCCTTGTCATTCTTGATCGAATCAAACTGCATATCGGTTGCCTTGCTTTGTCCGTAAATCGTAAAAGGTGCACTTAGCGCTTCTCCCAAAGCAGCAAGCACGGTTTCTGTTTCTGGAGATAACATATGCGCGCGTACTTGTTGGATTTTCTCTAGCTTAGCTTGGAAAACTTGTAATCCTTGCTCTTCCTCCATAAATTGTGCTAGTTTTTCCTCTGGAATGGATAGCACCTCAGACTCTAAGAAGGAGAGCCCTGCACTGATTTGTGCTGTTGCTGCAGATACTTTGCTAGAATGAGCCTGGTTTACTGCGTCTGTCGCATCTGCGGATGAACGTAAGTAAGCAAATGTAGACACACGCACGATGCGCTCCTGATATCGGTCAAGCTCCACTAAGCAATTGAGTAATTGTGAAGCACTTTCGCCTAGCGTACCTTTATACTTCGTTATGGAAGAGATGTCACGGATGACGGCATCAACTTCTGCACTCCAAACCTCATCATTAGGGAATAAATCACTTAAATCCCACGTTTGCTCGACGGGTACTTCTTCACGTAATAGTCTTTTTTTCAATTTTACTTCCTCCTCGTAAGTAACAAAAATATATTTCGCTACTCGAACTTAATTGTAAGTATACACGAATTTGAATTTGTCGCATATAATAAATGCTAATAATCGTGTATAATGATGACAATAGAGTTTCAATCAAGTATACTA
>JACDJB010003503.1_pt1 | contig 10290 bp, 8 predicted proteins | sample 7454121 | NCBI WGS metagenome assembly JACDJB01 (sample SAMN14253290, study PRJNA609438) | sludge metagenome | isolation source: sludge after 25d culture with pyrite | collected 2018-12-20 | reverse complement strand
TGTTGGGTGATTCTCAAAGAAAATTGCGCGGATTCCGTTCCATGTCGCACACTTGATGTACAATTATCCCAACCAGTATTTTTTCCTAAAAGTGTGCGGCATGATTCCGGAATCGGTGTGCGATTTCACCGGAATATGCACCTTATCAAGAGTGAGATTAGCTGTTGTGATAAAGCCATTACTTACCTCAGGTGTGGAGATGTTTCCATTGTGGGTGATCTTTGAAATCGTACGCGCCTGACCTTCAATAGTCATTGATCTTGTAATAATTAGAGGACTATTTATTCTTATTGTGTCATCAGTCATCTTGGTAATAATTATTTTCGAAGTCACACCTGAAGCATTGATTTCTTGAATTGCTGCTCTTAGAGAACAAAGTCCAGCAACGTCTGCACAGATCCCATTACCCACATTGGCATCACTAGAATCAGCATTTGAGTCCACAAGAAATGCATCAATAGCGTGTACTGGTTCAGGTGTCAAACCCAATCCAATTACCAAAGCAATTAAGACAATTATATGCATACAGGAAAAAGATTTAGATTTCATTATGAATTCTCCGTAAAAAAGGGTTAAAAAACTTATTTAAAATTTGATTGGTTAATCAGGTTCAATGTTTTGCGGATTGGCTCTTAATTGACGTAATTTGGTAAACATATTTTCCATGTCTTTAAAATAGATTACTTCATGACTATTCGGATCTTCTAATGAGGCGAACCATTCCTCTTGGTCCTGATTTTCCAGTTGCCAGATTCTTAGAAGAAAAGAAAAATATTTATAGGTCATGGTTTGTAACTTCTTTCCAGCAAAGAATTTTGCGGTTTTTTTATTGTGGAAATTGTCTTTCTCAATATAATTTACATATCAGGCGTCATAGAAACGTCACAAAACAAAGGGTAAAAGAATCGTCTTTCATGCAACAACTGAAAATACACTGCTTTGGCACACTGACTATCACCAAAAATGGGGAGGTAATTACGCAATTTGATACCGATAAAGCGCGTGCATTACTGGTTTATTTAGCGTTGGAACAAAAAAGAAGCCTTACTCGATCACATCTTGCTGGCATGTTGTGGTCTGATCTTTCAGAAAAACAAGCACTTCAAAGTCTGCGTCAAACTCTTTTGATATTAAGAAAAGCGCTTGGAGATTTTTCTCCTCAACAACTTATTTTTAGTGAAAAAGATGTGGTGCGCATCAATCCGGATATCCCTATTTGGGTGGATGTGATAGCTTTTAAAAATGAATTATTCGATGCACTTCAATTTTTTCAAAGGCAGGATCAATTTCATCAGATCAATTTTCGACGGCTGAAAAATGCTTTCAAGATCAAATCTGGAATTTTTCTGGATAATTTTTCAATTACTGGCGCATACCTTTTCGATGAATGGCTTAGTCTTACACGTGAGAGTCTGGATCATCAAGCTACCGAAGGGTTAGGCTATCTCGTGCAATATTACCAAAATCGGTGTGAATATGGTTTAGCACGCAGTAGCTTACAACAAATTCTCCAAATTACCCCATGGGATGAACGGGCACATGTTATGTTGATGCAGCTTTATGCGGTTGATGGACAATGGAGTGCTTTTGAGAATCAATATCGATTGTTAAGAAAATTTCTTATGAATGAGATTGGTGTTGAGCCAACCTCTGAAACAACAGCATTCTATGAAAAATCTCGTAAAATACGAAGTGAAGCACCTACTTTATTGAAAGAGCCAAACTATCAATCTAAAATTCCTCTTGATGGTGCTCGTTTTATAGGGAGAGAAAGGGAACTTGATGAAGTAACCAGTTTATTGGTAGATCCGGCTTGCCGTTTGATTACATTGCACGGGCCGGGGGGAATTGGAAAAACCAGTCTTGCGTTAGAAATTTTTCGGCAACAAACAGGTGTTTATCGCGATGGTGTGTTCTTTGTATCTTTAGGTGGTGTGCACACAAATGAAGAATTGATCACTGAATTAATCATGAATCTGCAGGTGCCACTTCTGGATTCTACAAACCTAGATGAGCGGCTTCGGGACTTTTTACGCAACAAAACTATTTTGCTGGTTTTGGATAATTTTGAGCAATTACTTGCTGACTCAGAAACCACAATAACACTAGGAAAAATCATTCGGAATTCAATAAATATAAAGATTCTGGTCACTTCCAGAGAGCGTCTTAATCTGATTGAGGAATGGGTTTATCCAATCAATGGATTGACTTATCCTGTCTCGTCAAATCTGTCAGAGACTGAATTGGTAAAACAATATGATGCACTGGCATTATTTCAACAACGAGCTAAGCAAGTGAAACCAGATTTTAAGCTAGATCAACGATCCATTTCTGCGGTCGTAGAAATATGCCGTTTATATGAGGGTTTACCTTTGGCCATTGAATTAGCTGCAGCAGATGTGTGGAGTCAATCCTGTCAATGGATTGCTGAAAAAATAAGTTGCAATTTAAACTCCTTACACTCCAATACAAGCAATGTGGCCCCACGGTACCGTAATTTATGGAGAAATTTGGATGATTCTTGGAACTTGATGGATGAAAACCTGCGAAGAATTTTTACAAAGATTGGTATTTTTGAGGACAGTTTTTCATACTCAACTGCAAAGACAATCTGCTTAAGCGAGCAGGATGATCTGAACAGGCTGGTTAATCAATCTTTGTTACAACTATATCCTGATGGTCGCTATAAAACGCATAGCGTAATCCAACAATATGCCTTTGAAAAGCTGAAGCAATCGGGTATGCTGCAAGAGGTGAAGTTGGTTTTTGTACATTTCTTCACAGAGTTTCTGCAAATATTTTTTGAGAAGGAAGATACAATCCATCAAAAACAAGTACTGGATGAGATTCAGGTCGAATTACGGAATCTGAAAAAAGCCTGGCAATTGATTATTGAGTTTAAACATATCGAACACCTGGAAATATTTCTTGAACCTTTTTATCAGTTCTATAACATCCGCAGTCGCTTCCGGGAAGGAATGGAGTTATACCAACCAGCCTTAAATTTGCTCAGCGAGTTACAATCAAATGAAACGGATGATCAGTTTGAAATTCTTCAAGGAAAGTTGTTGGTCAAAAGCGGTTCTCTTGCCCATAGAGCTCGTGAAAACAGCCAGGCTCGTGAATCATTAGAAAAGGCTAAACAAATATTCAGTAAACATTCGCTTGAAAAAGAATTGATTGATTGCCAAACCGCCTTGGCTGAGGTCTATTTGCGCTCGAATGAATACGCAAACGCAGGAAAAACAGCTGAGAAAAATCTTGAGTATTATCATCAAACTTCTGACAAGGTTGGTCAGATTAAGGCATTGAACACTTTAGGATTGGTGAGTCTACGGCGGGGAGAGATTGATGGGGCAAGAGGATATTTTAATCAGTCAGTTGAACTAGGAAGGAAATCTGAGACCAAGAGACATTTGATCGTCCCTTTGAATTATTTGGGGGACATAGCTTGTAATGAAGGTAATTATCAGGAGGCAACATCGCTTTTTCAAAAAAGTTTGAAGATCGCCTCTGAGCTTGAAGATTTGTATCAAGAAGCTTTGCTGCTTAATAATCTGGCAAGTGTTTATCATGTAGAGTTGGATTATCTTAAAGCCAGTGAGACATATCGGAGAAGTTTGGAAATTTGCCGTCAGATTGTTGATTTGAATGGTGAAGCGATCGCGTTGGCGAATTTGGGAGAAATAGCCTTGGCACAAGAAAATTGTTCTGAAGCTATTTCCCTTTCAAATCAGGCGTTAGATATATCAAGGGAGATTGGAGAAGAATGGTCTATTTCGATTTGTTTGAATATTCTGGCGGAAGCTTATTGCAAGCTTGGACAATTTGAAAAGGCACAGCAACACATCCGGGAAGCGCTTCAAATTGCGTATAAAAATGAAGCAATCCGTTTTCTGGCGCGTTATGCAATAACTGCCGGTCGGTGTTATCAATTACAAGGATCATATGAATTGGCGAAAGAACTTTTGAGTGCAGCGTTGGCGCATTCATCAACGGAATACGATATTCGGGAGAAGGCGAATGAGTATTGTAAGGAAATGGGAATGGATGAGGTGGTTGAGGTAGACTGTGAGAAATTGACGGATGTAGTCAGGCGGTTTTTTGATTTAGGGAAGTAATTATCCATTGGTGGGGCGTTTGGCCAAACGCCCCTACGATGATGTGAATAATTGATCATTCTTCCAATTTACCGGATTGCTGTTTATGTAATCAACAATTATGTCATATGCTTCATCATCCCGGATGATGTGATCCCAATAATTGCGTTGCCAAACAGGTTTCCCGGGTGAATTTCGGAGGAGATTGATTTGTTTGGTCACGGATGATTTGAATCCAGCAATCAGTGAACCAATGGTTTTAGGTTTAAGACCAGAAAACGTATTTTGATCGGTAGGGGCGTTCGGCCAAACGCCCTTACCATGGATAATTACAATTGCGTGTATATGATTAGGCATGATTACATATGCACCCAATTCAATTTCTGAACGGATGGAAGCAGATTTTTCCCATTCAGTTTGAACAATTCGACCAAATTGGCTTAAATACATGATTCCATTTTCGATTCTTCCAAACATTTGTCGGTGTTGATAAGTACATATGGTGAGAAAATATGCTCCTTCGGAAGAATAATCATAACCTTGTAATCGAATGGAATTTCGGTTATGGATGAGTGAATTGTATGGCATTGGTGGACTCCAAGAGTTGGATAATCATTTAATTTTACACGACTTGTGATAATTTTTGGGGTTGTGAAATTAATGCTGGTAGGGGCGTTTGGCCAAACGCCCCTACGATTGGTTTATTGATTTCCCATAGGAAATTTAAATAATCGCATTCTTCAATCCCATCAATTTCTTGTCATGAATATCTAATATAATAATGGAAGGAGTCGGCATTATTTCTCTTTTTTCTTGAAAGGATCTTCATATGTCATATTTCATTGGGCTAGATATCGGTACCAGCGCGGCCAAGGTGGTATTATGCGATCAGGATGGTAAGATTATTGCCATCGGCCAGCAAGAATACCCACTTTACACCCCCTTCCCTCTGTGGAGTGAACAGAACCCTGCTGATTGGTGGGGAGGATCTATCAAAGCTCTGCAACAAGTTTTATCGATGGCTTCAATCGATAAATCAGCAGTTGCTGGTATAGGCTTAACTGGTCAGATGCACGGATCTGTCTTTTTGGATAAAGAAGATAATGTAATCCGACCCGCATTACTGTGGAATGACCAGCGCACAGCCAAAGAATGCGACCAGATTACTGAATTGGTCGGTTATGAAAAATTGATCGAGATTGCTGGCAACCCAGCCTTGACTGGATTCCAGGCGCCAAAAATCTTGTGGTTAAGAAATAATGAACCCCAGAATTATGAAAAAATTACCAAAGTTTTACTACCAAAAGATTACATTCGCTTCTTATTAACCGGCGAATTCGCCAGTGATTGCTCTGATGCGGCAGGCACGTTGTTACTTGACCTTCACAAACGAGACTGGAGTGATGAATTACTCCAAAAACTAGAATTGCCCCGTGATTGGTTTCCAACTGTCTTTGAGGGGTCGCAGATTACAGGGAAGTTGTTACCAGCCATTGCTGAAAAGCTTGATCTACCAGCTGGTATTCCTGTAGTGGCAGGTGGTGGGGATAATGCCGCTGCCGCTGTTGGCACAGGGATAGTTCGCTCCGGTTTGGTAAGCAGCAGCATTGGCACCAGTGGTGTTGTGTTTGCCCATAGCGATGAAATTCGTTTAGACCCGAAAGGTCGTTTGCACACTTTTTGCCATGCAGTACCTGAAAGGAATCATCTTATGGCGGTTACCCTTTCAGCTGGCAATTCATTGCGCTGGTTACGAGATGTTTTACGGGAACCGATGGGGTTAACCGAAAAAGAGAATGCAATCAACTACAATTTGTTGTCTGAAATGGCAGAAAAAGTCCCAGTTGGAGCGGAAGGGTTAATTTTCCTCCCTTATTTGAGCGGAGAGAGAACACCACATCTTGATCCATTAGCAAGCGGTGCTTTTATCGGGTTGACAGCCAGACACACAGTATCTCACATGGTGCGGGCTGTGATGGAAGGGGTTGCTTTTTCATTGCGGGATGGGTTTGAAATTATGAACGACTTGGAAGTACCGATTGAACAGGTTCGCGCAATTGGTGGAGGTGGAAAGTCCAGTGTGTGGTGCCAGATCCAAGCCGACATTTTTGGGACTGAGGTGGTTAACCTGGCGGTTGAGGAAGGACCGGCTTATGGCGCAGCCTTATTGGCAATTGCTGCAGATCAGGATGCGGAAGGGGTAACAAATGTTTCAGAATCCTGTGTGAAAACGACCACAAAATTCCAACCGGAAGCTGCTTCAGTGAAAAAATATAATCAGATTTATGCTGTTTATAAAGATCTTTACCCATCATTAAAAGGTCACATGCATCAGCTTGCTAATTTTGCAATTGAATAATTAAACGAAAGAGCAGCTTTTATTATTTTAATTTGCAAAGCTGCTCTTTTTTATATTTTCTTGGATAATTGGTCTAATTTGTGAACCTTTGACTGAGGATGTAATTTTCCAACCCTAATATGGTCGATTGTTGGCCACTGATTACAGCACGCACAACATCACCGATCGAAATGAGTCCAACTAAATTTCCTTCATCTACGACAGGTAGGTGTCGGATGTGTTCACGCGACATCAATTGCATGCATTCGTTAATACTGGTCGCAGGAGAGACCGCAATCACTTCTTTGGTCATCCAGGTTTCTACAGGTCCATCTAATGGGCAGGTTTCTTTTTCAGCAATTCTGTAGGCAAAGTCTCGTTCGGAGATAATTCCTTTTACATCACCAGACTCGACAACTAATAATGCACCAACATTGTGGCTTCGTAATGTTTTTAACGTTTCAATTAATGTGGTTTTTGGTCCAACCGTCCAAACTTGTTTACCCTTTTCTGCCAGAATATCCTTTACTGTATTCATACAAACTCCTTTAATTGGTTTTATTGAATAAGAAGATCTCTTTGCCAGCACATTGAAAGTTTCTTTTTTTCTTTACACTACTTAAGTTTATTATAGCGAAAATGAAAAAACACAAGTCAAATTTAATATTTGTGAATTCATTCACGAATAATGTACTTTTCTGGTAGAAAAACCTAAAGAAGATCTTAACAAGTTCTGAATAAAAAATTGATAACTAATAGATATGATATTCATCAGTAAGATAATAATAAAAAAGGATGAAAAAATGAAAAAGTTAACATTAACAATAACAGTTTTAATTGCCTTGTTTGGCATTTTAGGTTTTTCAGCAATCGATTCGGTGAGTGCATTCAATGATCAATTGCCTTCAGTTATAAATGAGCTACAGACCGAAGAGGATCAGCTCAATCAAAATGAAATTGACGCATTATTGTTCATGCGTGAAGAAGAAAAATTAGCTCGTGATGTTTACCTGACACTCTATGAAGAATCGAATCTGGCTATTTTCAATAACATCGCTCGAAGTGAACAACAACATATGGATGCTGTAAAAGTCTTGCTCGACCGATATGATTTGGAAGATCCCATGTTAGGTGAGATTGGTGATTTTGAAAATCAGACATTGCAAGAGCTCTATGACGAATTAGTTATAACCGGTAGTAAATCAATACAAGACGCATTGTTAGTCGGTGGTGCGATTGAAGAGATTGATATTCTTGATTTGAAAGAGAGTTTAACCGAATCCACAAATCCTGACGTCATCCGCGTATTTGAGAGCTTGTTGCGAGGTTCATATAATCACCTGAACGCGTTCGTAAACAACTACAATCGACAGACTGGTGAAACCTATCAACCACAATATATGACACAAGCTGACTTTGATGAAATAAATAGCCTGAGCAATGGTAATGGAAATGGACGGTTCCAGAGCACATTTAATCAAAGTCGTCGAGGGGGTCGCCGCTAAATCTTTCTCCTCATGAAGTGGTTCAAAGAACTTCACACAATAGCTTTTTGTGTGAAGTTCTCATTTAATAGCCTTCGTTGTTATAATCTTTGAATGCATCGACGATGGGTTCAGGTAGGTTTGTTAGCACTTGGGGTGCTTTGTGGTTCCACTGCTGTGATCATGATTAAAGCCAGTGATGAGAATCCATTCTTGCTGGCAGCCTACCGTTTGCTGATCGCAACCTTGATCATTTTTCCGTTATTCTTAAGAGAAAAAAATCAATATGCCAAACCTTATGGGTTGCAACAAATCCGTTGGTCTTTGTTTCCCGGTTTGTTATTAGGGCTACACTTTATCACCTGGAACATGGGTATCGCTCTTACGCCTGTTGCCAATGCCAGTTTGATCGTAAACACAACACCAGCTGTAATGCCGTTCTTCTTGTGGATATTCTTTCGAGAAAAAATTAATAAGATTGAAATTATTGGAACGGTACTGGCGTTAGTAGGTTTGTATTTGCTGAGTTATGGCAGGGTTGATCTGTCTGCAGCAGACCTGCGAGGACACCTTTTGTGTTTTATTTCCATGCTCTTCCTTGCAGCTTATCTGGCTCTAGGAAGGAAGAATAGCGGCCGTTTACCACTTTGGTTGTATATGTGGCCATTGTATTTTACCGCAGGAATTTTTTGTTTGCTTTCTGCCTTGCCGTTTATAAACCCTATCAAAACTTATAGCTTGACCAATCTGCTCATCTTTTTCGGATTGGCTATTATTCCCACCTTTGGTGGTCATACACTTTTGAATTATTCCATGAAGAATTTCAGAGGTCAGGTTGTGAGCGTAGCGAACCTGGGGCAGATCATATTTTCAGCCTTTTTGGGGTATCTACTTTTCAAGGAAATACCATCACCAATGTTCTACTTCACGGCAATCCTAATTCTTAGTGGGGTTGTTATCATCCTTATTCATGGGTACCATCAGAAGTGAGCTTATCCGGAAACTTGGGTTATTTGAAGAAATAGCTGTACCTTAATTGGTGTCAGACCGTAAGCAGGCGAGAATAAATACCACTTTCCTGGTTAATGGCAAAGCCTAATTTTTCATAAAGTTGTAAAGCTTCGCGATTATTGGTTTTTACCTGAAGTTCAGCATAATCGATGCCATTATGTTTAAGATATTGCATACCTTCAGCAATCATAGCAGTGGCAATTCCTTTTCGACGCCATGGCGGGCAAACGAATATGTACTCTGTATATCCAACTTTCTGGGCAAGTTTATTGTTTTGTTCTTCATCCCAGTAAGCAGTCAAACATCCAACAAGTTGATCCTCTTTGAAGGCTGCAAAATTTGTACCTGTCGTCCAGGTAGGAGAACTCATGAAATAGATCCATTCTTCCAGAGAAATGGGAGATTCTGGAAAGCATTCATTTCTTGCCTTCACATATTGCTCTCTTTCTTTTTGTGTTTCCAACCTCCAGGGTTCTAAATTGAACCCTGAAGGCAGGTGGATGGAGGGAAGAACTTGATTGAGATCTCGCTGCATTAAATATACACTCTCTATGTACGTAAAGCCCTTATCTTGTATAAAAGCTAGGCTCTCTTTTTCATAAGGAAAATATTGAAAGAGGATCTTTACCGGGATTTGCGAATGAGTAGATGTTAATTCCTTTGTTCGTTTTAGAATTTGTTCCAGTAATAAATCGCGAAGGTTGAATATGTGATTCATTGTGGGAAGGACTTTTACTTCAGCCCACACTGTGTGATTTTTTTTGTGAATTGTTTCAGCTAATTGGGCATAAATCACTGAAAACCCTAACATCTGTCCATTCGGGTGGTAAACACAAAAAACATCATTTCCGTTATGAAAAGCAGGGGATAGATATAATCCAGCAGGGAGAACTTGCACACCTGGATATTGGCGGGCATATTCTTGTTGAACTTGCATTAATGCTGGGAGGTCATCTGTTTCGAGATTTTTTATTACGAAATTTGACATTTCTTTCCTTTTTTCTAATGCTACTCCTAGTATATAGATCAGTAAAAAATATTTCTACGAACAATTGTCCAGTTCTTTTCCTGGTCATTAGTGTAGAAAAAATCGTCCAAAAAAGTTGAATGGAGTAATTTCTTCAAATTTCAGCTTAAAATCATTGGATCAAGGATTTTATTGAGATTTTTAGTACCCGGTTTTTATATATGACAAACCGGAAGGGTAAATTCCCCCTCAGGGGAATCGCAAAGTCGAAAAGAGGAGTCAAAAATTCAACAAATAGGTGACAAAGGATTCTATACAAACCCAGAATAAACAATAGGATTAAGTTGGAAAGGAGCATCAACCATGACCGACTTAATCACTCATTTATCA
>JACDJB010003501.1_pt1 | contig 10292 bp, 9 predicted proteins | sample 7454121 | NCBI WGS metagenome assembly JACDJB01 (sample SAMN14253290, study PRJNA609438) | sludge metagenome | isolation source: sludge after 25d culture with pyrite | collected 2018-12-20 | reverse complement strand
AATCGGATGAATGACGAGGGAATCCACCGGCTGTTGTAATCATCCGAAGACTGATAGAAAGCAAAAAAAGTGATGGGCAATATCAAGGCTGTCGGACTGCCGTCACCAATAATGACTATTCTGCCTTCCAATAAATTCGCCGTCACCCGGTCCGGCCTCTCAGTATTGAGGAGCTGTGGAAACAAAGAGAATGGATCATCCTCAATGAACTCCTCTATAAAGCCTGGACTTAAAACCATGTCGGTTGAAATGTAGGAAAGCCTTCTTTCCACTTCCTCAACAATCTTCTCATCAGCAATGTCTTTCATAAAAATGACAGCTATTTTGGTTTTTGTCTTGTCGCCTAACTCATGGTAGTTCACTGTAAGTTCCGTACTTTTAATTCTAAGCCTTAGCTGGCTAATATTGGTTTCGAGTTTTTCGACGAAGCCATCATGGGCCCCACGGACCACAGCTTCATTAGCAGGTTCCTGGATGGTCCGTTGGATCTCCTTTGGTAATATGAATAGCCATGCTTCATCACGTTCGCCTAAGAACAAAACATACCCGCCACTTAAAATGCCGCTGATCATGTTTTTTTGAGTATCCACCCGTATACCATTCAACGACTTAAGTTCGTCTGGTGTGACATAAGAATCTTCCACCAATAAAGGAATCAATAAAAGCTCCTTGAACTTTTCCTGTGACACCATGGTTGCAAGGAAACAAAATCGCAAAGTGCAATTTCCTCTTTTAAATTCTGATTCTTTAAAGTCTGCGGTATGCTGAAAGATTGCTTTTAAATTTTCATATCCACTGCATTGAACTTCTTTTTTATCGCTAATTGAAGCAGGAAGCCGAATTTTTTTCATCATTACACCACTTTTTTGCTTAATAGCAAACTTTAATAATCTATTCGTTAAAAATAGTTATTCCATTTAAAACGTTTTATATGTAAGAGTTGAATGTTAATTTGCGATTATTTACTGTGTGGGGGTATGATAAAATATAATCAAAGATGTAATAGGGGGTTTTTAGATGGACATTTTAGAGCCCGAAGTACACCCAGCTGACTGTGGTGACAGTTGCTGCTCATCAGAGCGAAAAAGCCACCACTCTGAAAAAACGAAAAAAAATCTCGTCACGAGATTGAATCGGATAGAAGGACAAATACGCGGCATAAAAGGCCTGATTGAACGAGATACGTATTGTGATGACGTAATCACACAAATTTCTGCGACTCAGGCAGCATTAAACAGTGTGGCCAAGCTGCTGCTTGAAGGCCATATGAAATCCTGCATCGTTGAACGGATTCAGGAAGGTGACAACGAAGTGATCGATGAACTGCTGACGACAATTGAGAAGCTGATGAAAAAATAAAAGGTCATTTTGTTTTATATTTAAAAACAAGTTCTGTATAATGGCACTAACTTAATATATTCCTTCGGGGTCGGGTGCAATTCCCAACCGGCGGTGATGAAGCCTGTGCTTCTTAGTCCGTGACCCGGTTAACATTAGTTAAACGGTGGATCTGGTGAAACTCCAGGGCCGACAGTTAAAGTCTGGATGGGAGAAGGAAAAAAACGAGGATTAAAAACGAGGGGATCAGTTTACCCTTTTTTAACCCTCTAGTTTGGTATTGCCTTTTTCAGGACCCCGAAGCGCTTATGTTTCGGGGTCTTTTTATTTTTTTTACAAAAGGGAGGGATGAAGGTGAACCATCAGGACTATATGGCCCTTGCCATCAATCTCGCAAAAGCAGCGGAAGGACAAACCTCCCCGAATCCCCAGGTTGGAGCAGTGCTTGTCAAAGAGGGTGAGATCATTGGCATGGGCGCCCATTTGAAGGCGGGCGAGCCACACGCAGAAGTCCATGCGATCCGGATGGCAGGGGAGAAAGCGAATGGAGCGACTCTCTACGTGACACTAGAGCCGTGCAGCCATTTCGGGAAGACGCCGCCATGTTCGAACCTTGTCATAGAGTCAGGCATCAAAAAGGTGTTTGTGGCTTCGGTTGACCCTAACCCTCTCGTGGGCGGGGCTGGAATCAAAAAGATGCGTGATGCAGGCATTGAGGTTGAGGTTGGATTGTTGGAGGAAGAAGCTGTTGCACTTAATAAGGTGTTTTTTCATTACATAAGCACAGGGCTTCCATATGTTACCTTGAAATCAGCCACGAGCCTTGATGGCAAAGTCGCAACAGTGACCGGTGAGAGTAAATGGATCACCGGGGAGGAAGCCAGGAAGGATGTCCACCAATTCCGCCATACACATGATGCCATTCTCGTTGGCGTCAACACCGTCATAAAAGATAACCCGAGCCTTACGACAAGACTTGATGCAGGCGGTAAAAACCCCATCCGCGTGATTCTGGATTCCACCCTCAGAATGCCTTTGGAGTCAGGGCTGATCCGTGATAAAGCAGCTCAGACAATCATTGTAACGGGAACTGGTGCCGAACTTGAAAAGGCAAAACAATTTGAAGAACAAGGCATCGAACTCATCAAGCTTGGGACTGCGAAAATCGGGATTAAAGAAATGCTGAAAGAACTGGGTGAGCGCGGCATCACTTCTCTATATGTTGAAGGCGGTGCCGAGGTCCATGGCAGTTTTTTAAGGGAGAAGGCTTTTCAGCGGGTGATTACCTATATTGCCCCAAAGCTGATCGGCGGCAGAAATGCTCCGTCAGCTTACGGAGGCGATGGCATTGCGCATTTGGGCGAAACAGTTCCGTTGAAGATCATCGGTGTGAAGCAAATCGGCCAGGATATCCGGATCATTGCTGAGCCGGTCTAGAAGGAGGTTTATATGTTTACAGGGATTATTGAGGAAATCGGGACAGTTGCCAATATCCAGCATAGCGGAGAATCTTTTGTCCTGTCGATCGATGCTAAAAAAGTCCTGACAGATGTCCATCTTGGTGACAGTATTGCTGTCAACGGAGTATGCCTGACAGTCACGTCTTTTACGGAAAACAGGTTTACAGTGGATGTGATGCCGGAAACGGTCAAAGCTTCGAGCTTGAAAACCGTCAAGAGAGGTTCAAAGGTGAACCTGGAAAGAGCGATGGCAGCGGGAGGCCGGTTCGGCGGACACTTTGTCGCCGGCCATGTGGATGGAGTCGGGGTCATCAAAGGGAAAACACAAGTTGAAAACGCGGTGTATTATGAAATCCAGGTTGAGCCCGAATTGCTGAAATATGTCATCATGAAAGGCTCTGTCGCAGTTGATGGTACAAGCCTGACTGTTTTTGGGATATCGGAAGACAGCTTGACCCTGTCGCTGATCCCGCTGACCCTTTCCGACACGGTGCTTGGCTTTAAGGATAAAGGCGATATCGTCAATATAGAATGTGACATGATTGGTAAGTATGTGGGGCATTTCTTAAGTAACCAGGTTCCAGCAGCTCCAAAGCGAGGGAATAATATTACAACCCAATTCTTAGAGGATAACGGGTTTATGTGAGGGTGAGGAAGATGTTTGATCCAATAGAAGAGGCCATATATGAACTCATGCAAGGGAATGTGGTCATCGTTTGTGATGATGAAGACCGTGAGAATGAAGGAGACTTCATCGCTCTGGCGGAAAAGGCAACTCCTGATGTCATTAATTTCATGGCGACGCATGGCCGGGGGTTGATTTGTGTTCCAATTGAAACAGAACTGGCACAAACGCTCGACCTGATGCCAATGGTTTCTCGCAACACCGATCCGCATGGAACGGCATTTACCGTGAGTATCGACCATAAGTTCTCCACGACGGGGATTTCTGCGTTTGAGCGCTCGGCAACAGTGCTAAGCATGCTTGATCCAGAGTCAAAGGCTGCCGATTTCAAACGTCCTGGCCACGTTTTCCCGCTTGTCGCCAAGAAAGGCGGCGTGTTAAGACGGGCTGGCCATACAGAGGCAGCGGTCGATCTGGCGAAAATGTCCGGTGCCCAGCCGGCTGGCGTTATATGCGAGATCATGAATGAAGACGGCACAATGGCAAGGGTGCCTCAGCTTCGTAAAATTGCAGACAAGTTCGAGTTAAAAATGATCACGATCAAAGATCTTATTCAATACCGTAATCGCAAGGACAAGCTGATTCAAAGAGAGGTTGAAATCAATCTCCCGACTGAATTCGGAATGTTCAAGGCTGTCGGATACTCGAATTTGGTTGATGACAAAGAACATATTGCCCTTGTGAAAGGTGACATCGACCCGGATGAACCGGTATTGGTCAGGGTCCACTCCGAGTGCCTGACCGGAGATGTATTCGGATCCTATCGCTGTGACTGCGGGCCTCAGCTGCATGCCGCCCTAACCCAGATCAACGAAGAGGGGCGCGGCGTCCTTTTGTACTTGCGCCAGGAAGGCAGGGGCATAGGCCTGATGAACAAGCTGAGGGCCTATAAACTGCAGGAAGAGGGCTATGATACCGTGGAAGCCAATGAAAAACTTGGATTCGGTGCTGACCTTCGGGAATATGGCATCGGAGCACAGATTTTAAAAGACCTTGGCATCAAGCAAATTAAATTGCTTACAAACAATCCAAGGAAAATCAAAGGCCTTAAGGGATATGGCCTGGAAGTAGTCGACCGGGTCCCAATCCAGATGCCGGCAAGGGAAGAAAACGAAAACTACTTAAAAACAAAACACAGCAAACTAGGTCATTTACTTAATTTTTAAATCGGAAAAAATACTAAATAACATCCATAAATGGAGGAATAGTCATGAACAGAACTTTTGAAGGTAATTTAGTAGGAACGGGTCTTAAAGTCGGGATCGTTGTGGGACGTTTCAATGAATTCATCACGAGCAAGCTTTTGGGAGGTGCACAGGATGCATTGAAAAGACATGGCGTCGATGAAAACGATGTCGATGTTGCCTGGGTTCCCGGTGCGTTCGAAATTCCATTGGTGGCGCAAAAGATGGCAAAGAGCAATAAATATGATGCGGTCATCACATTAGGAACCGTCATCCGAGGCTCCACTCCGCATTTTGACTATGTTTCCAATGAAACTGCAAAGGGTGTCTCAGCAGCAGCGATGAACACAGGAGTACCGGTCATATTCGGAGTCCTGACAACGGATACAATCGAGCAGGCAATCGAACGTGCCGGCACGAAAGCGGGCAACAAAGGCTGGGACGCAGCCGCGTCTGCAATTGAAATGGCGAATTTGATGAAGAATATTGAAATGTAATCCATTTATGAAAGCTGCAGGCAACTATGTCTGCAGCTTTTTTGTGTGGACTGAAACAAGTGAATTCTTCCCGAACTTTTAAAATCCTTGCCTCAGTTTGTTAATAATTTGTTCATAATTTCTGGTTAAGATGAAACCAAGTTAAGAATCGAGGAGGAAATAACCATGAATGAATTCGAGCAGGAATCCCGGAATCAAGGAGCGGAACCGGTTAATGCGCAGGAATCCCGGTACCATCAATTGGAACCAGTCAACGAACCAGAATCCCGGTACACTGAATCGGAACAGGTTAACCAGCAGCAATCTCGGTACACTGAATCGGAACCGGTCAATGCGCAGGAATCCCGGTACACTGAATCCGAATCGGTCAACAAGCAGCAATCGCGATACCCTGTATCAGAACCGGTAAAAAAGTCCAATACATTCAAAAGCATTTTGTCCACTGTCATGGCTGGTGTCGTTGGTTCGGCGATTACGCTGGCGGCTGTGAATTTTACCGACATTGACGGTGGCCAGCAGGTGCAGCCAAAGACGGAAACAGCAGCAGAGAGCAGTTCAAATATTGTAACCACTCCTACTTTGGCAAAGAGTTCTGGATCGCTTGCCGACATCATCGAGACTTCCTCTAAATCGATCGTCGGCATCACCAATATCCAGCAGGAAAGCAATCCTCTTTCCCGCAGCCAGGGCAATGTCGCAACCGGGTCTGGTTCTGGGGTTATTTTTAAAAAAGCGGGCAAGGAAGCGTTCATTGTCACAAACAACCATGTGATTGAAGGTGCAAGCAAGGTTGAAGTCTCCTTGTACAATGGCGAGAAGGTTGACGCGAAGGTTGTAGGAGCAGATGCATTAACTGATTTAGCAGTTATCAAAATTGAGTCTGACAAGGCGGTGGATGTCATTGATTTCGGTGATTCTTCAGCCTTAAGACCTGGCGACCAGGTTCTGGCAATCGGAAACCCGCTCGGCCTTGATTTATCACGGACTGTGACTCAGGGAATCGTCAGCGCTGTTGACCGGTCGATCTCAGTTCCGACTTCTGCGGGAGAATGGGAAATGAATGTCATCCAGACTGACGCTGCAATCAACCCGGGGAACAGCGGCGGTGCGCTGATCAATACGGAAGGAAAAGTGATTGGGATCAATAGTCTGAAAATCTCGCAAAATGGCGTGGAAGGCCTTGGCTTTGCGATTCCCAGCCGGGATGCACTGCCAATCGTCAATCAGCTGATTGAAAAAGGGAAAGTCGAACGTCCTTATTTAGGTGTAAGTCTTGCCGATTTGGATCAAATCCCTGAAATGTATCTCAAAAATCTGCCGGATAATGTGGACTCCGGTACGATGGTGACCAGTGTCGATCCAAATTCCGCGGCTGCCAAAGCAGGCCTTCAGGAACAGGATATCATCGTCGGCATCAATGATGCACAGGTGAAAAGTGCGACGGACTTGAGACGCTACATGTACACCAAGCTTAAAAAAGGTGACAGTGCACAAGTGAAAATTTATCGTGACGGCAAGCAGCAAACTTTGAAGGTTGTCCTGTTGGCTTCAAACGTATATTAATGGAGGGAAGTAATGATCGCTTTTATGAAAAAAAATAAATTGATGCTGACTTTTGCTGCAATTGCATTAGGACTCATCTTGATTTTTGCGGCAGCTTTTACAAAAACAGAGACGGCAGCGAGCATCAATGGGGAAAAAATAACCAAGGATGAACTGAACAGCAAATTGACTGAGATGTATGGTGCGGATACGCTGGATTCCCTGATCACAAATAAAGTGATCGAAATGGAAGCTGACAAGCAAAAGGTGAAAGTAACAGGAAATGAAATAGATGAAGAGCTGACAAAACTACAGGAATCCTATGGAGGTGAAGATGCGTTTGCAGCGGCACTTGAGCAGAACAAAGTGTCAATCGACAGGATCAGGGAGGACATCCAGACGTATCTGCTGGCCGAAAAAATGATCAAACCTTCCATCAAAGTGACGGAAGAAGAAATGAAAACATACTTCGAAGAAAATAAAGACACTTTTGACCAAAAAGAACAGGTGAAAGCCAGCCATATTTTAGTCGAAGATGAGGCAACGGCCAAGAAAGTCAAAAAAGAGCTAGACAGTGGCAAAGATTTTGCTGAATTAGCCAAAGAATATTCTAAGGATGCAAGCAATGCAGCTAAAGGCGGAGACCTCGGCTATTTCGGAAAAGGAGAAATGGCAAAGGAATTCGAGGAAACAGCCTTCGGAATGAAAGCGGGGGAAGTCAGTGCCCCGGTAAAAACAGACTTTGGTTACCATATCATTAAGGTTGCCGATAAAAAAGCGGCAAAAGCAGCAGTATATGAGGACCATAAAGACGAGATCAAAGAGTCTTTATTCGACCAAAAAATCCAGACGGAATATCCAAACTGGCTTGAAAAGAAAAAGGCAGATTACAAAATTAAAAAAAATCTATAGTGTTGAAGTAACCTCTGCAGCTATGCAGGGGTTTTTCTTTGTATTATTTAGTTGCGGGTTGAGTTTCCTTTACGATAGAATGTTTACTTGAGGAAACATTTTAACGCACGCGCATATATTGTTTTTAGCAAAGGGTATTCTGCACCCAAAAAGTTTACCTGTGGAAACATTTTAAGGTTAGAGCAGAATTTGGTTCATATAATGCCCAAAAGTTTCATTCGTGAAACAATTTCAAGCTCATAGTTTTTTCTTAGTAAAAAAGGCACTGAATCAGGGCAAATATTGATTGTTAAAGGAGAATATCAATGACAGAGGAAATATTATTTGCTTTCGGTTTGACATTATTTGCAGGCCTTGCCACTGGGATCGGCAGTGTCCTTGCATTTTTTACATCGCGGACGAATACAAAATTCCTTTCGCTGGCACTGGGATTTTCAGCGGGGGTCATGATTTATGTATCAATGATCGAAATCTTTGTCAAAGCAAAGGATGCACTTGTTTCAGCGATGGGCGAACAATTGGGAAACTGGGCGACCGTGGGCGGTTTTTTCGCCGGAATTGTATTGATTGCGTTGATTGACAAGTTCATACCAAAGCAGGGAAATCCTCATGAACTGAAGAAAGTGGAAGATATGAATCCGTCGGCGATACCTGCCAACGATGCTGCCTTATTGAAAATGGGCACATTTACAGCGCTGGCGATCGGCATTCACAATTTTCCAGAAGGAATTGCCACCTTCACCTCAGCGATCCAGGATCCTGCATTAGGTGTTGCCATTGCGATTGCCATTGCCATCCATAACGTTCCAGAGGGAATTGCTGTTTCCGTACCAGTCTATTTCGCGACCGGCGATAAAAAGAAAGCTTTCAAGCTATCATTTTTGTCCGGGTTGTCAGAACCGATCGGAGCACTGGCAGCTTACCTGTTTCTGATGCCATTCCTGAACGATATTATGTTCGGTGTCATTTTCGCCGCAGTTGCCGGAATAATGGTTTTCATTTCACTTGATGAACTGCTGCCCGCTGCGAAAAAATACGATGAATCGCACCTTGCAATCTATGGATTGGTGGCTGGTATGGCGGTCATGGCTGTGAGCTTGCTTTTATTTATATAAATTACAAGTGAAAAATTAACTAGTGTTTTTTAGCAAAAAGAGTGGCCTGTACCAAGAAGGTCACTCTTTTTGGTTCTTTCGATATTGGGAAAATTTTAAAATAGTCTAATATACATGTGACTTTTTTGTAAATATGCATAATGGCCTGATTCTAAAGACTTAAAAATGAACAGTTTAGCTTATTGTTATTATCAGAATATTTTAAATATAATAGTTTTTGTAACACCCGTAATACCATCACAATGCAGAGGAGTGGTTGGATGAACAAAAGGAAAGCGTTAGGAGCGGCACTACTAAGCATGACAATGGGTCTATCTATGTTCGCAGCTGGGGCCTTTGGCCAGGCGCCGGAAACACAGGATTCCTACCGGGTACTGGTTCAGGGTCCTGCAGCTGAAAAGGCTAAGGCAAAAAATCAATTCGGCACACGATGGGATTTTGGGGCAAAAGGTTTTACAACGACGGTTAATGCCAAACAATATCAAGCACTATTAAAAAATAAGAATCTAAAAGTAGAAACCGTTTCCCAGGTCCAGCTGGAAGCGAAGCCAGGATCCGGTGCTCAGGCTGCACCATCTGACCGCACACCATGGGGAATGGAAGCAATCTATAATGATAGCAATCTACAGGCAACATCTGGTGGCAGTGGTGTTAAGGTAGCCGTTCTCGATACTGGAGTGAACATTAACCATACCGATTTGGCTGGCAGCGATGAGCAATGTAAGGATTTTACCAATCGAAGGACGCCGCTTGTAAATGGATCCTGTACCGATAAAAACGGCCATGGTACACACGTTGCCGGAACTGTACTGGCACATGGCGGATCAGGAAAAGGAATTTACGGGGTTGCACCTGACGCAGACCTTTGGGCATACAAAGTGCTGAATGACCAGGGATCTGGTTATTCCGATGATATCGCAGGTGCCATCCAGCATGCTGCAGACGAAGCAGTCCGCACTAAGTCGCATGTCGTCATTTCGATGTCACTTGGTTCAAGCAGCAAGAGCTCGATGATTGCTGATGCTGTGAATTATGCATATGGAAAAGGAGTTCTGGTTGTTGCAGCAGCCGGAAACAGCGGACCTAATGCAGACACAATCGGCTACCCAGGCGCATTGACTAACGCCGTCGCCGTCGCAGCACTTGAAGATGTCCAGGAAAACGGTACATACCGTGTCGCAGACTTCTCTTCCCGCGGAAACCCTGCCACGGATGGAGATTATGTCATCCAGGAGCGTGATGTGGAAGTTTCTGCACCTGGAAGAGCGATTGAATCAACCTGGTATGACGGTTCATATAACACAATCAGCGGAACATCCATGGCAACTCCACACGTATCCGGATTGGCAGCGAAAATCTGGGCTGAAAATCCAAACATGAGCCACACTCAGCTACGAGCTGAACTTCAGAACCGTGCAAAATCGAACGATATCCTCGGCGGATCCGGTGCAGCATCAGGCGATGACTATGCATCAGGCTTCGGATTCCCACTAGTGAAGTAAATTTGCGAAAAAAAAACCGCCGAATCGGGAGTGAGAGCTGATTCAGCGGTTTTTTTT
>JACDJB010003500.1_pt1 | contig 10294 bp, 11 predicted proteins | sample 7454121 | NCBI WGS metagenome assembly JACDJB01 (sample SAMN14253290, study PRJNA609438) | sludge metagenome | isolation source: sludge after 25d culture with pyrite | collected 2018-12-20 | reverse complement strand
GGCCTTTGGCGCGCGCTTCGAGATACTTACCCAGCGTGATCAACGTCAGAATAACCGCCGCCGTCTCAAAATAAACGTGACCAGGCAGGAAGCCTAAAACGACCGGTATGGAATAGAAATACGCTGCAGACGATCCCAAAGCCACCAATACATCCATGTTGGCTGATCCATTGCGCAGGGACTTATAAGCCCCAACGTAATATTGCCGGCCAACATAAAACTGTACCGGTGTCGCCAACGCAAACATCACCCATTTCAACCAGGTGCTGTCCATCCCCACTTTAATCAGTCCAAAATCAGTTCCCATGGAAAGAATAAATAATGGCACCGTGAATATCAGGCCAATGATTAACATCTTCTTTTGGTAATCGATTTCAGCTTCCCGGGCTTGTGCTTCAGCATCAACAGATGAATCACCTGAAACAACTGCCTGAAAGCCAGCTTGTTTAATGATCTTTCTTAAATCCTGTTGGCTAACAATGGTGGGTATGTAGCTAACTTTTGCCCGCTCAGCAGAGAAACTAACACTGCTTTCTAATACACCTTCCAGGCTTGATAATGCTTTTTCTAAACGCCTGGCATCATTATCATCACTCATCCCCTGAACATAAAAATCGGCTTCACCAGTCGCAACCCCATAACCGGCTCGCTCAACACGCTGCAGGATCATGGGAAGTTCCACCAGGGAGGGATCATAATCGACCGTGGCCCGCTCCGAAGAGAGATTTACAATGGCTGTATTGATCCCTTTTTCTTTTTTTATATTTCGTTCTACTGATGCAACACAATTTGCACAAGTCATGCCTGTAATAGGCAAAACGACATGCTTTGACTCAGTCATTCAATATTCCTTTCAAACGATTGCAAAACGGCTGGTGAAGCCAGCTTTAAAATCTTAATCAGCTGCCGGGTAATTAATTTCTGATAACAATGCTTTTACTTTTTCTGTATCCGCAGGTGGTTCAAAAGAGACAGTCACCTGTTTTGATTCAGCAGAGGCAACCACTTTTTTAACCCCTTCCAAATCCATTAATTCGGTTTGAATAGTATGGACACAATGCCCACAAGATATATCCGGTACTTTAAATGTTATTTCAGTCATTTGATCTCCTTTTTTTAAACTTTTGTTGCTGCTTCAAAAACCTCGGTAATTTCCAAGAGCACGCGTTCCCTCTCATTTGGATCTTCACCCTGCACAGCTGTAATCAGACAGGAATGCAAGTGACCTTCGAGGATTTTGGTGCTGATCTTATTTAACGAGGATTGGACTGCTTGAATTTGACGAATAATATCAATACAATAAGAATCCTCCTCGACCATGCGTTGAACACCTCTCAGGTGTCCTTCAGCAATTTTCAATCTTTGAATTACTTCTTTATGATCGTGCATGTTTCTCCTTACCCCCTCCCCATGGGGGGGATATGATGATGTTATTCTAGCTAACTCGATCAATTTTGTCAAGTTAATCGAAGAGATTTGTTAAAAGGTATTGATCAAGCGATTATGCAAACCAAACTTGAATAGAAAACCATAGCTCTCCAATCGTGTCATGAGGGCTTTGTTCTCCATCTCCCCCTTTGAATCCGGTTATAATCAAAATCAATACGAATTTGGAGAAATGACGATGGATAGAAATAATCCACATTTTAATTTTTCTAATGAGGACACGCAACCTAACAAACGGCGCAGAGACCGCTCATTAGATGAAACCCAACCCATGGAAACCTTTGCGGCTACACAACCAATTTATCATGAAGATAAAAATGCCCAATTCCAACCGATACCAATTTCCAATTCGCGCCTACCTTTGAAACGTGAAGCTGATATCCAACCCAGGAAGCAGCGTAAAGGATGTTGTGGTGGTTGTGCCTGGGGATTATTGATCCCTGTACTGGCCATTCTGATAGGATACCTGCTGTTTCCCTATCGCACGAATGTGCTTGTTTTAGGCGTAGATCGGACTCCCGAAGGCACTTTTGTTGGCAGAACCGACACGATTATGTTATTGAGTGTTATCCCGCTAAAACCGGATGTGCATTTACTCTCTATCCCGCGCGACCTGTGGGTAAACATTCCAAATTATGGTGAAAATCGCATCAACACGGCTCATTTCTTTGCAGAAGCAAACCAGGCCGGGTCTGGACCGCAGGCTGTTATGCAGACTATACGCGAAAATTTTGGTTTGACGGTTCGTTATTACGTTCGATTCAACTTTGATGGTTTTAAAGATATTGTTGATGCCATGGGAGGAATAACGATAGAAATTCCAGAGCCCATGTCAGGATTTGATCCCGGCACATATACGCTGAATGGGGAACAAGCCTTAGCCTTTGCCAGAGACCGGCAAAGCAGCGACGACTTCTTCAGGATGCAACGTGGACAAATGGTGTTAAAAGCAGCGGTAAAACAAATGCTGAACCCACTCTCCTGGCCCAGGATCCCTCAAGTGATCAGCACCAGTCTTAAAGCGGTGGATACCAATGTACCCTTTTTCGAAATCCCGCGCGTCAGTATTGCGCTTGTCCGCGCAATCATCTCAGATTCGATTAATAGCCAAACCATCACACGTGAAATGGTATACCCTACCATCACCGCCGAGGGAGCAAATGTCCTATTGCCGAATTGGGAGATGATTAACCACTTATTAAAAGATATGTTTGGCGAGTAATCCGCTTAACCGATAACGTTTTGCGAATGCCGCAAGCGTTCCCAGGTTTCATCTTTTTCTAATGTGATTACCCGGAAGACCTCTGCATATTGCATTTCTTTACCCTTGGCATTTTCTGATGCCCGCTCTAGAACGTGTTCACCTGGATCCCAATTCGGAAATTGGCTCTTGTGAGCCCGTAAGGCTGCCAGTTTTATCTCCATCGTTTCATCAATGCTAAGGGTTAACTCGGATTGCTGTTGCCCATAAATAAAAACCTTACGGACTTTATGTGCCCTCAGGCCTTCATTCTCCAACTCCTGAAAGAGATTTGGCTGCCCGGCAGCAGGAAAGACGGCATCCAAAGCAGCGGTCGCAGCCGCTCGATGGTCAGGGTGGTTGAGGTAATATTGACTGGCAAATACCACTGTGGGATCTCCCGTTAAAACTACTTCGGGTTTAAATCGGCGGATCTCCCGAACTAATTTCTTTCTCAATTCCAGGGTTGGCTGTAACAATCCATCAGGTTCCCGCAGAAAAATTATTTCGGTAACACCTGCAATAGCAGCTGCATTTCGAGATTCTTCTTCCCGGATTTGTGTAGCTTTTTCACGTGTCATGCCCGGTGTGGCAATACCCACATCTCCGCTGGTACACAACACAAAACTCACACGTGACCCGCCTTTGGCCCAACGCGCTAATGTGCCAACGCAGGAAAACTCAATATCATCAGGGTGGGCAACAATCGCCATCGCGCTTTCTGGAATATACAAAGAATTGTCTGTCATTTAAATACCTCACTGATCTTATGATTAACAAGATCAATTCTATGACGAAATCCTTCCCAGTTCAATCAATCAGTCTAAATCAATTTTTTGAGAAGGGTATTCCTCAGATTTATTCACTTTGTGGGATTGAACCAGCTGGTTATCCTTCCAGATCACCACACGATTACGTCCTGATTCTTTTGCTTTCAATAAAGCCTGATCAGCCTGATCAATCACCCATTCCAATCGCGAGTCACAATCGCCCTCCATGCTCGATATACCCAAACTGATCGATACGGATATATCTCCGCGGTCAGACATGATCGGTTTATCCAACACCAATAACCGAATTCGGTTGGCAATTTTTTGGGCTTGATGGATACTTGTTTCCGGAAGCAGGATCACAAATTCCTCACCACCATAACGGCCGATAACGTCCGATGTTCTCAGGATGGAACGACAGCGGTTGGCTATCTGTTGCAGAACCTGGTCACCAATCAGGTGCCCAAAAACATCATTTACTTTTTTGAAGAAGTCAATATCCAACATGATCACTGAAATAGAATGGTTATAACGGCAGGCGCGGCTAAATTCAATTTGTCCAAGATTAAATAACTGCCTGCGGTTATACAATCCGGTTAAGGAATCAATCATTGCCATCTTCTCAAAGTTTTCATACATTCTGGCTCGTTCCACTGCCGCACTGAATTGATTGCCGATGGTTTGCAGCAGTGAAATTTCATCCCCAGTAAAAATCACTTCGGGGGCCATCACTAAATGCAAAAAACCCATACGCCGTTCACCTAATTTTAATGGAATACTGATCAACCCGGGATAAGATATTGAAACATCAAACAACACCCGGCAAGGCATAAATGTGACCGGTTCCTGATATTCTCCATTCAGCAGCCGTTCGAATGATTTACAAACCGGGCAAATCGGGTAGGCTTCGAAAGCCTCCATCACTTCTTGCGGCAACTTATAGGAACCTGCTAACCCAGGCCGGCCAAACTCATCGGCCAGGACGACATAGCCAAACCGTGCCCCAATTAGTGAAACAATTGTCCCCAAGCCCATCGTCATGACATCATTTAATTCAACAGATTGGTTGAGTTGTTCAGCAACCTTTCTCAAAACATCCAATTCCATCGCCCGGATTTCAGCCATTTCGCGCACGGAATGTTCTGCGATTTTACTATTTCTGTTTTCAGTGACATCCCGGATCATAATGAGAATATCCCGAGATTGGTTTGAATCCACTAGCGGGGTAAACTTAATCTCGTAATAGATAGACTGATCATTTTCTGAAGGGATCGCCACTTCCTTTTGTTTGAGAAGGATTACATTCAACCATGGGGAATTAACCGGCAAAAGTGAATGAATCTCTTGACCTACATCTTGTTTATCAAGCAGGTTTAATATCTGCTTTGCTTTTTGATTGATTTGCAGCAAACGAAAATTGTCGTTAACCACCAGGATGCCATCTTCAATATTCTCGAGAAGGGAATAGTAAACCAGGGGAGATAAGTCGAAAAGTTGATAATAATAAAGCGAGAATCCAATTAATATCCCGCCAATACCCAATCCTATAGAGGTGTATTTTAAAATTTCGGGTTGAAATACTGGAATTAAACAGAAAAGGCTAAGAATAAATGCAACCAATGTAGCCAATTTAAAAATCTTTTCCTGGGTCTTTTCGAGGTTTATGGAAAATTTACTGTGATGATTAATTTCATAGAAAACGATGCCATACAAGAGCACAGAAAAAATCCAGAAAATAACCAGCCAATTTCCAAAATCAAAATATACAATATTTAAATGATCATTTTCCAGAATTTCAATATTCTTCCATATCCTGAATTCAAATCTATTAATGAAACCAAAAATTACAGTTACCAACGGAATTACAAAAACGAGTAATTGCCGCCAGGAATTTCTCCAGCGTTTATGGGCTGTAAACTGCAAAATGAAGAGCAGAAACAGTGGTGGAATAAAACACAATAAAACTAATTCAATTCGCAGAGCTGCAGGAACTAAATTTAAGGGCAGATATGGTATTAAATTTTGAACCAATATCCAGCCACTGATTAGTCCCAACCAGATCGAGAATGGAACTGCCCCAACGGATTTTCGATTTCGAATAGCATAAACAGCAAAACTAACCAGAAATGTAATGGTTATAAGCGAAATGAGCATATACAAAAACGATAGAAATTGGGACACGGCCCCCCAAACGAGCACAGGAAATAGTTTATTTATTCTACCATTTTATACGTAAAATAGAAATTAACCTAACAGATTTGACTATTGATTATTACGGGGTTTATGCAGGCGACTATTTATTAAAGAAGATTGCATTGATTTTGGTTTTTTGCGGGCTTCTTCAACCACCCGAACATCGGTTGAGGAGGCTAATAAAGAATTAAGTTGCCTAACAGCTTTTTCATCATATTCTACACGACTGCAAACATCACATACCCAACTCGGAAAATCTGGTACCGTAATTAAATTATTTTTATGCCGGACATAATAAGTTACCAACTTCAGATGATAATTTCCCACCTGACAAGCCGGACAAAAAACTTTGCTTTTTTGTAAAGACTTTCGCATAATCTTCTTTCTATGGAGATGCGTTGACGGTTAAAGGATGATCTAAAATCTTAATTTGATCGATCGGCCAATAGATAATGAGTGCCTTCCCAATCACGTTCTCTTTAGGGACAAATCCCCAACTATGTGAATCCGAAGATTGGTTGCGGTTATCCCCAAGCACAAAAAACGAATCCGATGGCACCACCCAATCCCCTCGATAAGCTGGTGGAGCTGAAATGTAAGGTTCATTCTGTGACTGGCCGTTGATATAAACCAAACCACCATCCACTCTGATCTCGTCCCCAGGTAAACCAATCAATCGTTTAATGTAATCCTCTTCCGGATTACCGGGGTAATGGAAAACAATCACATCTCCATGTCGTGGGCTGCCAATCTTATATGCCAGCTTATTGATCAATAAAAGTTCACCAGGTTGTAAAGTTGGTTTCATGCTGATGTTTTCCACCCGCACACGTGGAAAAAAGCTGTCAATAATAAAATAGAATATCAAAGCTAAAAAGATCGTCTGAAAAATCTCCATGAAAAAGCTGCGCCATTTCGATTTTTCATGTTTGGGTTCTGACTGATCTTCCATCACCTGTTCTGGATAAGTATTATTCAACATTCACTCCCTAATTCCTGCTTTGATTATAAATCTCATGCTGCATACAATCAAGGGAGAGAAAAACCTTCGACATTGAAAACACTGCTATTCCTCGGATTTCAACTTTGTGCCACAAGACCGGCAAAATACATCGGCCGAATCAGCCCGGCGACCACAACGGTGGCAGAATATTCCATTACCCTCCTCCTGGCGAGCAGGGCTCTTTTTGCTGGCAACATGCCGCTGGCGGGGCTTTGGTAAGATTTCTTTTTGCTTGCCCATGTACCATAGAACACCCAGGATTAAGACGACCAGACCCACACCTGCAATAATAAAAGGCAAAATTTGGGTAAAGGATGTTTTACCTGGGATCGTTTCTTTGGTTAATGGCGTCACCGGTTGAACAGGAATGGTCATGCTCGAACTAAGTGTGTTATCAGTTTTTGTGTAGGTCAAATTCAACGTTATTTTTGTGTTAGCTTTTATTTCACCGACATTGTTGCTGAAATAAGTCAAACCGTCAGGGCCAGCTTGTGGAGCGCCCATGCTTTCTTTAAAAGACATGTTGCTGGCGGTCAGTGGTTGTTGCACCTCAAGTGAAAGATTTTTTACCGGATAAGCTCCAATCCACTTGAACTCATAGCTGCGCTGATCCTTGTCCAAATCTTTTATTGGATCATAATATTCAATCCATACTTCCGCATAGGGTGTAGTAAAGGTCAATTGCGACCATTCTCCTACAGACTCCATTTGGTAATCTAACAGATACAATTGCCCATCCAGTTCGCGGACAGCTACAGAATGTGGCTCTCCCGCAGTACTGGGAATATTAAAATTGACGCGTGCCGGGAATTTCACATCGCCGGACAAGAAAATATTATTGATCACCAACACAGCTGGCTGGTCATATTCAGGCCAGATTTTGACCTGCATTTCTTCGATGGTAATTTCTGATTGTGCTTGAACCGGGAGTGAAAAACCCATCAGCAAAACAAAAACAATAATGCCAAACAGGAAACGCCGCATGCTTCCTCCAAAAATATTTTGTAAATTTGAAATTGATTTCTTCATTGGTGCTTATTATAACGCGACCTGAATGCTTTAAAGCCACGAGTTCTAACGGGACAGGTTTTACCAGCTATCATCCCAAACCTTCTTCATCTGGTTTGTAAAAATTAGCGCTAAATTTAGTGTATAATCACAAAAAAGGAGCCCATGGCAGGAAAAAGAAAAAAATCAGTTGACGACATGAGCATTCAGGAATTGCGCCAGATTATTATCGAGAAGCAACGTGCTGAACGATCACGCCAACCTTCCCAATATCGACGATCAAAGCGCATCATCAATTTGGAACCTGTAGAAACACCAGGTTTATTGTCTGAGGATGCAGTTCAATTCGATCAGGAATTGGTTGATTATTTACCCGACCGCAAACCCAGACGAACTTTTTTTGACCGGGTGCTGGTTGGAATCGAAGTACTGGCTGTCGTTGGGTTGGTTTATATCTTCTTCAGTATCTTTGGGGTATTGAAAAACCTTAATAAAGAAGTGCTTACCTCCATGACATTGCCAACTTTGACCCCCACCGCCCTTATTCAAGCAGTGGTATTGCCTTCCGGACATACACCACCCACCGACCCCGGAGGGGTACGCTTCAATGAATCGGAAATTCCAGAGCATTTGCGCGCTCGTGTTCAGGCGATGGCAAGCTTACCGCTGCCGACCGCCAGCCCGGAACAGGCCATCCGCATTCGCATCCCTGCTATTTCAGTCGATGCTCCGGTCGACATGGGGGACGGTGATGAGCAACTTAAAAAAGGGGTGGGTCAATATATTCATTCTCCTAATCCCGGACAAGATGGAAATTTGGTTCTTTCGGCTCACAATGATGTCTTTGGCGAAATTTTCAGGGATCTGGATCAACTCCAGGCGGGTGATGAGATCATTATTTACACCAATCAACGCGCTTACACTTACGTCGTTCAACAACAGCAAATCGTTGGACCCCTGCAAGTTGAAGTAATGGCCCCCACCAACGAACCGGTTGCAACCTTGATTTCCTGCTATCCCTACATGGTGGATACCCATCGAGTGGTTATTACTGCAACTTTACTCAACCAATAACCTAAAAAACGTGGTATAAATAAAGCGCAAATTTCAAATCCATTTAATGAATCAGTTTGAGGAAAGACTCTTATGGCAAAGAAACAATACCGAAAAGCAAAAACAAACCCTTCAAAAGAAACCCCTATTGCACCCGCTAGTACCAGCACCAGAACTCGTTCTTCCAGCGCCGAATTTAATCCTGATTACACTTACGTGAAACAAGATCTGAAAAGAATTGGTATTCTGGCTGCCAGTTTCATTAGTATTTTGGTTATCTTGTCCTTTTTCCTCCGCTAAAACTGATCCTCATTTCAAAAAATGTAAAAGCATTGCCTTAAAAGCAATGTTTTTTAATTTTAACTTGTAATTAATTTGAAGTATGATATACTGGACTATAGTCCAAGAAAGCATACTTCAACATGAAAAAAGAACCCTTATCCTCCACGATAGAAAGAGCTTTATCCCTTTTGGAAACTTTTATTCAAAATCCAGAGGGAATGAGCCCACAAGAAATTCTGGATCAAACCCAAATTTCCCGCAGTACTCTCTTCACGTTGTTAAAGGAGTTGAAAGATATCGGTTACCTCGCCCAACCCGAAACGCGTGGACGCTATGTTGCCGGCCCGCGTCTTTTATCATGGTTGGGGTCCAATTCACCTTCTTACCAGACTCTCATCAATGTTTTCCAACAGGAAATCCACAACAAGAAGTTTCCTGAAACGTTTGCTTTGGCAGTACCCGGCCCGCAAGGGATCTTATTGTTGGATCAAAGAGAGGCTGACCAAATCATCCGGGCTGTCTATTCTGTCGGCGAGCCGCTTAACAATCAATCAGCCGCGCATGCTATTCTTATTTCACCACATCCAGAACAGGTAATCCAATCTGGCTACAGCCTGATGGAAAATAAAGATTATTTTGAAATTGCTCTTCCAATCTGTGCCGACGGCATCAAACCGATCGCCGGGTTATTGTTTGCAGTACCAAAATACCGCTGGTCACAAGAAAATTTACTTCATGAGTGGTTGTCGGAATTACGTGCCATGGCTGCCCGTATTTCTTACCGCCTCGGTGCGCTACAATATAGCCCTTATCATCAGGAACATCCATCTTCTTTTCAACCTACAACCAGCATGAATGATACCCAGATTTCAGATTTCCTGCTGGGCCCTTGGACAGCCCGGCTGGCTTGCATTCGACCTGATGGACATCCGCATGTCATCCCGGTCTGGCAGGAGTGGGATGGGAAGAAATTCAGCATCCTTGCCTGGCACGGCAGCCAATGGGTCGACTATATTCGCAAGAATCCGCAGGTCTCCCTGACAGTGGACGAACCCTGGGCTCCTTATCGCCGCATCACTGTCCGTGGCTCAGCCAAAGAAATTCAGAATATGGATATAGATACGCGCACAAATTTGCTGAGTAAATTATCCAAACGCTATCTTGGGCAGGATACACCACAACGATTCATCAGCCAGGTGCAAGCGGTATTTACGATCTATCCAGACTCCCTGGGAGGGTGGATGGGGCTGGCAGCAGGAAAGAATTAAGATGCAGATTTCAATTCAATCACTTTCTCAT
>JACDJB010003495.1_pt1 | contig 10305 bp, 7 predicted proteins | sample 7454121 | NCBI WGS metagenome assembly JACDJB01 (sample SAMN14253290, study PRJNA609438) | sludge metagenome | isolation source: sludge after 25d culture with pyrite | collected 2018-12-20 | reverse complement strand
ACCGTGAAAGCACAGCGCGTTCCGGTGAAACCGGCAGTCTTGGAAAAACTGCGAAATTCAATGGCAACCTCTTTGGCACCCTCAATTTCATAAATTGAATGTGGGATGTTATCTTCGGTGATAAATGCCTCATAAGCAGCATCATATAAAATAATACTCTTGTTCTCACGAGCATAATCAACCCACTTTTTCAGCTCCTCCTTAGTTGCCACAGCCCCGGTGGGATTGTTCGGGAAACAGAGAAAAATCAAATCGGGTGTCTCTGCCGGAAATTCTGGAATGAACCCGTTCTCCTTTGTGCAGGGCATATAGATAATTCCTTTATAATATCCCGCATCAAAACCGTCGGTTTTGCCGGACATCACTGTGGTATCGGCGTAAACCGGATAAACCGGATCACAAATCCCGACTTTGTTGTCATGCCCGAAAATTTCCTGAATATTTCCCGTATCGCATTTTGAACCGTCGGAGATGAAAATATCGTCTGCCGGAATATCTATGCCACGATCCCGGTAATCGTTTTTTGCAATGGCTTCCCGCAAAAAAGCATATCCCTGTTCGGGACCATAGCCCCTGAAAGTTTCGGCATTTGCCATTTCATTCACACCTTCATGAAAAGCTTTTGTAACGCTTGGTACAAGCGGCTTTGTAACATCCCCGATTCCCATACGAATCACCTTTTTATCGGGATTTGCCGCCACAAAAGCGCTCACCCTTCTCCCTATTTCCGGGAAGAGATATCCCGCCTGAAGTTTCAGGTAATTTTCATTAATTCTTGCCATATTTTCAAATAATTACAAACAGTTGAGTTTGAACCATAAATAATATTTCATTCCGTTTTTTCTGTAAAACAACCTTTTTCATCCGTTTAATTGGTGAAAACCTTGCTTGTTTTTGCTTTTGGTTGCTTTCAGCTAACTTTCACAAAATTAAGAATAAAATGATGCGGAGGTGAATTCCCGGCTCCGGCTCCATAAAATTGACTGATGTTTAATACTTTTGTAAAATAAAAATGGTTGCTATGCATAATTCATTTGTAAAATCCCACGGACTGGGGAATGACTATATAGTTTTAAATCAGGATGAAATCAGTTTTGAACTCACTGAAGATGCAATCCGCAAAATTTGCGATGTGCATTTCGGTATCGGTTCGGACGGTATTTTACTGAAAGTTCCCTCTTCAAAAGCCAATTTTGGCTTGCGGATTCTCAATCCCGACGGGTCGGAAGCAGAAAAGAGCGGAAACGGTTTGCGAATTTTTGCCAAATATCTTTATGATTATCAATACTCTAAATCCAGAAAATTCACCATCGAAACTTTGGGTGGTCTGGTTCAGGCTGAAATTATCAAAGAGAAAAACGGCAAGGCGAAAACGGTGAAAGTGGATATGGGTAAAGCCATTTTCAACGCTGCCGAAATTCCGGTAATCTACGAAAAGGATGAGTGCATTGATGAGATGCTTCATCTCGAATATCGCGATTATGTGATGAACTGTGTTTCGGTGGGAAATCCGCATTGCGTGATTTTCACCGACAAACTCGACGAAGAAGAAGTGAAGGTTTTCGGGCATCAGATTGAAAATCATCCTGCTTTTCCAAACCGCATCAACGTTCAGTTTGCCAAAGTAATTTCACCGACTGTGGTGGAAATAATGATTTGGGAACGTGGCGCCGGCTGGACATTGGCTTCGGGAAGTTCTTCATGTGCCGTTGCCGCAGTTGCCGTTAAAAAGCAGTTGACCAAAAAATACCTGACTGTGAAAATGCCCGGCGGAGAATTGAAAATCGAAATTGACGATAACTGGGATATTCGCATGACGGGAGATGTGAGTGAAATTGCAAACGGTTTTTTGAGCCGCGAGTTGGTGGCTGAATTAATCGGTTCACAGTAAATTCATTAATTCTCCGATAAATAAACCGCAATATTATTTGGAATTATTCCATATAACTAAACACTGATATACATTTGTGTCAAACGATAAGAATAGACATGGCTGAAAAATCAATTCCTTTTTCAAAAGAATTCATTGAAAAAATCATTGAAGAATTTCCTACTCCTTTTCACATTTATGACGAAAAGGCAATCCGGGAAAATGCACGAAGATTCAAAAAAGCCTTTGACTGGAACGAAGGTTTTAAGGAGTATTTTGCAATAAAAGCCACCCCCAACCCCTACATTATGAAGATATTGAGAGAAGAAGGGTTTGGCATTGACTGCAGCTCGGAAGCTGAGCTTGAATTGGCTGCACGGGTTGGTATGCGCGGTGAAGAGATTATGCTCACCTCAAATGACACGCCCGCATCGGAGTTTATTGCAGCAAAAAAACTTGGTGCAATCATCAACCTTGACGATATTTCTCATATTGAATATCTGGAACGCCACGCCGGCTTGCCCGAAACCATCTGCATGCGCTACAATCCCGGAAACCTGAAACAGGGCAACCTGATTATCGGACATCCGGAAGAAGCCAAATACGGTTTCACCCGTGATCAGATTATTGAAGGCTATGCTATTTTGAAAAGGAAAGGAGTGAAACATTTCGGTATTCACACAATGGTAGCTTCCAATGAGTTAGATCCTGCCTATTTTATCGAGACTGCTGAAGTGCTTTTCAGCCTGATTGCTGAAATTTATGAAAAAACCGGTGTGAAAATCAGCTTTGCCAATCTTGGCGGTGGTGTCGGAATTCCATATAAACCAGGGCAAAAGTCAGTGGATTTGGAATATGTCAGCGCCGGAATCAGAAAATTGTATCAGGAAAAAATTGAAGGCAACGGACTAGCGCCGTTGAAAATATTTTTTGAATTGGGCAGGGCAATCACCGGTCCCTATGGATTTTTGGTGTCAAAAGTGCTGCACATCAAAAACACCTATAAGCAGTTTGCAGGACTGGATGCCAGTATGGCAAACCTGATGCGCCCGGGAATGTACGGCGCCTACCACCACATCACGGTTTTGGGAAAGGAGAATGAGCCGCACACCCAAAAGTATGACGTAACCGGTTCACTTTGTGAAAACAACGACAAATTCGCTATTGACCGCATGTTGCCGGAAGTTACACCCGGAGATATTGTTGTCATTCACGATGCAGGCGCCCACGGGCACGCCATGGGTTTCAACTACAACGGAAAGCTGAAATCGGCTGAACTGCTGCTTCGTGAAAACGGAGAAGTGGTGCAAATCCGCCGCGCAGAAACTGTGGAGGACTATTTTGCAACGCTCGATTTTAACGGGCTGAAAGATTTCAAAGTCTGATATTTATGCAAAACGTGGCTTGTTTACACTGATTTTACGTAAATTCGGATGATGAAACAAGTGATGAAAATAGGATTCGATGCAAAACGTGCTTTTCTTAACTCGTCAGGATTAGGGAATTACAGCCGGAATACGCTGAATGCGCTCCTGCAATATTTCCCGGATAACACTTACCGGCTTTTCACTCCAGAAATTACAGACAAGCTTTTCAAAAATCATAAAGCATTTCAGGTTTTTACACCCCAAAGCACGATGTTCAAAAAAACTAACCCACTGTGGCGCAGCGCACTTCTTCTTTCACAGCTAAAACGTAACGGTGTGGAACTTTTTCACGGATTGAGCAACGAGCTGCCCAAAGGGATAGAGAAGAGCAAAATCCGGACTGTTGTAACCATTCACGATCTGATTTTCATGCGCTATCCCGAATTTTACAACATCATCGACCGCAAAATTTATTTTAAAAAGGTGAGATACGCCTGCCATGCTGCCACAAAAATTATTGCCATCAGCAGGCAGACCAAGCACGATATTGAAACTTTTCTTCAAATTCCTTCCGAAAAAATTGAGCTGATTTACCAACCGGTTTCCCCTGTTTTCTTTGAAAAACAGAATGCTGATGATATTCTGAAAAAGTATAATATCAGTAGCGATTTTATCTTGGCAGTCGGAACGCTTGAACCCCGGAAGAATCAGTTAGCCCTATTGCAGGCGATTCATAAACAGGGAATTAAGATGAAAATTATATTTGTCGGGAAGCAAAATGCTTCCTTTTTCAAAGAGATTACACAGTTTATTGCGGAGCATGAAATGAGTGGGCAGGTGATGTTTCTTTCCGGGCTGCCGGAAGAAGAGCTTGCCGCACTGTACCAGGCTGCTTTTTTTTCGGTTTATATTTCGGTTTTTGAAGGATTTGGACTTCCCGTGATTGAGTCCATGGCAAGCGGATGTCCGGTTCTTACTTCCAACGTCTCTGTTTTGCCCGAAACTGCCGGCAATGCTGCCATTTTATGCAATCCGGCTCTGGTGAGCGACATTGGAGAAAAGCTGAAAATGCTGACAGAAAGCGAAGATTTGCGCAACACGCTGATTCAGCGGGGAGAAGAGCGCGCCAAAGCATTTTATCCCGAAATTTATGCCCGCAAACTCATGGCATTATACACACAAATTCTGAATCCCGAACATGCAAAATGATATTCGAAAAGCAACAGAAGTATTGAGAAACGGGGGAGTTATTCTCTACCCGACCGACACCATCTGGGGAATTGGCTGCGATGCCACAAATCCGGAAGCTGTTCAGCGGGTTTTTCAGATAAAACAGAGAAATGATGCGCAAAGCATGTTGGTTCTGATGGAAAATCCGGCGCTGCTTAACCGCTATGTCAATGATGTGCCCGAAATTGCCTGGGACCTTGCCGAGCTCAGCACCACCCCGCTGACCATAATTTTCCCCGGAGCAAAGAACCTGGCTGATAACCTGATAGCCAAAGACGGCAGTATCGGAATACGGATTACTACAGAGATTTTTACGGTAAAATTACTGCAACAGTTTCGCAGGCCTGTGGTTTCTACTTCAGCCAACGTGAGCGGAGAAAAATTTTCAGGAATTTTTGACGATATTTCAGAGAAGATTAAGAGCCGCGTAGATTATATCGTGAACTACCGGCAGAACGATATCAATCCGGCACAACCGTCATCCATCATAAAACTCTGGCCCGATGGCCGGATTGATATTGTCAGAAAATAGCTGAACTGATCACTTCTTATCTTTCAGAAGGTCTCTGATTTCAGTCAGTAAAGTTTCCTCAGCCGAAGGAGCCGGTTCCGGTGCAGGAGCTTCTTCCTGTTTCTTTTTCATTTTGTTGAAGGCTTTGATTACCATGAAAATGGAAAAGGCAACAATCAGAAAATCAAGCACAGTGTTGATGAATACACCATATCTGAGGGCAACTTCTGCCACAGCGGGTGCAACAACAGTATCTCCCTGCATCACAGCATCCTGCCCGTGCTTTAATACTACCTGCAGATCACCAAAATCGGTGTTCCCAAGCAACAGCCCGATAGGCGGCATCAGCACATCGTTGACAAATGAAGTGACGATATTCCCGAAAGCGCCACCAATAATTACGGCAACTGCCAGATCAAGCACATTGCCTTTCATTGCAAATTCCCTAAACTCTCTTAAGACTTTCATAATAAGTGATTTATGTTAAAAACTGAATTGGTTTTTCTGTCAATCGGCAGGATACTGCTTTGTGACTGCGCGAAAAACTTTGGAAATTTATAAAATTTAAACATATAAACAATGAAATTTTGCTTCCGGGCTAATTTCCGGTAACTTCCGGCTTTTTCAAGGCGCATTCGGGTGGATACAATAGAGTATTAATTGTGCATAAAAAGTTACAGAAGCTATCGCATAATCCGGGTTTAAGTTCTGGCACTTCGATCAAAACACCCTATTGAAAGGCTACAAATTCCTGCTCCCCTACTCTCTCCTTTTAGCTCTTCGTTTATCACATTTTGTCTTTCTTCTCATTCTTGCCAAAAAATGCCGAAATAGACTATTGTAACCTTCAACCGTAAATGTCTCAGCCTTTGTTTGGATATGCTTTTCTTGCCGGACAATTCTCATTAAGGTCGAAAGTCTGATGTCGCTTGCATTATTTTCAATTCTGGAAATATATGTTTTTGTTGTGCTACATTTTTTTGCTAGTTGCTCCTGAGTCAAACCTTGTTTTTTACGAAGCTCATGAATCATGGCTCCTAGTTTAAAAGCCTCAAATTCTTCTTCATAGTTCTCTCTTTCAGGTGTACCCTTTTTCCCGTATTGCTCATCTAAATGTGCTGAAAAGGGAGTTAATTTTTATTTAATACTTTGTTGCTCATAGAAATATTGCTTTTATCTCCGATCTCAAAGTTAGCTGATTTAGGAGAAATCTTCAATCCGGGACATCTTCTACTACTCTTCTAAAATCACCTGTTACCATCTTACATTTATTTCAATTTGTAACTTGTGCTTCGTCCGCCGCCGGTTTCTTTCTGCAAAATGTCCTTCTTTATCAAATCCTGAATATCTCTAAGGGCGGTGTCCTGCGAGCATTTATTCATTTTTGCCCATTTAGAACTTGTCAACTTTCCGTCAAATCCGTCGAGCAGTCTGTTTATTATTTTTTGTTGCCTGAAATTGAGAATTGTGGTAGCATGTAATTTCCAAAATTCTGCTTTGTAAAGTATTTTTGACAAAGTCTCTTCTGTGGCATCAATGGCATTTATCAGGCATTGCAAAAACCACAAAATCCATTCTGTTATGTCTGAATTTCCTTTTTGTGTTTTTTCAAGTTTATTATAATACTGTTTCCTTTCAACCCTGATTTGTGCAGACATACTATAGAACCGCCGGACACTTTTATCTGAACGCGCCAAAGTCATGTCGGTAATTGCTCTTGTCATCCGCCCGTTTCCATCGTCGAACGGATGGATGGTGACGAACCACAAATGAGCAATAGCCGCTTTAAGAACCAAATCTGTTTCATGCTCATTTTCAAACCAGTCTAAGAATTTTGTCATTTCCGGTTCTATCCTGTCAGCACCCGGAGCCTGATAATGAACCTTTTCCTGTCCCATGGGACCCGATACAACCTGCATAGGTCCGGCTGCATCTTTTCTCCAGTCTGCAACCGTAATTTTATAAAGGTGACTCCATCCTGTAGGGAACAGTGCGGCGTGCCATCCGAACAGTCGGGTCTTAGTCAGGGGAGCATCATATTTTTGCGTTGCATCGAGCATCATTTCCACTATCCCGTCAATGTGCCGATCCGACTCCACGGCTCCTGCAATGTCAATTCCCAGCTGCCGGGCAATGGAAGAACGTACCTGTTCCAATTCCAGATATTCACCTTCAATTTCAGAGGATTTAACAACATCTAAAGTAAGTGTATTCAGTACAGCTTCATTTTGCAAATCAAAACCAAGTGATTCCATTTTCCCTAAAAGTCTGCCCTGTCGATTTCTCGCTTCACCCAGTTTTATCATCACTTTCGTATTGTCCCAAACGAAATCACTCCAGTTTTCTCTCTCGTGAATATAAATTTTCATTCTCCGCATATTATGCGACAAATATATGTTGTTTTCTCCGCAAATAAAATTTCCTCCGCAAAATATGCATAGATTATAGGGCTAATCTCCGCACAGTGTCTTTTTAAACTTGGATTATTGGGTGGAAAATTGGCTATGCGCAGAGATTTTCAACACCTAACTTCGGGCGTGGAGTGGATCTTGAATTTTACTCAAACTTCTTCAAATCTATGCCTGCTTCTTTTGCAAAAACGTATATTTTGCAAACTCATTTTTATATGTCAATAGAAATTTCAACTTTCACATCAAGCTCTTTTTCACAATTTCAAATAGTGCTTCAAAGTCATATTGTATTCATCGTTTTAAAAACAGGTCAAACAGCGCTATTCATTTTGGCTCATTTGTGAGCGAATGTTTGCAATCTCTTGTATTAATTCTTCTTCCGAAGGAATATAGAGTTTATACTTGGTTGCAAATAATTTTTGATTGTCATTCAATATTGAAAAGCGAACTTCTGCCCGGTCTTTTTCTTTCAAATCATAGAAATCCAACACAAGCGGATCTTTCAATTAAAAGTCCTGTGGAGTTATCGAGAGTTGGCTTGAATTTTCAGCACTCAACGCGTTCAGAGTTTCTTTGTGTGTTGAAATCAGTCTTTCATAATAGTGTTTATCAACTTACTCATCTAAAAAACGTGTACTCCAAGCATTATCTGCTGCCTCGTTCATGTAAAGTTCTCTTGCACCGGGGTTTTCTACCCGTATAATTGAACGATAATGTGTCCAACTCAATTCTTTACGCAATGCGTAAAGAATTGAAAAAAGGAGATAAAATTGCGGATACGCATATATAATTATTTCTTTTTTATTTCCTAATTCACATCTAATTCAAAGGGCATTCTTGCCTGGATGGCGTCCATTTTTGAGAATCTTTTCAGGTATTCGTAGTGCTTATAGCTTTCGCCGAGTTCTTTTTTCAGAAACCGGGTTCTGATGTTGTCGGTACCGCCTTTGAGCAGTTGCTGGAAAGGGTCGAGCTGCGCCGGCAGGGAAACTGTTCTGTAATTTTCCAGTCCGGCAATTTCGGCTGCCAGTCTGATGGCATCCTGCAAACCGCCAAATTCGTCCACCAACCCGATCTCTTTGGCATTTTCACCACTCCAGACACGTCCCTGCCCGATTTCATCAATCTGTTCTTTGGTCATGTTCCGCCCTTCGGCAACATGGGAAATAAACAGGTCATATCCATCTTCAATGTTTTGCTGCATCAGGGTGCGCTCATGCAGTGTCATCGGGCGGTAAACGGAGAGCAGGTTTGAGTTTTCATTGGTCTTCACCACATCCGTGGTGATTCCCAGTTTATTGTTCATCAGTTTCTCCATATTGGGAATCATACCGAAAATACCGATGGAACCGGTGATGGTATTGGGTTGTGCCACAATCCGGTCGGCAGGACAGGAGATATAATAGCCGCCCGAAGCTGCCACGTCACCAAAGGAGACCACCATTGTCTTTTCTTCGGTAGTCAGCTTCACTTCGCGCCAGATCACTTCCGAGTCAAAAACTGACCCTCCCGGTGAATTAATCCGCAGTACAACAGCCTTATAGGTACTGTCCTGGCGCACTTTGCGAATCTCTCTTCCCAAGTCTTCGCCGATAATCGGACTCCCGCTTCCCATAGACATTCCAATATCGCCGCTTGCATAAATCACCGCAATTTTATCGCGGCTGAACGCCTTGCTCTTGCCTTTAACAGTGGCTTTGGCATAGTTAGACACACCAATTACCGGAACGCCCTTTTTAGGTTTGGTTCCTGTGATTTCGCGCAGATCATCCAGCATTTCATCCCTGTATTTTGCTGCATCAACCAGACCGGATGCCACCGCTTTTTCTCCAAAGTTGAAAGTCTGAACCTCATCAGCCAATGCGGTGAGTTGCTCTACCGACAAATTCCGTTTTTCTGAAATTCCCTTAAGCATGTGATTCCACAGACTGCCCATGTAGGTAAGCTGTTGTTCACGGTTTTCGTCACTCATTTTTTCCAGCATAAACGGCTCCACCGCTGCTTTGAATTTTCCGTGACGAACAATCTGCATTTCGATTCCCAGCTTTTCGAGCGCTTTGGTGTAAAACATCATTTCGCCGCCAAGCCCTCTTAAATCAACCGAACCCAACGGATGAACCACAATATTGTCGGCAACGGTTGCCAGATAATAGGATTTCTGATCAAAATGATTGCCGTATGCATAAACCGGTTTATCGCAGCTGTCCTTAAATGCTGTCAGCATATTCCGGATTTCTTCCACGGAAGCCATTCCTCCGCCGGCTGATGCCAGCTTCAGGTAAACACCCTTTATACGGTCATCCTTAACAGCCTTTTCTAAAGCTGTCTGGATGTCATCCAATCCGATGGTTTTTATCCGCTGAAACCCCGGAATGTCAATATCCTGAAACGGATCGTTGGTAGCGCGGTCAACGATCTGTCGCTCCATATCAATAACCAACATGGATTTATCCTGCACCGAAACCTGTTTGTCGGTAACGGAAACCAGCACACCGATGACCATAAAAAACAGAAAAAAAGCAATAACAGTTACTGCAATAATACCCACTATCGTGGCAAGTACATACTTAAAAAATTCTTTCATTTCAATTTATTTTATATTTATATTTTAGACACAAGACTATTAGTATTAAGTATTAAGACAAAAAACTCCAGAACAATTAATCCCCACTTAATCTCAACCTAATCACTTTCTTATCCGACGTTGTCAGGTGCTTCGCACGCTAACAAGTCTGCTTCCTGCTTCGATATAACTCTCTCACTACTCATTTCTCACTACTCACTACTCTATCTCCAATCTCTACCTAATCACAGTAAAATCTCCATCAATATCCGATATTCATTAGTAACCATAATCAAAAAAACATTACAGATTTTTTATGTTTTCGCTTTAAAACTGTTTCCACAACTAATATT
>JACDJB010003494.1_pt1 | contig 10307 bp, 11 predicted proteins | sample 7454121 | NCBI WGS metagenome assembly JACDJB01 (sample SAMN14253290, study PRJNA609438) | sludge metagenome | isolation source: sludge after 25d culture with pyrite | collected 2018-12-20 | reverse complement strand
CTTGGTGTGGATGAGCCGCGGCTCGCCCTCTGCTTCCAGTTTGGTGCGCAGATAGCGCACATAGACCTCGATGATATTCGACTCGCCGCCGAAATCATAGCTCCAGATGTCGTCATAGATCTGGGCGCGTGTGAGCACCTGGTTGGGGTGGCGGAGGAATAGCTCCAGGATGTCGAACTCACGGGCAGTCAGTTCGATCTCGCGCTGGCCGCGACGCACCGAGCGGGCGGCGGTATCCATGAGGAGGTCGGCGAATTGCAGAGTCTGCCGGGGCGCCTGTGTTTCCGATCGGCGCAGCAGGGCGCGCACACGGGCCAGAACCTCGTCGATATCGAACGGCTTGGTCACATAATCATCGGCGCCGCTGTCCAATCCCAGGACCCGGTCATCGATTTCCGCCCTGGCTGTGAGCATGAGGATCGGCAGATTGCTGACCTCGCGCATGCGGTGACAAACCTCGATGCCGTCGATGCCGGGAAGCATGAGATCGAGTATGACGAGATCGGGCCGGTTGCGAGTGAAGGCGTCCAGCCCCTCATAGCCGGTCGCCGCCATGTCGATTTCGTACTTTTCGAGCAGGAATGAGCGGCGCAGAAGTTTACCGATGGATGGATCGTCTTCGACGATGAGGATACGGGCAGGCATAAGCAGGATGGGGTAGGGGATCAGCTCAAGGCAAAGGCGGGGCCGCCCTCGGCAGCCAGAACCTGGCGAATCTGGTCCAGACTGAGGTTGCCGCCGCTGAGGATGATGACCACGCGCTGCCCTGCCAGTTCCTGGCGCAGTTTGATAGCGGCTGCCAGGGCTGCAGCGCCGGCGCCTTCGGCCAGGTTGCGGGTGTGGGCCAGCAGCAGCACAATGGACCGGCGCATTTCGTCTTCGCTCACGAGCACAAAGTCATCGAGATGGCGGCGCATGATGGACTGCGGCAGTTCGAACGAGGTGCGCGTGGCCAGGCCTTCAGCGAAGGTGCGCATCTCGCCAGTCATCGGCCGGCCCTCTTTCCATGAGAGATAGGCGGCAGGCGCAGCTTCCGCTTGCACACCAATGACCCGAATCCGAGGATTCACAGCTTTGGCAACCGTACAAACACCGGCGCTGCCGCTGCCTCCGCCCACCGGCACAATGATGACCTCTGTAAGCGGCTGCTGCTCCAGGATTTCCAGAGCGTAGGTGCCAACCCCGGCGATCAGATGTGGTTCATTACCCGAATGGACATAACGAAGCCCGCGGTTCTTCGCTTCGACCTCCACCCATTCGCGTGCCTCATCGAAATCAGCGCCCTGATAGACGATTTCAGCGCCCAGGTTTCGCATCGAGCTGACTTTGGCGGGGTTGGCGCCCTGGGGAACGGCGATGACGGCGCGCACCCCGAAAAGCCGGGCGGCATAAGCGATGGACTGGCCGTGATTGCCCGTACTGGCTGTAATCACCCCTGCTTGTTTCTGTTCTTCCGGCAAATTGGCGATCAGATGAATCCCTCCGCGCACTTTGAAGGCGCCAATCGGCTGATGATTCTCATGTTTGACCCACAGGTCCATCCCCAGCATGGCGCTCAGACTGGGATAGTTATAGAGCGCAGTGGGTTGCAGATAGGGCGCCAGGCTGCGGCGGGCAGCCAGAACATCGGCCAAAGTAACGGCAGGGAGGACGGACGCCTCAGTGATGTTGGTAGGCATGGCAAGGGGATCGGTGACTTGGGCACGATTATAGGGGAGATTCGTTGATGGGACAAGAGGAGGCCGTGCAGCATGGCCCCGCGCATGTGATACAATCCCCAACTATGCCTGCCCTCTACGAAACGCAGATCCGCACCCACACCGGCAGCGTGCGTGAAGTCAATGAAGATTGCGTCAGCACAGTGCTTGATTGGCGCAGCACATTGGCTCTGACGGATGATGACCTGGCCGCGCGCGGCCATCTGTTCGTGGTTGCGGATGGCATGGGTGGTCATGCTGCCGGCGAAGTTGCCAGCCAAATGGCAGTAGAGACGCTCTTCCGCTCTTATTACGCCAACGCCGCCCTGCCGCTCGATGAAGCCCTTAGCGCCGCTATTGCCGCGGCAAATGCACGTCTGGTGCAGCAGGCGGAAACCGATCAACGGCAAGCAGGCATGGGGACAACGCTGGTCGCCGGTTTGCTCTATGGTCGCGATCTGCTGGTTGCCAATGTGGGTGACAGCCGCGCCTATCTCTTTCGTCGTGGCCAGCTCACCCAAATCACTCAGGATCACTCTTGGGTTGCCGAACAGATCGCAGCGGGAATGCTCAAGCCCGCCGAAGCATCTCGCCACCCCTATCGCAATGTCGTCACCCATTCACTGGGTCCGGATCGCGATCCAACACCAGACTTTTTCCATCTCACAGTCGAGCCGAATGATCGACTGCTCCTTTGCAGCGATGGCTTGAGCAATGTACTGGCGCACAAGGAGATGGAGGCCGTTCTCGCAGCCTATCCGCCTGATGACGCTGCCGATTTGCTGATAGCGAACACGCTTGAGCGCGGAGCGCCTGACAATGTCACCTTGGCGCTCATCGCCTATGTGGGGGCCGAAGCGCCATCGCATCGCCGCCGCTGGTTTTGGCTGGCTGTTGGTCTTGCTCTGTTTGCTCTCCTGGCTTTTCTTCTGCGCGGCGTTTGGTCCACTCTGTTGCCAGGGAAAGACGATCAGGCTACCGCAACGCCGGCTGCCTTTGTATCGCCGCTGCCCATGGTTACGTCATCTCCGATTCTCTCTGCGCCCGTTGTGATCGCCGACGCTGTCCGGGTGGGCGAAATCGAGCTGTATCGACCAGGAACCGGTACGCCCACGCCTGACGCCAGCAGGCGTTTCGGCGTCGACATCGCATCTGAGGAAACGCTGCGCGGTCTGCCACTGCCCGAATATTACGTTCTGTATCTGGAAGGACCGGCCGTACTATCTCCGGTCACAGGTGGTTGGCGGGTGACAATCCCGCATCAAAGCCGCGACGGCGCCGCCCATCAATACACCATGTTTGTGCCGGGCGAATGGCTGCCCGATGTCGAGCCGCCTGCGGCCGGCGAGTATTTGGGGGTGATTGCCCGGCCGGTTGGCGAGGCCGATCTGTCCGATGATATTGGGCTGGAACCGCTTCTGGTGCTGCGTCCCGGCGCCGGCGGTCTGCCCGGTCATCCGCTCTGGGTTGGTGCGGAGTCTATCCCAGACTGGCTTGCCGATCACGCCGAGCAGTGGGTCTATACTGTGTTTGGAGCAGGCGGCGGCGAGGGATTGGGCGTGACGACGCCAGCCGGGCTGGAAGGACTCCCTATCGCCTTGTGGGGCGGCTGGGCCTTGCCCTCGGCTGACCGTGCCGACAGTATCGTCTTCCGGTCTATCGACAGCTTACCGTACGAGTGGCAAGCTGATGTCTACCGGCAGCAGGACAACTGAGATGGCATTCCTGCTACAACACTCAAACCCTATAGGTCTCTGAGACCTTCAGGGTCGTGCCCCAAAACCACCAGTCTTTCTAGCGTGTTGAATGTAATCGGACAAACCCGTGCGCTTTCGACCCAGATCTGCAGCCGCTCGATGGGGTTGGCTCCGACTGTCTGCGGAAAAGCGCGGCAGACTTGCGGACGGTGCTCATAGACGGTGCAAAGCAGGCCATCATGTAAAGGACAGGGGTCGGGCAGCAGCCAAATCTGGTCGCCCTCGCTGGCGCCGGGCCACATCGGCTGCAGCAGTCCCTCCCGCATCGCCTCCAGACTGAGATTCAAGCCCGCGCTGAGACGGGTTTGATCGGCGTCGTCAAGTTGCGGTCCCATGTGTCGGCAACAGCGCCCGCATGCCGCGCAATCGATGTTGGCGCTCACCTCGGCCAGAACGCTGTCGAGAGTGACTACCAGACCTTCCTCGCCGTCTTGCAGGCGCCGTGAAAGGGCATCATAGATCGCCCAGTGGGTGGTCGCCTGTTCTCTTCCCAGGATGGCGACCTCATCAGGATCGATGACCATCGTTCATGTCTCTTGATCCTGGGCGCGATCCATTCTGCGCACCTGCACGGCATAGACAACAGGAACCACGAGCGCGAACAGGAACCACTGGATTGCATAGCCCAGGTGAGGACCTTCATCCAGGATGATCTCGGGCGGGTTGCGATTTGGCAGTGCCGTGTGATCGTCGGAGGGCGTTAGCGCCACGTAGAATGGCAGCAGTTCGTATGGCATCTGGGCCTGGATCCCGGCCAGGTCGAGACGATACCATTGATTGTCTGTCACTACGGTCGATTCCGCCTGGCGCGGTCGCAGGTCTTCAGGCTCGATCCGCCCGCTGATCGTCTGCACAGCCGGTTCCTGGAACGCGTTCAGATCCCCGCTTGTAGCCTCGTCCAGGGGGATCCAGCCCCTGTCGACGAGCAGGGCGCGCTGGCTGCCAGCAATGCGAAAGGGTGTTAGCAGGTGAAAGCCCGGCTGATTGCCGAAGAACTTGTTCTTCAGCAAGACCTCGTGTTCAAAATCGTATTCGCCGCTGACGGTGGCCGGTCTGTTCAGGTAATCCGCAGCCTTCAGGTCGGTCTCGTTGCCGCTGATCTGCAGCGGCTCTGCAACCAGAGCGGCCTGAGCGCCGGCGATGTAGGCGCGCTTGCCCGCCAGCCTGTCCAATTGCCAGAAGCCCAATCGCACCATCACGACCGAGGCAGCCAACACCAGCAGGCTGGTCAGAATCCAGCGACGTTTGAACAGATACATGGTGCGTTGTCCCCTTTACTCGGAGTGCCCGTTATGCATCTCTGCGTCTTCGTCGGTGCGTATGTCCACGGAGATCGTCTGTTCCCCCGATTTTTCGAAAAGCAGTGTCAGATCGATTTTCTGGCCTGCTTCCAGCTTTTGCCTGAGATCAAGCAGCATGATGTGAAGCCCTCCCGGTTTCAGCTCAACGCTGCCTCTGGCCGGTATTTCAAGCCGTTGTCCAGCGACCGGCCGCATTTTCATCACATCGCCTTCCATCTGCATCTCGTGGATTTCGACCGCCTCGCTGGCGGCGGCGCTCACGCCGATAAGGGCGTCGGCTTCATTGCCCCGATTTCTGATCGTTAAGTAGGCTGAGCCATTGCCCTCGGCCAGTGGCGACGAACGTACCCAGGCGTCTTCGATGCTCAAGTCCGGGCCAGTCTCGCCGTTCGCACAGGCTGCCAGGACAACAAGACTTAAGCCGGCCAAAAGAAAAAGGATCGACCGGAAGAAACGGGGTGTATTGACGGTCATCAAGGGTGCTCCTGTTTGTGCATGTTTTGTAAAGTGTTTCACAAAGCTTGCCTAAGTCTACCATGCCGCCTGTGGCCGGTCAAGTCGATTTGACAGTCTCTCATCTCGACTTATAATGAGACAATATCTCAGTTTTGTGCGCATCCCATGCCGTTTCTGCAGTACATCAGCGATCCTTTGACTTATCCCTTCATGTTGCGTGGACTGACCGCAGCGGTGCTGGTTGGTGTGGTCTGTGCGATTGTGGGCAGCTATGTTGTCCTGCGCGGCATGGCCTTCTTTGGCGACGCCCTGGCGCATGCCATCCTCCCAGGCGTGGCGGTGGGCTATCTGGCGGGAGCGGGTGAGCGGGCGGCTGTGTTTTGGGGGGCGCTCATCGCCGCCATCCTTACGTCGCTGGGCATCGGCGCCATCAGCAAGGGCGGCAAACTGCGCGAGGATACTGCCATCGGTATTGTCTTTGCCGGAATGTTCGCCCTGGGCATCGCCCTCATCTCCACCGTTCGCACCTACGCCGTCGATCTGGCGCATTTCCTGTTCGGTAATGTCCTGGGCGTCACCACATCTGATCTTTGGCTCACCGGTGGCTTCGCCAGTCTTGTCCTGCTCCTGGTCTTTGCCTTCTACAAAGAATTTCTCGTGGTTGCCTTCGACCCTGTCCTGTCGGCCACCCTGCGCATCCCGGCCACCTTTCTGAACTACCTGCTGTTCGTGCTCATTGCCATCACTACGGTCGTTGCCCTGCAGACTGTTGGTGTCGCCCTGATGATGGCTATGCTGGTCACCCCACCAGCTACAGCCTATCTGCTCACGCGCCGGCTGCCGGCGATGATGCTAACCGGGGCAATCATCGGCGCTTGTTCTGGCATTATCGGTCTCTATCTGTCATTCTATGCCGGGTTGCCCTCCGGCGCCGCAATCGTGCTGGTGACGACCGCGATCTTCCTGATCACCTACCTCTTTGCTCCCAGCAAAGGCTTGGTTTGGCGGTGAGCAGAGGGAAGAAGCGGCCGTCCGCGGCCAACAACCGACGCCGCTAACAGCCTGCTTATCTTGCACCTGCCCTTGTCAGCTATCCTCGTCCTCATACCTGCCTATAACGAGTCCGCACGTATTGCATCTGTGATCGCGGGCGCCCTTTCGCACCTCCCGGTCCTGGTCGTAGATGATGGTTCGCGGGATGAGACTGCCCTGGTTGCCGAGCACTCTGGCGCCGATGTCCTACGCCAGGCGCCCAATCAGGGGAAAGGCGCTGCCCTGCGGGCCGGATTCCGGCGCGCACTTGATTCGGGTTACGAGGCCGTGATCACACTGGACGCGGACGGTCAGCATGACCCCGCCGAGCTTCCTGTCTTCCTGCAGTGCTTTGCCAACACAGGAGCCGATCTCATCATTGGCGCCCGCGATTTCAGCCAGATTCCGCTTGTACGTCGGGCTGCAAATTCGCTGGGTCGTCTGTCGTTTTCCTGGGCTGTTGGCCAGCCAATTGCCGATAATCAGTCGGGCTACCGGCTGCTTAGCCGTCGCTTGATGGCAGCCACGCTGGCTAGCCAGGAACAGGGCTTTGAGTTCGAGGTCGAGATGATCGTTCTTTGTATCGAGCGAGGCTACCGCCTGGAATGGACGCCAATCCGCACCATCTATGCCGGCGAGAGCAGCCATATCCAGCCGTGGCAGCACATGGTCAATTTTGGACGCATTGTCTGGCAGACCCGGCAGAGAATGCGCCGCTCCCAATAGACCAGGCGCATTGACCGCCTACAACAAAAAAGCCGGAGCAAGTGAACGCTCCGGCTTTCTTGTTGCAGGCGCGACCGAAGTCGCTACTGTTCGTTCCGTTCTTATTTGACCTCGACCACGCCGCCTTCGGCCTCAAGCTTGGACTTGGCATCCATGGCGACTTCTTTGCTCACAGCTTCCAGCAAGGTTGCAGGCGCCGACTCGACGACGTCCTTTGCCTCTTTCAGACCCAGGTTCGTGAGTTGCCGCACGACCTTAATGATCGGGATCTTGTTGGGGCCGGCTTCTTTGAGCACGACGGTGAATTCAGTCTGTTCTTCAACCGGTTCGGGTGCAGCGGCAGCACCGGCGCCGCCCGGCATGGGGCCAGCGAAGGCAACAGGCGCGGCGGCGGTGACGCCCCAGCGCTCTTCCAGCATTTTCTTCAGCTCAGCAGCTTCCAGCAGGGTCAGCGCGCTAAGGTCCTGATAGATCTTTTCGAGATCAGCCATTTTCTAAGAATCTCCTTGTAGGGGATGGATGGATTGTAGACGGATGTAAAGATGAGAGAGGGATTGGCCTGTGCAGATCGGCTTCAAGCTGCCTGAGCCTCGCCTTCTTTGTCGACGCGGGCTTGCAGAAGACCGATGAGGTCGCGATGCGGCCCGGTGATCAGGCTGACCAGCGAACTCATGGGGGCCGCGATGGCGCCCAGCAACTGGCCGAGTTGAACCTCGCGTGATGGCATGTCTGCCAGGGATGCAGCTCCGGCGGCATCGATGACCGAAGCGCCAAGTACACCTCCGAGGATCTTGAAGTGCTCTCCGGCTTCCTTGCTGAAATCGCGCAGTACTTTGGCGCCAGCAGCCAGGTCATCGCCGAGGAAAGCAAAACCAACTGGCCCCGCCAGCGCGGCGGTAGGCGTGGGCCGGTTCATTTCCTGCAGAGCCAGCCCCATCAGTGTTTTCTTGCCGATGACGAAACTGGCGCCTGATTCGCGTAGCTGGCGGCGCAGTTTCTGCAATTGCGCCACGGTCAAGCCACGATAATCGGCGACGACGACCGCCTGTGACTGGTCGATGTGCTCCTTTAAGGTCCGGAGCTGTTCGTTTTTGCGTGCTCGTGTAACTGCCAAGTGATATCACCTCCTTGGGGTGAGGATGAGAGACGTGGAACGTTCGTGGAAAAAGAAAGACCTTCGCGAAGGCGCGAAGGTCAGAGAGATAGCATGGCGCAAAAGCCCGGCTGCTTTCTGCATTCCTTCGCCTCGGCAGGAGATTAAGCCAGGCCGGATTGTTTCCGGCAGGCGCCTGCTGTCATCGACGCGGGATGGAGACTATGGTATTGTGCTTGGTGTTTTTGCTAAGCTGGGTACGCTGACTGGGTGCGTCTTATGAAAGCGAACGCAGTGCAGACAGACTGTTGACATCCACCCGCACCGAAGGGCTCATGGTGGTGGTCAGATAGGCCTTCTTGATATAGCTGCCCTTGCTGGTAGCTGGCTTGTTGCGCAGCACAGAATCGATGGCGGCGCCCAGGTTCTCAAGCAACGCTTCAGTTTCGAAGCTACGCTTGCCAAAGGAAAGGTGGATGTTGGCAGTCTTGTCGACGCGGTATTCCACACGACCTTTACGAGCTTCGTCGATCACACGCCTGATTTCGCCCGGCTGCACAATGGTGCCGCTCTTGGGACTGGGCATCAGCCCACGGGGGCCGAGAACGCGGCCCAGGCGACCGACCTTGCCCATCGCTGAAGGAATGGCGACAGCCATGTCGAACTCCAGCCAACCGCCCTGGATCTGGGCAATGAGATCGTCCAGACCAACAAAATCGGCGCCGGCTTCGCGGGCTGCATCAGCAGCCTCGCCGTCAGCAAACACAAGGATGCGCACTGTCTTGCCCATGCCACGCGGCATCACGACAACACCGCGTACCATCTGGTCGGCGTGGCGTGGGTCCACACCCATGCGCATGTGCAACTCGAAAGTCTCATCGAATTTCGCCGTGGCAAGTTTCTTCAGTTCGTCGATTGCCGCTTTTGGCTCGTAGGTCTCGACGTTCTTTAGCTGATCCTGGGCGGCTCGATAGTTTTTGCCGTGTTTGGCCATTTGGAAAACTCCTGTGGTAGTGGCGGGTGAGTGCGATTCTCACCCTCCCACGATGATCTTAGTGCCTATGGGTCGGTTTGCATCGCCCCTGGGGGGGAAATGTTCTGCACAACCAAGAGGCTTATGCTTCGACGATCTCGATGCCCATACTGCGAGCGCTGCCCTCGATCTGGCGCATAGCGCCTTCGAGGTCGATGGCATTGAGGTCTTTCATCTTGAGTTCTGCGATCTCGCGGATCTGCGAGCGCTTGACTTTGCCGACTTTGTCCTTGCGCGGGCTGCCAGAGCCTTTGTTAACGCCTGCCGCCTTGCGCAGCAAATCGGCTGCAGGCGGTGTCTTGGTGATGAAGGCAAAGGAGCCGTCCGAGAAAATGGTGATCTCGGCCGGGATGATGCTGCCAGCCTGCGCGGCAGTGCGGGCATTATATTCCTTGCAGAAGCCGACGATATTGATACCGTGTTGGCCCAAGGCTGGACCAACGGGCGGAGCCGGCGTGGCCTTGCCAGCAGGAAGCTGGAGGGTGACGATAGCTTTGATTTTCTTAGCCATAGGGACTGAAATCCTTGGGAGGAGAAAACGTAGGTCAGACTTTCTGCAATTGCAGGAAGTCCACCTCGACCGGGGTCTCGCGACCAAAGATCGAGATCAGGATACGGGCCTTGCCGCGATCGAGATCGATCTCGTGCACCTGGCCCTGGAATTCGGCAAAAGCGCCTTCGGTGACGCGCACACGTTCACCAACCTTGAAATCAACCTGTACCCGCGGCTCTTCTGATTCGATGCGCCGCATGATGCGGTCAACTTCATCCACACTCAGAGGGGTGGGTTGGTTGCCAATGCCCACGAAACCGGTCACACTGGGCGTATTGCGAACGACATACCAGCTTTCATCGTCCAGAACCATTTGCACGAGGATATAGCCAGGGAAGACGCGGCGTTCGACGACCCGGCGTTGACCTTCTTTCAACTCGATCTGTTCTTCGGTGGGCACCACCACCTGGAAGATCTTGTGACCGACATGCATCGACTCGATGCGATGTTCCAGGTTCTTCTTGACCTTATTCTCCATGCCCGAATAGGAGTGAATGACGTACCAGGCGCGGCTGTCGCTTTCCGTTTCCGGCTGTTCGACTGGCGCGCCGACGCCTTCCTGGGCGGCGGTCGCCTCAACTTCGGGGCGAGGGCTGGACTTCGTCTCCTTGGCTTTGCGGCGTTCGGTGGTCGAGTCGGTCACGGTGGAGTTCCGATAT
>JACDJB010003490.1_pt1 | contig 10318 bp, 8 predicted proteins | sample 7454121 | NCBI WGS metagenome assembly JACDJB01 (sample SAMN14253290, study PRJNA609438) | sludge metagenome | isolation source: sludge after 25d culture with pyrite | collected 2018-12-20 | reverse complement strand
CTATTGCTTCTAACATATATCGTTCATCTGGAGTATATTCCATCTTTTCCTCCATTAAGGTGTTTTATATTTCCAACTGGTTTAATAATCCCCTGCCGGTAAAAATATAAGGGAGAAGGAGAGGATATTCATGTCAAAGACTGCCCTATTGATCATCGATATGATCAATGACTTTAATTTCGATGCAGGGAAAGCCCTCGCAAAAAATACAGAAAAGATCATCGATCCGATTTTAACCTTAAAGAAATCTTTCAATGAAAAGGACATGCCTGTCATCTATATTAATGACCATTATAATCTATGGCAGGCTGATTTTGAAAAAATCATGGATCATTGCTCGAATGAAAAAAGCGAGGAAATCATCAAAAAAATCGCTCCTGAAAAGAATAAGGACTATTTCCTGATCAAGCCGAAGCACTCAGCTTTTTATGGGACCGCACTTCATACTTTGCTGCAGCAGCTGAAAGTGGATACCCTGGTCCTTGCCGGGATTGCCGGGAATATTTGCGTGCTTTTCACTGCGAATGATGCGTATATGCGCGAATACAATCTGATCATACCAGAAGACTTCATTGCCTCCAATGTTGATAAGGACAACCAATACGCACTGACCATGATGAAAAATGTCCTGTCCGCCGATACAAGGCCATCAAAGGAGCTTGATTTATAACATACTGCATTTTCTTCCTTCATACAATGGTTGTAGCGCTAAATTGCCAGGGAGGGAAGAAGATGCAAATCCATGTGGTACAGCAAGGACAGAATTTGACACAGATTGCTCAGGTTTACGGGTCATCTGTTGCGGATATAACCGAGGCAAATGAACTGCCTAATCCCAATAATCTTGTCGTCGGCCAGGCGATGGTCATCCCGATCGTCGGGAGTTTCTATTTTGTTCAGCCCGGAGACAGCTTGTGGGCCATTTCCCGGAGATTCGGAACCACTCCACAGGAACTTGCGCGGATCAACGCGATTTCGGTCAATCAGCCGCTCTCAGTCGGTTTCCGGCTCTATATACCCCAACAGCCAAAGTCAAAAGCAGAATTCAATGCGTATGTAGAACCGCGCGGGAACACAGTCGCCCCTGCGCTCGAAACTGCAGCACGGGAAGCGGCGCCTTATCTCACGTATCTTGCGCCATTCAGTTTCCAGGCCCTGCGTGATGGTTCTTTGAAGGAGCCGCTCTTGAACAATTTCCCGGCCATCGCAAAGGCAAACAATAATATATTGATGATGGTCATCACCAACCAGGAGAATGACCAGTTCAGCGATGAACTCGGCCGTATTCTCCTGAATGATATGGCCATTCAGGATAAGTTCCTGAACAATATCGTCGCCACCGCTAAAAAATACGGATTCCGCGATATCCATTTTGATTTTGAATTCCTGCGTCCAGCAGACCGTGAAGCCTATAACACCTTCCTGCGGAAAGCCAGAGATCGTTTCAAACAGGAGGGCTGGTTCATCTCCACTGCGCTTGCTCCTAAAACGAGTGCCGCACAGACTGGTGCCTGGTATACGGCCCATGATTACAAAGCACATGGCGAGATAGTCGATTTCGTCGTCATCATGACCTATGAATGGGGGTATAGCGGCGGACCTGCCCAGGCAGTCTCCCCGATCGGCCCTGTCCGCCAGGTGCTGGAGTATGCAGCGAGTGAAATGCCTTCCCAGAAAATCATGATGGGCCAGAACCTTTATGGATACGATTGGACTTTGCCATTTGTCCAGGGGTCGGTCGCCCGTGCCGTCAGTCCGCAACAGGCCATCCAGATCGCAGCTGATAATAATGTCGCGATCGAGTACAACACAAAGTCCCAGGCACCGACATTCCGATATACCGCACCGGACGGAAAGCAGCATGAAGTCTGGTTTGAGGATGCCCGTTCCATCCAGGCAAAATTCGACCTGATCAAGGAACTGAACTTGAGGGGCATGAGCTATTGGAAGCTCGGACTCTCCTTTCCGCAAAACTGGCTGCTCATCCAGGAAAATTTCAATGTGGTGAAACGATAAGCCTTAATGACGAGTGGCAGTGTTAAAAATTTTTTACAAATTCCGATAATATATGACAGGCGCAGTATTTATGCGGCTGTCTTCTTTTTTGCTAAAATTGCCTCTTAATATAGCATATCCATTCCGTGCACTGGTGTGATAAAATGGACTTTGCGTGATTTAACTGACAAAAATGTAAAAAAAGATACAGATACAACGGAGAGGGAGGACATGTTGTGGAAGGAACACCTTTTATAACGGTTGAAGGACCGATTGGGATCGGCAAAACGTCACTGGCCAGAGCCATTTCCGAGCGGTTCCAATTTGCACTTTTAAAAGAAATTGTCGATGAAAATCCATTTTTGGGGAAGTTTTACGATAACATCGAAGAATGGAGTTTCCAGACAGAAATGTTTTTCCTCTGCAATCGATATAAGCAGCTTGGAGATATTAATGAACATTACCTCAGCCAAAACAAGTCTGTCGTAGCTGACTATCATATCATGAAAAACCTCATTTTCGCCCAGCGCACATTGAATGAACAGGAGTACAAAAAATATTTAGATATTTATCAAATCCTGACAAAAGATATGCCTAAGCCAAATGTCATCATTTATCTTAATGCAAGCCTCGATACATTGCTGAAACGCATCAAGATGCGCGGCCGCGAAGTCGAAAAAAACATCAGTCCTTTATATCTGGAGCAATTATCTCTTGATTATGAACAAGCAATGCTTCAGTTCGAGTTAGACCACCCTGAAATCCCAGTCCTCCGATTCAGCGGCGATGACCTGGATTTCGTAAAGAATGAAGAAGACCTCCAGCTGATCATTGACCAGCTAACCGCATCATTAAGAAAAAGGAGCGTACAACCATGAATTTAAGAACAAAATATGACATCCCGGCTAATGCCGTCATCACGATTGCCGGTACAGTCGGAGTCGGCAAATCGACGATGACGAATGCGCTGGCGGATGCCCTTAGGTTCCGTACATCCTTTGAAAAGGTGGACACGAATCCATACCTTGATAAGTTTTATGCAGACTTCGAACGCTGGAGCTTCCACTTGCAGATCTATTTCCTTGCAGAGCGCTTCAAGGAACAAAAAAGGATCTTCGAATACGGCGGCGGTTTTATCCAGGACCGTTCGATCTATGAAGATACCGGCATCTTCGCAAAAATGCATTACGAAAAAGGCACAATGTCCCCGGTGGACTACGACACATATAAGAGCCTATTCGACGCAATGGTCATGACTCCGTATTTCCCGCACCCTGACCTGCTGATCTATCTGGAAGGATCGATCGACGACATTCTTGAGCGCATTAAGCTAAGAGGACGTCCAATGGAACAGCAGACACCGATCAGTTACTGGGAAGAAATGCACGGACGTTATGAAAACTGGATCAATAACTTTAACGCATGCCCTGTCCTGCGCTTGAATATCAATGATTACGATTTGTTCAACAATCCGGAATCGATTGAACCAATCGTGGAGAAGATCGCGACACATATCAAGCAAACTCAATTATTGAAAAAATAAAACCGCCGATTGGCGGTTTTTTGTTTTAGGAGGAGATTTTTCGTACAGATGTACGAATTCATAAGCGGAGAATTTCCGCTTATTGTATATAGAGGACGCTAATGAAGCCGAAATAAGCGGAGATATTCCGGTTAACTCATCTAAATTAGCCAAAACTCAGCGATTTGGATTATATAAACGGAAAAACTCCCCTTATTTTTAGTGAAATAAGAGGAATTCCAAATTTAAGCGGAATTTATCCGTTTAACGTTCAGTCATATAAAAAAACCCGCTACATAAGTAACGGGCTTTCTTACACAATCTCCAAATTGTTTTATGCGGTAATGCATTAATTAAAAAATTAATGGAGGAGGTAGAGGGATTCGAACCCCCGCGCGGTGTTACCCGCCTGTCGGTTTTCAAGACCGATCCCTTCAGCCGGACTTGGGTATACCTCCGAGACAAGAAATATAATATCACGTATTCAAAAACGAGTCAACACTTCTTTAAAAGTTTTTTTGGGCAGGGATGAAACCTGCCCATTAGAAAAGCGGAAACGCCTTGGTCAGCTCCGACAAGCGCTGGAGGGCCGACCAGTGAAGTCGTTCTTTGACTTCATTGGGCGGACCGAAGCGACTCGAGGAGCTAGGCGTTGGAGCTAGACACTAATCAAAGTTTATACCGCTTATAAATGAAAATTATTCCGGAGCAATAACTTCCCTATTGCCCATGTATGGACGCAATGCTTCAGGAATGATGACACTTCCGTCAGCCTGCTGGTAGTTCTCGAGAATCGCGGCAACAGTACGGCCAATTGCAAGGCCAGATCCGTTCAGTGTATGCACATGTTCAGGCTTTGCCTTCGGCTCGCGGCGGAAGCGGATATTCGCACGTCTTGCCTGGAAGCTTTCGAAGTTACTGCAAGAAGAGATCTCCCTGTAGGTACCGTAGCTTGGAATCCAGACTTCAATATCATACTTCTTCGCAGCCGTGAAGCCTAAGTCGGCAGAGCACATGCTCAATACGCGATATGGAAGGCCTAATAGCTGAAGCACTTTCTCAGCATGTCCAGTCAGCCTTTCAAGCTCCTCATAAGAATCCTCAGGCTTCACGAACTTCACTAACTCCACTTTATTAAACTGGTGCTGGCGGATCAAGCCACGTGTGTCACGGCCAGCAGATCCTGCCTCAGAACGGAAACATGCGCTGTAAGCTGCGTAATTGACGGGAAGCTCGTCTGCAGTCAGGATCTCATCGCGATGCATATTCGTGACTGGCACCTCTGCTGTCGGGATCAGGAAGTAATCTTCGCTTTCGATCCGGAAGGCATCCTCTTCGAACTTCGGAAGCTGTCCTGTTCCTGTCATGCTTGCACGGTTGACCATGTACGGAGGAAGGATTTCCTTGTAGCCATGCTCATCCACATGCAGGTCAAGCATGAAACTCATCAATGCGCGCTCAAGACGTGCACCTAAACCTTTGTAAAAGACAAACCGGCTGCCGGTAACTTTGCCAGCGCGTTCAAAATCAAGGATTTTCAAATGGTCTGCGATTTCCCAGTGAGGCTTAGCTTCAAATTCAAAGTCACGGACTTCGCCCCATTTGCGGACTTCCACATTATCGTCTTCAGTTTCGCCAACCGGAACACTTTCATGCGGGATATTCGGAATGCTCAGCAACAATGTCTCAAGCTCTTCCTCGACCTCACGCAGTTGATCATCCAGAACCTTGATTTTGTCGCCCACTTCACGCATTTCCGCAATCAGGTGGTCTGCATCCTGCTTTTCACGCTTCAGCTGCGCAACTTGCTGGGATACTTCATTCCTTCTGCTCTTCAGTTGCTCCGCCTCAAGGATCAATTCCCTGCGCTTGACATCCAGGTCCTCAAACTTGCCGAAATCAGTCATGTCTTCGCCACGGTGCTGCAGCTTCTGTTTCACTTCTTCAAAATTCGCTCTTAAATACTTTACGTCTAACACTGCGAATTCCTCCTTTTTTATAAGCAGTAAAAAGCTTTTGTAAAATAAAAAACTCCCGTCCCCAAAAAGGGACGAGAGTTAACCCGCGTTGCCACCCTAGTTGAAGGCAAAAATGCCTTCCACTCATAAAATAACGGTTTTTACCGAGAGTATTTACTGGCCATTATGGCGTTCCATACTCTGCTCGAGGGCGGATTCGTTTGTTCCAGACACCGGTTCGCACCAACCACCGGTTCTCTTCGGAATGGATACAAGCTACTATTCCCTCTCATCGCTTTTACTATCGAATTTTAATTCATAATTTACTACAATTATGTTCAGCATGCAAGCAGTTTATGCAAAATTTTTACTCTTTGACTCCTCTACCATTTTCACAAAGTAGTTCATGAGCCTGAAATCATCCGTCAATTCCGGATGGAACGAACAGCCGAGGAAATGACCATCACGCGCTGCGACAATCCTGTCATTATGCTTTGCGATCACTTCGACATTCTCGCCTGCTTCCACGATATGCGGAGCCCGGATGAATACGGCGGAAAAATTGTCAGCCACTCCGGCAATGTCAATCTCCGCTTCAAAGCTTTCACGCTGGCGCCCGAATGAGTTGCGCTCCACTTTCACATCCATGACACCGATATGCGGTTCATCATAGCCAACCAGATCATTCGCCAGCAAAATCAACCCTGCGCAAGTGCCGAACATTGGCTTGCCATCTGCAGCGAACTTTTTCAATTCGTCCATGAAGCCATACTTATCAATCAAACGGCGAATGGTCGTGCTTTCTCCGCCAGGAATGATCAGTCCGTCTACCTCTTCCAGCTGCCCGGGACGTTTAACGACAATGCCTTCTGCCCCGGAAGCCTCAATTGCCCATATATGCTCACGAACAGCCCCTTGAAGGCCTAGTACTCCAATTTTCACCATCATGATACTCCTTACCAGCCGCGATCCTGCATGCGGGCTTCAGGTGCCAGTGATGAAATCTCCATACCCTTCATCGGGATGCCAAGGCCTTTCGAAATGTTCGCAATCAGTTCGTAATCCTGATAATGAGTCGTTGCTTCGACAATTGCCTTTGCAAACTTCGCCGGATTATCAGATTTGAAGATACCTGAGCCTACAAATACTCCGTCCGCTCCGAGCTGCATCATCAATGCTGCGTCTGCCGGCGTTGCTACGCCTCCTGCTGCAAAGTTGACGACCGGTAGACGTCCAAGCTCCTTGATCTCCAGAAGAAGCTCATATGGTGCTCCAAGAAGCTTAGCTTCCGTCATTAATTCGTCCATGTCCATGGCGACTACCTTGCGGACTTGTGCGTTCACCTTGCGGATATGGCGCACAGCTTCAACGATGTTTCCCGTGCCAGGCTCACCCTTCGTGCGAAGCATGGATGCTCCCTCACCAATTCTTCTCGCTGCTTCGCCAAGATCTCGGCATCCGCAAACGAAAGGAACAGTATAATCCCTTTTATTCAAGTGGTATTCCTCATCCGCCGGAGTTAAAACTTCACTTTCATCAATATAATCAACGCCCATTGCCTCAAGCACACGCGCTTCTACAATGTGGCCAATCCTTGCTTTTGCCATAACGGGAATCGTGACAGCACCCATTACTTCCTCAACGATTCTCGGGTCGGCCATTCTTGCTACACCGCCAGCTGCGCGAATATCCGAAGGGACACGCTCGAGTGCCATTACGGCAACCGCGCCTGCTTCTTCAGCAATTTTCGCCTGCTCTGCGTTGACAACATCCATGATGACGCCGCCCTTTTGCATTTCTGCCATACCACGTTTAACACGATCAGTACCTGTCTTCATTCTTACTCCCCCTTGTCCCTGTTAAGGGATTACTATGTAAAGCAAATACAAAATAACTGGATATTCGGACTTTTTCAGTCGGAATTACAGCTACCCCTATTGAAAATAAACAATAAAAAAGGTTTCCTGTCAAGACAGGAAACCTTTGATTATTCATTAAAACCATCCTTTTACCGTATCAGCCACTCCGCCAAACAGGTCTCCGAAGAATCCGCCGATTCCGCGCATCGCCAGCACGAACCAGTTCGCTTTTTCAACACTTTCAGCAGCAACGACAGGGACCTGAATTTCCTTTTGTCCATCTTCAGTCAGGAAGCTGATCTTTTCATCTTTCTTGGACTTAACAGTCATATAGCCGACTTGTTCACCTTTTTTGATTGGAGCAGTCAACTCGCCATCTTTGTTAAGCTTCTTTTTATCCAATACAAGCACTGGCTCATATTGATCTTTTTCGCCATTTCTGATTTTCATGGAGATAGCCTTTTTGGCTTGGATCTTCACGCTATCTTCCTTACCCTTCGTTACCGGTAGAGTTTTCTTGCCTTTGATCTGGTAATTCTTTTTCACAAGCTCTTCTTCTGTAAAGTTACTGAAAGCAAAATCAAGGATCTTTCGAGTTTCTGAAAAACGGCTGTCCTTGGAGTCTGCCTTCATCACAACAGTAATGAATCGCTGACCATTTTTCATCGCTGTGGCAGTGAAGCCATAGCCCGCAAAATCAGTAGAGCCAGTCTTCAGGCCATCGACGCCATCATATTGATAGATAAGGCCTGGAAGCATCCAGTTAAAGTTCTTATACTCGCGGCCATCACGAAATTTCAATGCCGGGACACTTGCTGTTTCCAATACCTCCGGATAATCCTTCAGCAGTCGGTAGGCAAGCTTGGCCATTGAACGTGCCGACATGACGTTCTCTTCATCAGGACTGCCTGCAGGATGCTGTCCCAACAGATCACTATTGTTCAAGCCTGAGGAGTTTACGAATTTATAATCTTTCAAGCCTAATTCGGCAGCTTTTTTGTTCATTTTTTCAACATGGTTTTTCTCTGTTCCGGAAAGAACTTCTGCAAGTGCAACGGTCGCTGCGTTGCCAGAGTGGATCGCCATTGCTTCATACAATTCTTTTACCGTATAATCCTCACCTTGTGTCAGCCCGACATTCGACAGGCCAGGTGCACCAGATAGCTTATGGACATACTCATTAATCTTAACTTTTTGGTCCCATTTCAGCTTCCCTTGCTTGACCGCTTCAAGCACCATATATTCTGTCATCATCTTGGACATCGATGCCACTCCAAGGACAACATCGGAGTTTTTCTCATATAGTACTCTTCCAGTATCCGCATCAACTAGCATTGCTGCCTCTGCATCGATGCCTAGCTGGCCCTCTGCTGCTTCAGCTTCCATTGAAAATCCTGAAAACATTGTTGTGATCGTTAAAATGAATGCTGCAAAAAACATTGAAAGCTGTTTCTGTTTACGATTCAAGGTGACTTTCCCTCCAAATTTTTGAATTAATCTATAAAACTTGCATATTTTTCTGCCTCTAAAAAATCACACCCGTATAGTTTAACACAAGTAAAATGAAAAAAATAGACAGAGAATAGTCACTCTGTCTATTGTAAAATTAGGAAAAAACAGACCTGGAACAGGATAAAAGTCTTAGTCCCAGTCTGTTTCACTCTATTTAATTCGGCTTTTACCATGATCTTTCTGCATTCATACCCTCAGTGAACCTGCCTCTGGGCTTTGCTTTATTACATTGAATAGTTTGGTGCTTCTTTCGTGATCTGGACATCATGCGGATGGCTCTCTCTCAGGCCCGCCCCTGTCATCCTGATGAACTGGGCATTTTCCCTCAGTTGTTCAAGATCCGCTGTTCCGCAATATCCCATTCCCGAGCGGATTCCTCCGACAAGCTGATAGATCGTATCTGTCAACGGTCCTTTATAAGGGATTCTTCCTTCAATTCCCTCTGGAACGAACTTTTTGTTATCTTCCTGGAAATATCGGTCTTTTGATCCTTTTTCCATCGCAGCCACAGAGCCCATTCCACGGTACACTTTAAAGCGTCTTCCCTGGTAGATCTCCGTTTCACCCGGGCTTTCAGTGACACCTGCCAGCAAGCTTCCAAGCATAACCGCATGCCCTCCGGCAGCAAGGGCCTTTACGATATCCCCGGAGTATTTGATCCCACCGTCGGCAATGATTGCCTTGCCATGCTTGCGTGCTTCTGTCGCACAATCATACACAGCCGTAATTTGCGGGACACCCACACCGGCTACCACGCGCGTTGTACAAATAGACCCCGGACCAATGCCAACCTTGACGATATCAGCACCAGCCTCAATCAGTTCTTTTGTCGCTTCAGCAGTCGCGACGTTTCCGGCAATGATGTTCAGATCAGGATAGCTTGCGCGTATTTGACTTACAGTTTCGATGACACCCTTTGAATGTCCATGGGCAGTATCAACAACAATGACGTCCACATGCGATTTCACAAGCATCTCAACACGTTTCATTGTATCTGCTGTGACACCGACTGCGGCTCCGCATAGTAAGCGGCCTTTGTCATCCTTCGAAGAGTTCGGGAACTCAATCACTTTTTCGATGTCTTTAATGGTGATGAGTCCTTTCAAAACGCCTTCGTCATTTACTAGTGGGAGTTTTTCAATCTTATGGCGCTGAAGGATTTGTTCGGCTTCCTCAAGGGTTGTCCCTACAGAAGCAGTCACCAATTCCGTTTTCGTCATGACTTCCTCGATTTTGATGGAGTAATCTTGGATAAAACGCATATCACGGTTCGTGATAATTCCAACAAGTTTTTGCTCTTCTTCGTTGTTGACAATCGGAACACCCGAAATACGATATTTGCCCATCAGATGCTCAGCATCAAACACTTGATGATCCGGGGTTAAAAAGAAAGGATCGGTGATGACTCCACTTTCCGAGCGCTTCACCTTATCAACCTGATCCGCTTGGGCTTCAATGGACATGTTTTTATG
>JACDJB010003489.1_pt1 | contig 10319 bp, 19 predicted proteins | sample 7454121 | NCBI WGS metagenome assembly JACDJB01 (sample SAMN14253290, study PRJNA609438) | sludge metagenome | isolation source: sludge after 25d culture with pyrite | collected 2018-12-20 | reverse complement strand
GGTTTCGCTTTTGCCTTTCATGGCAAGGTACACACCAACACCCAGGGCGCCCAAAGAGGCAATAGGATTGGTTGTTCCGTCACTCTTTTTCAGAGTTTTCATAGCCGCACCGCCGATAAACGCACCGCCTGATGCTGCTAAGATTTTGGTTACATTTTTGTCCATTACAATTAAAAATTTTCGGCAGTGTGCCGGGTTAAAAATTCAGCATTGTGTGCAGGTTCTGATTTACCTGTGCTCGTGTCAGGGTCGCCACCTGGTCGGGTAGAAGCCGGTCGCGGGTGACGGCCCTGTTTATCTTGATAAAATCGTTTGCTGTAAAAACCGGCGCCCTGTTTACCGGCGCCGGTTTTGGAGCGGGTGCGGGTGAGGGAACGGGAGCCGCCATCGCAGTAACCGGTTTAAGCGGGTGCGCCGGCTTAACCGGTCTGGTAGTTTTCCGGTTAAGCGCGGCTGCCTCTCTTTGTAATTTCTTCCGCTTTTTAGCTCTGTCAATGGCGCTCATGCCCATTTCGGCGGCGGTTAAAACTGCCTTCGCAGCCCATCCCACACCGGGAATAAAGGTGAGCGCCGTATTAACAATGGGTAAAGCCGTTTTAATGACTTTAACTGCCACCTTACCCACTTTTTTAACTACTTTCCCGGCTACTTTCCCTACTTTCTTCACGCCTTTGCGTACTCCGCGCCCCACACTCCGCACCACTTTTTTTGTTTTTCTCCAAACCTTCTTTAGCCAGCCATCCAAAGCACCCAAAGCACCCAAACCCCGGATGCGCTGGTAATAGTACCGGCCATCGGTGAAGTATTGGTAAGGACTACCAACGGCTTCGGGTGCGAAATAGGCTATGGCTTTATCCATCAGGCTTTTTTTCTGCTCATCACAACCGCGGTGAGGCCTATCCCGGCCATCAGCATAATCATGGTTTGCATATTCATACCGGCAAAACCGGCTTGCTGCGGCTGCTCGTATTGCTTCATTTTATACATCTGATCCATCACGCTTTTGGTAATCTCGGCCTCCTGCGCTTTAGCGGCATCGCTGGCCATCATGCGGGCCTCGTATGTGGAAACACCTTTGTTGGCTTTGCTTTTGGCGTCGATTATCTCACTTACCAGGGAGTTATCTGGCAATTTGGAACGCACTACATTCAGGATACTATCCACGCCCATTGACTGGTTCATGTTTTTGGCAATATCCACCATGTCCTTTGCCGAAACCGAACCGGAAGCGGCAGCACTACCGGCGGGCGTACCAATGGGTGTGATGCGGGTGGGAGCCTGAACAGCAGGCGTGTTTATGCCGCTGGGTGTAAGTTTGGTTAGCTGCGGGGCTTGCTCCTGCTTATCTTTCTTGCTAAACAGCTTGAAAACGCCCCGTTTTGTACCGTCTTTTTTATGAACAACTCTTTTTATGGCCTTTTTGCTGATCTTCTTAATGCCTTTTCCCACGGCTTTAATGCCTCCCCAAAGCTTTTTGAGGAAGCCCAGACCATTGAGGCCCTCCAATCCGTTAAGGCCTCCGGTATTGAAACCGGATAGGCCATTAACGCGCTCGTAGTAGTCGAGACCGTCGAAGAAAACAACATCGCCCGGCGTTTCGGCGGCCTCTTCTGAATAGTAGAGTTCGCTTTTTGCCCTGGCAACGGCAGCCCCCTGCAAGCCATTCAAGGAAGCAGAGGGAACGCCATTCAGGTACTTGATTGGCTGCATAAATAAATCGAATTTACCGGTAAATGGATGTTCCTCATTGTATGTGTCCAGAACCGGGTCAACGGTAATGTAACTGCCAGGCTTTTCGAGTTCGCCCTGGCGACCGGTTTTAGGAACCACTACATACACGTGTTGGAAATAACTTTTGCCATTGATTTTAACCATTCGCAGAGCAAAGGGAATATTCAGGTTAGAAAGAATGGAACCAATGAAAATACTGTAACAGTCGCAATCCACGCCCGTGGCTCTGTCGGCCCAGGCACGTACCGGACGCCTAAGCTCTTCTGTGGTGGGGTCATCGGGCTTGTATTGGATATGCGTGAATATAAAGTTGAAGATGTTGCGAAGCGTGCTGTTCAGGTCGCGACCTTTAAGCATCCCGGCGATTTGCCTTGTGTCGGCCAGGGTGTTCTTAATGATGTCGCTCATAAACTCAACGGTATCGCCCGTTGAGCCAGCATAGCTCAAATATTTATCGTCGTGCTTCGGGGGTACAAAATACTTATCGTACTCTTTGCCTGCACGGATATTTCGCGTTCCGCTGGCCACCAGGCCCAAATTACCGTTTAAGTATTTAATCCGGTTCATCAGGCAGTAAGGGTATTGGTGAATTGAACATTGTGGCCGTTCACATTGGCGCTCACCACTATCTTAAATTCACGTGGGTTGGCCGAGAATATGGAGAGATTTTGCAGTAAGCTGAGATAAGGCACCGAAATTTTCACGTCGTTTATGCGCGAAGTATTGCGCGGCTTCACGGAAAATTTGTTGTTGATGACCGTTGTGGCCAGGTGGGCGGGTGAACCATTTTTGAGGTAGAAGACATATGCTTTGAGCTGATCTAAATTAACCGCTATTGCGGAAAGGTTAATCAGGTCGGCATTTAGGCGCAATTCCAAACCCGATTTATCGAGTTTGTGAACTTTTGCTCCTGCCACCTGGATGGAGAAGTTCTCTTTGAGAAATTCTGCCGCGTTTGCTACAAACTTATCTTTGTAAGTTACGTATGCAAAATATGCAGCGGCTCCTGTACCGGCTAAAATGAGAAACCATTTATTCATGGCTCAAACATACAACCCCACGGTGGGCCACTTCCGCACTTTTCCGCATTTTCCCGCACTTTTCCGCACTTTTCCGCATTTTCCCGCATTTTTTAATAAGAAAAAATGCTTTAATTTGTACCTGGTTGCTGAATAATCTAACCCAATCTATGTATGCAATGATGCGAAAGCAACCATTTGACATTGTCATTGACCTCATTCCCAAAACGAAAAAAGACCTTGCCTGCGAATACGAAGTTAGCCGCGACACCATCCGAACGATGTGTAAGGCGATTGATATTGAAACCCAGGCACGGCTAAGTATCCTGGAGCTTAAGCGATTTTACCAGCACTACGGCATACCCATAAGGGAGTGTCAATGCCAGAGATTTTAAAATGAGAGGGAATTTTTGTAGCTTTGTAAATGTACCAATGCAAAAGCCATGATAACTATTACCATAAACGAGCAAACAAAGGCGGGTAAAATCCTGGTAGAAACAGCCAGGTTGTTGGCCCGTTCACATAGAGGTATCTCCATCTCCGACGAAAAGGATGATCTTTATTCCCAGATTGAGAAAGGTCTTATGGATGTAAAAAGAATCCAAAACAAGGAAATTAAGGCTAAAACCTTAAATGAGATGCTGAATGGCAAATAAGGTAATTCCAACACCCTTCTTCGAATCAAAATACAAGCGCTTCTCAAAGAAGTTTCGGAATCTTAAGGAAGAATTAGCTGATTTGGGTAAACAACTTGAAAAAGATCATTCAATTGGTATTTCCCTGGGAAGTGGTATTTATAAAATAAGGCTTGCAAGCAAGGATAAGGGAAGTGGTAAAAGCGGTGGTTTCAGGGTTGTTACTTATGCCGTAACAAAAGAAGGAAATTCTTACACCGTCTATCTTATTACCATTTTCGACAAATCGGAAGAGAGCTCCATCTCTAAACGTGTGATACTTCAAATCATCAAAAAGATATTCGGTGAAAAAAACGCCCTGCAATAGCTGCAAGGCGTTTTTTATTTACTCCTCACCTGTTTTATTCTTCTGGTTCCTCCAGGTCGAAACCATCTTCATAATAGAGCATGAGCTTTGCCATTTGCAGCACATCAGCTGCCGACGAATTTGGCCAGGCGGCGTTTGTAATTTCCCAGGCTTCGGCCAGTAAGTCGGCCAAGACCTCCGGGTCGCTTAAAAATTGCGACTTTTTAAGAGCTTCATTGAGTTTTACTTTGTTCATGTGGTTGATTTTAGATTAGTTAGATTACTTGCATAAATACTCTGTTCTTTCACGTATCTATTCATTTTTGCCTGGTCAATATCACATAAATCGTAGTAGAACTTGATGAAATTGCGATCAAACTGCTCTTCAAAGCGTTTGTGCATCAGTTCTCCATCTTCATGGTATATATCGCAAAAGGTTTGAAGGGATATGTTTCGAGTAACATGCCAAAGAGTAAGCATGTAAAAACCGTACTCTGATTCGTTAAATTTTTTGTGTTTCATTACTCCAAATTTATAAGTTCCTGAATCCTGCTATCGAGGCTTTTTTGCAGATTTGATAACCGCTTTGTTTCCAAAACTGCATTGCGATAACTGTTTAGTTTGTCTTTAAACTCCCGGTTTTCGCTTATTAACTCCTGGGTATATTCTTTTGCTCTCTGCAAAGCTTCGGGGCCTTCGATGGTGGCTTTGCGAATGCAAATATCAATAAGGCCCGTGAGGGTGAGTGTGCCGGAAGGCGACAGGGAGGTAAACATTTCAAAGCCCTTTTTTATGAGCGCTTCGGTTTCGGGGGTGTAGTAGTAGGTTGTTTTCTTTTTCTCACACATAATAAATCAGTTTAAAAGATTTTTGACATCGATTTCTCAAACCTGGAGAAACCGGCCCGCGCATCGAGTGCGTTTTATGACGTCATTTTATGGCAGCCTGGTCGAAGTTCTCGGCAAAACCGCTTGTAGTATAAACTCTTTTGCCGTCATTGCGTTGTTTAAAGAAAAAGAGACAGAGGTGAACGTTTTCACATGCCTCTTTTGGGTTGCTGGTTCATTTGGTTACTCTGCTCTTTCGGCAGATTCCTCGTGTTGTACGGCAAATTCCTCTTCGGGATACATGGCCGCTGCCACTGTTTTGCCAATTTTTATGGCTCTTTTGGCCAGTTCTTCGGGCAATTGGCCCATTAAATCGTTAGCTGCCAGCAATCCCTGAATGGCATGACCTGTGAACAGGATTTCGATCTCCTGCCTGGTTGGTAAAAGTGTTTGTTCTTCCATAACTCAAAAGTTAAAAATTTATAAATTAATAATTAAGAAAAAAGGTGATAAAACACCTTAATAAGCACACCAACGGCGCACACCAGCATTATGGCGGTGCCTGTTTTCGCGAAAAAATTATAAGCTCGTGTTCCGGGAGTGAATAAATCCACGGAAAATTGCGTAAGTTTGTTTTGCATAAATAAATCTTTCTAAGAGGTTTAGCATTGGAAGGGAGGTTGGGTCGAAGCTCCTCCCTTCCTTGTTTTTTACCGCATACTCTGACCGCTAAATTTCACCCTGGTACAGGTAGCTTTAATTCTCTCAAGTGTTCGGATTCCGTAGGTATTGGTGATTTCATCGGGGCCCAGATTTGTACTCACAATCACCAGATTGCCCTTCTTTTCCGCAGCATCCATAATTTCGGGAAAGGCCCACCGGCGTTCGCCATACACAATCCGCACATCTTCGGTTCCAACGTCATCGAGGCTGAGCAATCTTTTCCTCAAAAGCTCCTCAAGTTCAGTGTTCATCTGCTGTGCATCCACCGATTTTACAATCATGTTGCAGAATTGGAGGATGATGAAAGGCAGTGCCCTTTGGCCCAAAATTGTTTTGCCCCGCCCGTTTTGCCCGTACAAAAACAGCCCGGAACCCCGATTGCCGGCCAACCAGGTGGCCACGGCATCGTATTCGGGCGCCCACTTAAACCCCGGCCCGATGAAGTTTTTCATGGTTTTGGCCAGCACGATGTTCGCATCGGGAATTTTGAGCGGAATTTTGCGCGGCATCTGAAAACCGTGTCGTTTCATTTGCTCCACAGTTGATTGAAATTCTGATATTTGCATCATTTTAAAAATCCTTCCATTCGGTTGGTTGAAGTAACTTGTTTCTTGGATTAAAATGCCCGTTTGGCCCGCTTTTCCAGCGGTGGTAACGCTGGTCGGTGTCGGAAAAAACCACGCCCTGGTAATTTCCTTCGATAGCCATGCTAATTAGCTGACAAGCAAACTTTTCGTCATAATTCGCTAATTTTTTTAGCGCCAAAACAAGTGATTTTTTGGGCTTGTTTTTCCACTTCGGCATGCAAACAAGGTCTAACCACAGGTCGCGAAACTCGTCGCCGGGATGTGGTAAATCGAAATTGTCAAAATCAATTTCAAAATCGCTTTTTGGGGGATTAAAGGGGGAATTAAGTTCTTTACTTTCTTTTCTTTCTTTTATTTGTCCCGGTGCTGTCCCGCCTTTGTCCCCATTGCTGTCCCCATCGCTGTCCCAAACATCCCTTTTTAAAGCCGTTAACTTACAGCCATTCAGCGGTTTTGCGGTGTCCTCGTTGCTGTCCTCACTGCTGTCCTTCGGCTCTTTTTTAAGAGGATTGAACTTGTTGTAATTCAGTATAGTTACAACTGTTTCCCCCTGTCTCACTTCCCGTCTTATCATCTGTTCACTCTCTAACAGAGAAATGAAGCGGGATACTTTGTTTTTTGACCATTTCCACCTGTTGGCTAAAAATCTAATGGATGCCCTCAACTCTCCACGACTAATTTCGATCACTTTCATTTTAATCAAAACTTTATCGGGCGCTACCTCAAATCGTGCGCTTTGAATTAAATCAAGCCACGCTTCGGCCAGACTCAGACTTCGGTCATCCTGCCAAAATGGATGGTCAAAAAAACTTCTACTTAATGGTATGTATCCACTCATGATAAATACGGTAATAAGTTATTCTTAAAATTGATTTGTTTTCCTGGTTTCCCAGAATTGATCAAGTAAGGCCTTGTAAATGCTTTCATCCATAACATTAAAATTTTAGTTTAAATTATACCTATTTGCGCTTTTTTGCTCCTCGCAAGGAGCCTGCAACGAGCCTGCAACATTTTGTTGCAGGCTCGTTGCACGGGGGCATGTGCGTTCATTTTCAATGCGTTGCATCGGCTGTCGGCGTTTTTTGTTGCTTTGTAAATTCCTCCATGCTCATTAGTTTGTTCATGAGCCGAAGGGTACGCACAATCTTTCGGGCAGATTGCGCCATTTTAAGCGCATCTGCGTGCGCTTCTTCAAACCGGTGCACCATTGTCCAGCCATACACACGACTGGTGTGAAACTCAATTTCGCGGAGGGCCATCAGCAGTTCGGAGTAGGTGTCCTCCTGCCGGGTTCTTACCTTGTCAAAGTTGAAAGGGTCGCTCATGATTGTGGTTTTTAGTTGTTCATTGTGGAATTATGCGCTTTTAGCGAGTTTTTCATTGCGCGGATGGTGGCCTCAAACACGACCATATCGCTTAAACTGCCACTTTGCAGGGTCATTGATTCAAAAGCCTGCGTTTTATTGCCAGGCATTACCAGGCGGGAGTGCGAAATGGTGTGCCGTTCGGCCACGTAAGCACAAATTGAATGATAGAGATTAATGACCAGCATATCGCCCACGCCCAGGCTGATAAAAACGCTGTTGGTGCGGCGCACGATAACTTTTACCTGCATTTCGTGGCGTACAAATACCTTTGCGATAATTTTTAGGGCTTCATTAATGGGCTCGCGGGATAGGAGCTCGTTGTTGTACCTGGCTGACCGGTGGTCGATTTTAGTAAGACTTGCTTGCATAAATAAATGAATAAGGTTTAAATACTGTTTTTACAATGAAAAAACGCGCCACGAGTGGAGCCGTGACGCGCAATGTTTAACACTAACATTAAACTAAAGATGAAAGAATTAAAAGGATTTGATGTGTTTGGCATTACTGAGGAAAAGCGCATCGGGGCCGTTACCCGCGATAAAGCGTCGTTAAACAGAGTGAAAAACCTTCTCCTGCAAATGGAGCTCATACGACCTGCCAACCAAAACACCATCTCTTCAAACTCTTTTAGTTCCTCGAGTGATGAATATTCCGGCTCTTTTCCGCCATCGACAAACTTAAAATGGTTTGCACCATGCTTTTGAAGTTCCTCGTTGCTTGCCCCTATTTTAGGTTTTGTTTCCCTCATTTTGTTCATTAAAAAACCTCGTTTCGGTTACTTATTCGGTTACCTGTTTTTTGGCCGATTGTTGCAGGCTCGTTGCGCGTGCCTGCAACCAGCTGGTTGCGCGTTCATCTTCAATAACTTATACCTGTTTTATTCGCTCTTAAAAATCACCTCCGTTGCAGGCACTATCAACGTTTTGTTGCAGGCTCGTTGCAGGCTTATTACAGGGCTTGCTTTTATTAAAGTTTAGTTATATATTTGTGTCGCTAAAGACGGGTTATTAAATTATTTTTCATCTGCAATGATAAACAATTATTTAATGACACCAAAGTATTTTGAGTTTTTATTAAAAATTTTTTTGCATGAGTAAGTTTTCAGAACGATTACGAAATGCGATTGACAATTCAGACTATCGGTCTTATGCGCAATTCGCACGTGACATTGGCTACACAACGGTGTCCTTATCCAATGTCTTGAAGGGAAAAACGGAGCCAGGTAGGATGATTCTTGCCAAAATGATTCAAAAGCTCCGAGACAATAACTCATTCGTCGATACAGATTATCTTTTAGGAATAAAAGATAAAGATGAAATGGGGAAGATGATTGCATTTAGAAAAATGCAAGAAGATTTGCTAAAGTCCTCCAGTAACCAAACAAGCTCTCAGAACCGATTAAATAGTGGCAAATATAAGTCGCAACAAATGGCGTTATCACTATGAAACGGTTACTGGTTCGGTTACTTAACTTCATTTCGATGAAGTAACGAGCTGGCAATCAAGTTGTAATTAGTAAGGGTTCGAGTCCTTACGGGACAACTCACTCAAGCCGCAATCCTTTATTTCTTAAGGGGTTGCGGTTTTTGGTCTTTGCACTTGTAGCCTGGTTTTCTCTTCAGCATTGAGGTATCTCCATCTCCGACGAAAAAGATGACCTTTATTCCCGGATTGAGAAAGTCTTATGGATGTAAAAAGGATCCAGGACAAGGAAATTAAGGCTATAACCTTAAATGAAATTCTTACACCGTCTATCTTATTACCATGTTCGACAAATCGGAAGAGAGCACCATCTCTAAACGTGTGATACTTCAAATCATCAAAAAGATATTCGGCGAAAAAAACACCCTGCACTAGCTGCAAGGCTTTTTTTCTTTGCCACTCACCCGCTTTATTCTTCCGGTTCCTCCAAATCAAAACCATCCTCATAGTAGAGCATGAGTTTTGCCATTTGCCCTGCGTGTGAATCTTTTTCAACTATAAAACAGTACTTATATCTGTGAGCCTGCGATAATTGTTTGGTGATGGGACAAATTACAACCTGATTTTGCAGGTCTTCAATAATGATGCAGGGACGCGTGGTGGTTAATGCAAGATTTTCCTGGTTTGGAAACGCGGGGACTGTAACGACATCCCAAATCTCAAAAGCCATTTACCTATGCTTTAACTGATTGAAAGTCATTTCGCCATATTTCCCATCTTCATCGTCTCCCCAAGCATCATTCAGAAGCTCAAAATCCTTTTTCTCCTGTTCGGTCAAGGAAGGTTGATTACTTACATCGACAAACAATATAGATTCGAGACTATTTTGAATGGATTTATATAAACCCATGAGAGCTTCCAGTTTGTGTCTGATCCCTTTTGTTAAAAACGAAGGGTTCTCGGGTGATTTTGTGAAATTACGGGTGTTATGAGACACCAGGTCATAAACTTTGCGAACTGTCTGATAATCCATTCTCTTTACATCCTCATGTACATTTTTTGCAACAACGGTAATTTTCCGTATTGCTATTGAGAGAAGGGCATGAACGATAGGCAACATTAATAGATAAAATGGCAGAATAAAAAGAGACAAAATAAAATTGGGAATATTGGAAACGATACGCAACAATGCGCTGGTAAAATTAATTACCCGTTCGTTGTGCTGTTCGTCTCTTAAAACATCGTTTAAACTTACCGTAACGAGCATGGTAGTATCTCCTTTTTTGCAAATATAAGTCATTTTCCCATCTACATCAAAGATTTTAATAATTGCTCGAAGTGTTTTTGACATCATTCCTTAATCAGACATCTGGATGATACAGGCGAGCTTTGCGTCCTGATGACAAAGAATGACGTCAAAATTAAACGCTCTCTAATGGTTGTGGAATTTAGAAGTTCCTCTTTAAAAGACACAAAGAAGCTTAAACGGAAGGCCGTAAAAGAGCTGGTAAAATTTCTATAAAGACTTCCCACCCTATTAAAAAGGCAGCCCTGCGAAGCTGCCTTTTTTCATCTATACCATCCGAACCGGTTCCGGTTCCTCCAGCTTCCGTTGAAACATCAGGTAGGTTTGTCAATAATTGACAAAGGCGACCCGCCTCT
>JACDJB010003486.1_pt1 | contig 10326 bp, 10 predicted proteins | sample 7454121 | NCBI WGS metagenome assembly JACDJB01 (sample SAMN14253290, study PRJNA609438) | sludge metagenome | isolation source: sludge after 25d culture with pyrite | collected 2018-12-20 | reverse complement strand
CGATCTACCTGAGATAATGACTCCTATTGTTGATCCTGGCGAAATCGCCGGAGAACTGCTTCCCTCAATCTCGAAAGAGCTCGATATAAAGGGCATGAAGGTCATTCTCCCCGCAAGCCACGACACGGCATCGGCCGTTTCATCCATGGATCTTTCAGATGATTCGATGTTCGTCAGCGCCGGAACCTGGTGCCTGGAAGGGGTGTTGATCGACAAACCTTCCAGAGAAGAATATGTTATTGAAAACAACCTTGCCAACGAGGGCTGCTACGGAAGGAAGTACCGCCTGCTCAAGAATCTGACCGGTCTCTGGCTGGTTCAGGAACTACTCAGGGAGTGGAGGAAATCGGACCCTAATCTCGATCACTATGCATTGACCGAGATGGCGCAGACCGCCAGAAGCTATGAGAGAAAGATCGATGTCGAATCCGAAGCCTTCAGAAAACCGAGAAACATGGAGAAGGCTATACTCTCCGAAACCGAGAGTCTCGGGATCTCTTTGCAAAACAGGGGGGAGATCGTGAGAGCCGCGATCGAAGGAATCGCTTACCAGACGGAGCAGACGAGAAAACAATTGCAGTCAATAACCGGCCGGTCAATACGGAATATCAGAATGGTAGGCGGCGGCATTCGCAACAGACTTCTCTGTCAGCTGGTGTCAGACTACACAGGGCTTCCGGTAGTTGCAGGACCGGCAGAAGGGACTGCCACAGGTAACATCATAGTGCAGATGCTGGGCCTTGGAGAACTAAGTGACCTATCGCAGGCTCACGATCTTATTCAACGCTCATTCAACTTTCAAGAATACACTCCGGAAAAGTAACATTTCGAATCATCCTAATAAGTCAAAAAATTAAGAATTCATAAGATTGCAGCCATTAATCGAGCATAATTATCTCTGACCAACCATAAACACTTCAGGGAAGGTTGGGTGATATGACGGTGGCCGTGTAGAATAATGTTGATAATTCTGTTTAGCAGAATTACTATTCTGCGAGGTGGAATATGACTTATCTCCAGAAAGTGCTAAGAATGATCGAAATCGTTGCCAATTCTGATAGTAGCGGAACAACGGTTCAGGAAGCGTCGGGAAAATCCGGTTTTCCTATGTCCTCCTCTCACCGAATACTTAACGATCTTGTAGACTGCGAAGTCTTGACTAAGTTTGAAGAGGCCAAACGCTACAGATTTAGCCCAAGAATAATACCCCTGGTAAATGAGATCTCTAGAAAGATGAATGTAGTCAACCTTAAGAATTGTCTTGTTGAGCTGAAAGACAAGATTAATGAAACGGTCTTCCTAAGTGAGCTTACGGAAAACGGGGTAACCTCCGTGTTGACTGTTGAAAGCGACAGAGTCTTCAGTTTCAGGGCCAGATCTGGCGTTTATCTTCCTGTTCATTGCACGGCTGCCGGGTTGGCCATTGCCGCAAATATTGACAAGGAAAGAGCGCTAGACCTAATATGTAAATCTCACGTTATTAATGACCCTGAAATCGAGACTTGTCCGGTAGAGGATTATAAGGCTCGTCTAGAAAGAGTTAGGCAAGAAGGCTTTGCTTTCTGCGACGAGGAATTCGAGCCGGGACTAAGAGCTGTCGCAGTGCCTGTTTTCGATTCTGCAGGGAGCGTTGTCGCCAGTATAACTGCGATTGCGCCGAAAGAGAGATTCAGTACAAAGAGAATAAATGAGGAAATTGTAACCAATCTAAAAAAGACTGCTGTGGACATCAGCAAATACACTTTCTAGAGGTTGACATGAGTGAACAGGTGGTAATTGTAAGTAACGTTGGAAGGGTCTTCTCGAGCGGGACAAAAAAGGACAGAAAGGAATTTGTTGCACTGGATGATGTTTCATTTACAGTCAACAGAGGTGAGTTCGTCTCACTGCTGGGACCCTCGGGCTGTGGAAAATCAACACTGCTAAAGATTGTCTCGGGACTTCTTAAGGCAAGTTCTGGAACGGTGGAGATTACGGAGAAAGAAAATCGTAAGACCCCTCCGTTTGGGTTCGTATTCCAGGATTCCGTTCTTTTGCCCTGGAGAACAGCAATAGAAAACGCTCTCTTTCCATTCGAAATCATGGGTAACAAGGAGAAAGCAGATGAAAGCAATGTCAGGAATCTTTTCAAACTCGCGAAGCTTGTGGGTTTTGAAAATTCCTACCCAAGACAGCTTTCAGGTGGAATGAGACAGCGTGTGGCTATTGTGAGAGCCCTGTCCTACAATCCTCCAATACTACTTATGGACGAACCTTTTGGAGCTCTTGACGCAATAACCAGAGACAATCTGAACAACGTTCTCCTCGAAATATGGGAATCGACCAGAAAGACAGTGATCTTTGTGACTCACAGTATTAGCGAAGCAGTGTATCTTTCAGACAGGATAATCGTCATGGGTACGAAGCCCGGCAGAGTTGTCGCGGATATGAAGGTTGAATTGCCTAGACCGCGAAATGAAGATTCAAAACTTACTCCGGAATTTTACTCCTACGTCAAAGAGCTAAGGGAGATGCTCAAATAATGAACAGGAAAGTCTTGATAGCAATAATCTCGATTCTTTTCCTGGTTCTCTTCCTGGGTTTTTGGAAGGGATACATAATCATCAGAGATGTTCCGGGATTTATCCTTCCACCTCCAGAGGCTGTAGGACAGAGGTTTATCTCTCTTGTTGCAGACGGCACTTTCATTAGAGAAGGCTGGGTAACCCTGTATACGATACTGATTGGCTTCTCCGTTGGATCTATTCTGGGCTTCGCGGCCGGATACTTCTCCGCGAAATCAAGAACCTTTGAAGAAGTAATCTCACCATATGTCATGCTTATTCAGGCCACACCAAAAGTATCTCTCATTCCTCTCTTTGTTATTTGGTTCGGACTCGGGATGCCGTCAAAGCTATTGCTCATAGTTCTTTCAGCTTTCTTTCCGGTGATGATAAACACAATCTTGGGACTTAGATCTGTCCCGGAGGACTACGAGAACTTAATGACAATTCTCGGAGCATCGGAACGCCAGGCAACTCTCAAGATGAGACTCCCGATGGCCACTCCCTTAATCATGGCAGGACTCAAGATCGCGATGGTGCAATCAATAATAGGAGCAATAGTCTCAGAATGGATGGCTGGAGACAGAGGCTTCGGTTATCTGCTCGTTTACGGTAGTTCTCTGTATGACGCAAATCTTCTGATGGCGTCAATAATTGCTACCACTTTCCTGGGATTAATTCTCTACTGGAGCATTGAGCTTATAGAAAAGAAACTCTTGTTCTGGCATGAGTCGAAATTGGCTTTCACGGAGGGAACGTGATGAATGAAGGATTCAGAAAACCAACAGCGAGCAATCCCATCGAAAACGGTAAACTTCCGCATCTGAAGTTGAGCATAGATTCAAAGGTTCCGAAGCTGTTCTTCCTTCCAGGCGATCCAGACCGACTAAAGCTCTTCGAAGAAGCGGCAGATTCCTTTGAATATCTGTCCGTCAATCGAGAATTCTCAACAGGAATCGGCACTTTCGGAGGGAAGGAGTTTGGCGTTTGTTCAACCGGAATTGGAGGTGGTTCATCGGAAATAGTTATGGTGGAACTTCACTCGCTTGGTGTAGAAAGAGTTGTCAGAGTGGGAGGTTGTGGAGCGCTTAGAGAGGACATTAAGTGCGGAGATATGATAATCAACTCCGGCGCAGTAAGACTAGGCGGAAGTTCCAAAATGTATGTCAGAGTAGAATACCCGGCCGTTGCTGATCCATTTATGGTCGTAGAACTGGCCAAAAGCGCTTCGAAAAAGGGGATCAGGGCTCACGTAGGCATAGGCGCTACTGTTGACTCTTATTATGCCGGGCAGGGTCGGTGTATTGAAGGTTTTGAAATCCCTGGTTCCAGTTTGCCTGAAGAACTCTCATCAGCCGGCGTTATCAATTTCGATATGGAAACCGAGACAATCTATACTCTGGCAAGCCTTATGGGAATGAAGGCAGCAAATATCCTGGCAGTTCATGGAAACAGAAAGACAGATGAATGGCTTATTGATTACAGGTCAGCTCAGCTTTGTGCAATAGAAACTGCACTTGAAACAGACTTTTTTAACACTCTGAACGAGGAGGGATTGATTTGAAGAAGGCAGTACTTGTGTTTTTATTGGTTCTAGTAAGCATGTTTGTTTTTGCCCAGAAAGTAACCCTGCAAATTGAGGGGTCCGCAGTTCCTTACTACATTCCCATCTACATGGGAATAGAGCTCGGTTATTTTGAAGAGGAAGGTCTTGAAGTAGACTATCTTTTTGGAAGCGCCTCAGACATCATAAGAAACGTGGCAGTTGGAAATGTTGAATTCGGGTTCCCCAATGGCGAACCTGTCATAACGGCAAGAGCTCAGGGAATACCTGTAAATGTTATTCATACTACCTACCAACACGGACTCGGCTCAACTATCTTCCTTAAGGAAGGCGGTATTGAAACCCCCCAGGATCTCAAAGGGAAGAAAGTGGCAATAACAGCTTATGGAAGCCCCAATTATGTGCAGCTACAGATACTTCTGAAGAAGAACGGGCTTTCACTGAATGACATCCAGCTTGAGATTGTGGGAACCGAAGCTATCGTTCCGGCTCTCGTAAACAAGAGAGTAGATGCAATTTGCTTCTCGATGCTCAGAACTTTCGAACTAAGGTATCAGGGAATCGAAGTAGATGAATTCAAGTCAGACGAGTTCCTTCCTTCATTCGGAAACGTTGTAGTAACCGGAGACAAAATTCTGAACGAAAACAGGGATCTGGCTGTTAGGTTCACAAGGGCTTTGAGCAGAGTAATGGCCTATCTCTCAGATCCAGAGAACATGAAGGAAGCCACTGTAGTGGCAATCGCGAAGTATGCGCCAACATATATTGGCAGAGAGGAATACATGGCCGACATACTCTCCGAGATCTATGCGGGCTACCTATGGCAGAGCGAAGATACCGAAGCCTTTGGATTTGGATTTGGAAACGTTGAGAGATGGCAGCAGACTATCAACATAATGAGAGAGTACGATCTGATAACCACAGATGTCAACGCGGCCGATTTCGTAGTACCAAGACTGTAAACTAAATCTTCGGGTAGGAGGAAGAATTTTGAAAAAGAACATCAATTCAAAACTAATGAGCTTTTTATTTCTTGTGGCTGTATTGGTTGTGTTGAAAGCAGTGGTCACAATTTTCAATACTCCAACACATATCCTTCCTCCGCCCGAAGATATTCTCTTCAAGTTCATTGAGTTGGTCAGGAACTCCGTCTTGCAAAAGAACTTCATGGCAACGCTCGAAGAGATAGCCATAGGCTTCAGTTCCGGCGCGGTGATTGGAATAGTACTTGGATACGTTCTTGCGAAGGTAGAGATTCTCGAGAAGGCGCTTTCCCCGTACATACTCATATTCCAGACTGCTCCAAAAATTTCTCTTGCCCCGCTCTTTGCTTTGTGGTTCGGGCTTGGAATATTGTCAAAAGTGGTTCTAATTGCTCTCGTTACTCTGTTCCCTGTGATGATAAACATGATCCTCGGTGTAAGATCAACTGAAAAGAACTACTACAACCTGATGAAGGTTTTGAAGGCAAGTCGTCTTCAAGTTATGTTCAAACTTGAACTCATGAACTCGATGCCGTATCTGATGACTGGATTGCGTGTAGCCCTTGTGCTGTCGATTACGGCTGCAGTTATAGGAGAAATGATGGGTTCAAAGGCCGGGCTTGGATTTCTTCTGATTCTCGGGAACGAAATGTACGATATAACTTTACTGTTGACTGTAATCATTGTAATTAGTCTTCTAAGCTTCTTCCTGGATATTGGAATGAAGAAACTGCAGGAAAAACTGCTGTTCTGGCATGAATCGGCGGCAAAGTGAAGGAGTTAGCTTGAGCGGTCTCGAATATCTAGCATCGGAAGAAATAGACAGGCTATCGAAATTCACCTCGACAGATGAAGGAGTTACTCGTCTTCCCTTCACAAGAGAAAACAGACTTGCCCTTGAGTATCTGGCGAAAAGGTTGAGTGAATTTGGAAAGAGAGTCTATGTCGATAGAATGGGAAACATCTTGACCTCCAGCGGGAGAGAAAGTCGGAGAGATGACAAAGTAGTCTTCTGTTCTCACTATGATTCGGTTCCCAATGGCGGTAAATATGACGGAACGGTGGGCGTTGTATTTGGAATTCTATTTCTGAGCCTTCTTGGAAAGGCCGAGGCCGAACGTGTTGAATTGTGCGCCTTCAACTGCGAAGAGTCCTCGTTGTTCGGCCGGGCATCGTTGGGATCGGAGTTCTTCCTCAAGGGAGAGGAAGCTTTGGGGGACTATGAAACATTGATCGGGGAAAGAGTATCCCTGACTGAACTAATGGAAAAGGCGGATTTTCAGAGCTTTTCACAAGTTGAAAGGCCGTCTGTTGAAGAAGGAACAAGATTCATCGAAATACATGTGGATCAATCAAAAGAGTTATCAAAGAAAGCCTTGGATCTTGCATTTGTTGAGAAGATTGCCGGTCAAAGGAGACTCAGTTTCACTTTCAAAGGTGAGACCAATCATTCGAGCCTTATGAATCTCTCGGCAAGAAGAGACTCGCTTCTGGCTTCAACTTCTGCCATATTAAAGGCAAGCGAGTTGAGCAAGCTAATGTCATCAGATGAGGTCGTTGGGACCGTAACAAGGCTAGTTAATACTCCAAATGTAATTAATATGATTCCTGGAGAGACCGAGACTACCGTAGACATAAGAGGTTTCTCAGTTCGTTCTCTCGAAGAATTCAAAGGCTCTCTGACAGATTATTGTAGAGCCATATCCGTTGAGAGTGAAATAGAATTCTCTTCATTTGAGCTTTCCGCTATGGATCCGGCGACAATGGACAGCGCTTACATCGAATACCTCCAAAACAGTTTGACTGTTAAGGGACTTTCTTCTACAAGAATGAATAGCATAGCCTGGCACGACATTGCGGAGGTTTCGAAGTACTTCCCATCTTCTCTTATCTTGCTGCCAAATCCTACGGGAGTAAGTCATTCACCAAAAGAGGCTATGGATCTAACTTCATTCTCCAAACTACTTAATGCGATGCTAGAGATCTTTGGAGGTTCACATGCTTCTAATTAGAAATTCAAATATCGTAGATTGGAGAAGATCCAGCAGGACAACCTATGACATTCTGATCGACGACGGTGTGATAAAGAAGATAGATACAAGAATTGACTGCAGCGATGCAGAAATCATTGAAGCCAAAGGACTTGTTGCAATACCTGGAATAGTAGATCCCCACGTACACTTGAGACAACCAGGGTATGAGTGGAAAGAGACTGTGGAAAGCGGCGTCCTGGCAGCGACCTCCGGCGGTGTTACCTCACTGTGTGCCATGCCAAATGTAATGCCCTGCCCGGACTCAGTTGAAAACTATCATTATGTCAGGTCCTTTCAAAATGATACGGTTATAAGAGTTCTGCAGTCCTGTTCAATAAACCAAAACCTGTCTGGCAGGCGAAACAACTGGAAAGAGCTTTATGAAGCCGGCGCAATAGTATTCACCAATGACGGTCTTCCCGTAGATCGAAATAGCGACATGGCTGCTGTTCTATGGTTTTCAAGAGAAACAGGTGTCCTGGTAGCCGAACATCCCGAAATTCCGGAATTTGACAGAAGTTTGGGAAACACAGAGCATGCTGTCATTTGCAGGGATGTTATCCTTAACGAGAGGATTGGCGGTAGGCTCCATCTTCAGCACGTCAGCTTAGCCAGTTCAATTGATTTTCTCAAACTAGCAAGAGAAAAGAACATCAGATTCACAATAGAAACGTGTCCCCATTACTTCATTGAAACCAGTGAGGGGCTGCCCGACGGCTTTTATGAGGTCTATCCACCTATGAGAACAGCTGATGACTTAAAAGCGATCAGATGGGCAATAGTCTCCGGTTTGATAGATATTATTGCTTCGGATCACGCACCACACACATTAGAAGAAAAAACATCTGAAGTACCTGCTAGAGGCTTTTCGGGAGTAGAACTACTTTTTCCGCTCTCGTACACTGCCCTTGTCAGCGAAGGGCTTCTCTCTCTTCAAGCATTGACTAAGCTTCTTACATTTAATTCTTCGAATCTCTTGGAAATAAACCCCGCTTGTCTTGAAGAGGGAGAACGAGCCGATATCGTTCTTTTTGATCCCAATGAGTCATGGATTGTCGAAGAGTCCTCTATGTATTCAAAAGGGAAGAATACTCCCTTCCTGGGGAAGAAACTAGATGCGAAGGTGAAGTATACCATAGCCTCTGGAAAAATAGTCTACCCCCCTTCATTGGAGAGTCAGTATGAATGTTGTGAATGAAAAGTGCGAAGTGATAAGAAACGAAAGAGTTAGTTCCGACGGGCATGTACTGGTTCTTAATTCTAGAGATATCTCCCGACAGACCCTCCCCGGACACTTTGTCGAAATCGGTTGTTATGGAGAAGATATGATTTTGAGAAGACCATTTTCTGTCTTCGATGTCTCAAGTGAAAGCCTATCCCTATTCATAAAGATTGTTGGAAAGGGGACAAAATGGTTGAGTGTACTCAATTCCGGATCTATTGTTGATCTCATAGGACCGCTGGGAAATGGATTCACCGTGTCTAGCAACACTAGATCGCTTCTGATTGGAGGGGGATGTGGCATCGCTTCACTGAATCTTCTTTCTCGAAAGCTATTTGATTCAGACAGTAACTCGGACACTATTTTCGGCTTCTCAAAACCCGAGGAGATCCCTCAAGAAATCATCGAAGGATTTCAGAAGAGATCAGACAGAGTTTTAGTAACCGTTGACAAAGGACCTTACCCCATCATTGGAAACGTTGTGGACCGGTTGAAGGAAATTGATCTTGAAAACTACGACAGATTCTACTGTTGCGGCCCAACAAGAATGTTGAAGGCACTTGAGCCCTTTCTCTACAAGAGAGAAGTCGAGGTATCTCTTGAAGCACGTATGGCATGCGGTATCGGGGTCTGTTATGGCTGCACCATCAGTACAAAACACGGTAGCAAGCGAGTCTGTCTAGATGGACCGGTTTTCAAAATGGAAGAGGTTGAATGGAATGAAATGTAATCTGAGAGCAGATCTTGGACGTATAGGCATTTTGCGTAATCCCATAATCATTTCTTCAGGGACTTTTGGACTGTCCAAACCGTATTTTGACCTTCTGGAATCTGAATATGTCGGAGCGGTAGTAACAAAGACGATCACTTTGAATCCGAAGGCGGGTAACGCTCAGCCGAGAATCCTGGAGGGTCCTTCCTCAATGATAAATTCGATCGGCCTCGAAAACCCTGGCGTTCTCAGTTTTATCGAAGAATACAAAGACGGGTATGGAAAACTGGAGATTCCAGTAATAGTTAGTATAAGTGGAAATTCAGTATCTGAGTTCGTTGAGATAGCTGACAGACTTAATGATATCGATGGGGCAACCGCCATAGAACTAAATCTTTCCTGCCCGAATGTCGATTCAGAAGGGCTTTCTTTCGGGTCAAGCCCTGAGAGAATCGGCAATGTCGTATCTGAATGCAGCAAGACCAGCAAATACCCGCTGATCGCTAAACTCAGCCCTTTCCAATCTATTGATGCTTCCTTCGCCAGAAGTGCAGAAATGGCAGGGGCATCGGCAATATCGCTGATAAATACTGTGCCAGTCATGAAGATTGACATAAACAGATTCAGATCTGCATTAGGTGCCCTATCCGGTGGAATGTCAGGGCCTGCGATCAAACCAATAGCGATTAAGATGATCTATGAAATCAGCAGAGAAGTAAACCTTCCTTTAATTGGAATGGGAGGTATCTCCTCAGGAGAAGATGCTGTTGAGTTCATTATGGCAGGTGCAGGCGCAATATCCATTGGAACCATGACCATGGTAAATCCGGGTCTGCCCAAATCCATCGTCGAGTTCATAGAGACCTTCATGAAAATCCATTCACTATCTGGAATACATGAGATCACTCAAAGATTTATCCAAAGAAACTCTTGACTTTGGCGACGTACTGTCTCGCCTTCTCCTCTATCTCCTCCGGGCTCCCCTTAGTCAGATCGGATCCTATACCGACAGCGGCGGTGCCTGCCTTAAACCATTTGTCGATATTGTCTAGACTAACCCCTCCGGACACTACGCAGAGAGCGTTGGGAAACGGTCCCCTGAGAGATTTGACGAAAGATGGGGAAAGAACGTCGCCGGGAAAGACTTTAACCATAGAACAGCCGAGCCCTGTGGCCTTGACATACTCAGTAGGCGTCATTATCCCCGGAAGGTAAAGCGTCTCGAGAGCCCTTGACTGTATTGCAAGCTCTTCGGACAAGTGGGGACTT
>JACDJB010003484.1_pt1 | contig 10329 bp, 11 predicted proteins | sample 7454121 | NCBI WGS metagenome assembly JACDJB01 (sample SAMN14253290, study PRJNA609438) | sludge metagenome | isolation source: sludge after 25d culture with pyrite | collected 2018-12-20 | reverse complement strand
GCTCAGACCTCAGATCATTCAACAACCTGGGTGCAGTTAAATTCCAACAAGGTAAAGTTGATGAGGCTGCCGGTCTTTTCAATAAAGCACTGCAGATTGATGCTAAAAATGCTGATGCTAACTATAACGCCGGTTTATGTGCTCTTGCTAAAGGTGAAAACGACAAAGCATTGGTTTACTTTGGTAAAGCTGCCGGAACATCAGGTGATCTGAAAAATGCTACCGGAACTTTGTATGCTGCAACAGGTGATTATGCAAAAGCTAAATCTTCTTTCGCAGGTACCAATACCAACAATGCTGCATTGGCGCAAATCCTGAACAAGGAATACAATGCTGCTAAAAACACCCTTGCTGCTGTTGAGAAACCAGATGCGCAAACTGCTTATCTGAGCGCTGTTGTTGCTGCTCGTACCAACGACAAAGACGGTGTTTATTCAAACCTGAAAACCTCAATCGGTAAAGATGGCTCGTATGCTGCAAAAGCTTCAAAAGACCTGGAATTCTCTAAATTCTGGAGTGATGCAACTTTCCAGTCAATCGTGAAATAAAATTTACTGATACGTAATAAAATGAACCGGTGCAATTACTTGCGCCGGTTTTTTTATGTAGATTAACCAATCTTCAAAGTAAAGTTTACAGAGGTATAGACAATCTTATTATTATTTTATTACCACCTTATTTTCTCACTAAACAACCTTAGTAGTAAATCAAATAGTTCATTTCCAAACCTTATTATCTTATTTCAATTAATTTTCAATCGAAATAAGATAATAAGGTTAGAGAATGAAATTTCTAACAGGCTGATACGAGACTTCAAACAAGTGAAACATGCCATAATGTCGTATTTTTGTTGCACAAATCATTCAGGAATAATATTTGACAAACAGGATTATGTGTAGGGTGCTAAAAATCTGTAAGATATTTTATTACTCTGCAATTTAGATTTATATTTGCATCTTAAAATTTTAATAGTGTATTATTGTGGCGAAAAAGACAAAATCGATTGAAGACGAACAAATTGTAGAAAAGATTGTTGAAGGTATACAGGAACGAAAAGGGAAAGATATCGTGGTGGTGAACATGAGAAAACTGAAAGAAGCTCCATGTAGTTATTTTGTGATATGTGAGGGTGACTCCAATGTACATGTTAATGCCGTGGCTTTGTCAATTAAAGACTTTGTACAAGAGCAAATCAATGTAAAACCTTTTGCCACAGACGGTTTCGAAAATTGCGAATGGATCGCGATGGACTACGGTCAGATTATTGTGCATGTATTCCAAAGACCTGCACGTGCTTTTTATGATATCGAACACCTTTGGGCGGATGCTGAACTTCAACGTATAGAAAATTTAAATTAATCCTTTCATGGAAGAAAAGAAAAAACAACTGAATCCGGCAAAACCGGGTGGTAAAGGTCCTAAGTTTAATATATCCTGGATTTATGGAATCATCGTGTTGGTTCTGATAGGTACTTATATGTTTGGAGATAAAGTTCCGGTAAAGGAGATTCAGTCTTATCCGGTTTTTAAGCAGTATGTTATTGATGGTTACATTGAAAGTATTGAAGTTTACCCGCAAAAGAACTTAGTGGAGGCTGTGGTTAAGGATAGCGCTGCTGGTAAGAAGGTGGTTTTCGGGGAAAATTACAAAACATACGAGCCCGAACGCAAGGTTTCCGTGAAGATACCCAGCGCTGATAAGTTTGAAGAATTTATTTCTGAGGTTAAGTTTCAACAGGTATCCTACAAAGAGAGTAAGAATTACTTTGAATTGTTTTTATATAGTGTATTGCCATTTTTGTTGCTGATTCTTTTCTTTGTCTTCATGACCAGGAGAATGTCGGGTGGCGTAGGTGGAAGCGGTGGCCCGGGGGGGATTTTCAATGTAGGTAAATCGAAAGCGCAGTTGTTTGATAAAGGTAATACTGCAAACCGGGTAACTTTCAAGGACGTGGCAGGATTGGCAGGAGCCAAACAGGAAATTGAAGAAATTGTTTCTTTCCTGAAGAATCCGGGAAAATATACGGAGCTGGGTGGTAAAATACCCAAAGGAGCATTGTTGGTGGGTCCTCCGGGAACTGGTAAAACCTTGCTGGCCAAAGCGGTTGCCGGCGAAGCAGATGTGCCTTTCTTCTCCATGTCGGGGTCCGATTTCGTGGAAATGTTTGTAGGCGTGGGAGCATCGCGTGTGCGTGACTTATTCCGACAGGCAAAAGAAAAAGCGCCTTGTATTATTTTTATTGATGAAATTGACGCGGTAGGTCGTTCAAGGGGTAAAAATCCGAATATGGGCAGTAACGATGAAAGGGAAAACACCCTGAATCAGTTGCTGACGGAAATGGATGGTTTCGGGTCGAACAGCGGGGTGATTATCCTGGCTGCGACTAACCGGGCTGATATCCTGGATAAGGCTTTGTTGCGCGCTGGTCGTTTCGACCGTCAGATACATGTAGATTTGCCTGATGTACACGAGCGGAAACAAATCTTCAACGTGCACCTGCGTCCTGTTAAAATAAACGAAACAGTAGATGTAAACTTTTTAGCCAAGCAAACACCCGGTTTCTCGGGAGCCGATATTGCTAATGTATGTAACGAAGCGGCGCTGATTGCCGCCAGAAAAGGAAAGTCATTCGTGGAAAAACAGGACTTTCTGGATGCGGTAGACAGAATTGTCGGCGGTTTGGAAAAGAAAACCAAAATCATTACCCAGTCCGAGAAAAAGTCGATTGCATATCATGAAGCCGGACATGCAACCATCAGCTGGATGACCGAGCATGCCAATCCATTGGTGAAGGTAACCATTGTACCGCGTGGTGAAGCACTCGGTGCTGCCTGGTACCTGCCGGAAGAGCGACAGCTTACTGCCCGTGAACACCTGCTCGATGAAATGTGTTCTCTGCTCGGTGGTCGTGCGGCTGAAGAATTATTCCTCGGACAAGTTTCAACAGGTGCTATTAACGATCTGGAAAGGGTGACCAAAAGGGCTTATGCCATGGTAGCCTATTTTGGGATGAGCGATCAGTTGCCTAACCTGAGCTATTACGACTCGACAGGTAATTCCGATTATGGATTTACCAAGCCATACAGTGAAAAAACAGCTGAACTGATTGATGCGGAAGCAAAAAAGATTGTAGCTGAACAGTATGAGCGTGCTAAAAATATATTGAAAGAAAACGCAGAAGGTCATAATAAACTGGCTGAATTGCTTTTGGTTAGGGAAGTTATTTTCGCGGAAGACCTGGAAGATATTTTCGGCAAACGTCCCTGGGCTTCCAGACACGATGAACTGATCCTTCAGAATGGTAACGGGGAAGAAGATACTGCGCTTCTTACAGGTGAAACAAAGGAGAGAGAAGTGACTGTTGCTGAAAATACAGATTCGGCTGAAGTTGAGTCAATAGCCGGTCAGTCGACATCTTCGGATGCGGAAGATCAGGATGTGACAACAAAAGAAAAAGATTCATGAGTCATCATAATTCCCGTCAGGAGATACTTCAACGTATTGCCCGTGTTGCCGGAAATCGTACCGGGTCAGAGGGCGAGGTGACCTATAACCAGGAAGATATTTATAAGCCTGTGGAACCTGATGCGCTTATGTGTTTCAAACGGGAACTGGAGACCATTAGCGGTCAGTGTGTGATTTGTGATGAGGAAACAGATGTATATAATAAATTGGCAGCCCTGATGCAAGCAAAGGGGTTGCCATTCTTGTTTACGCGCGACTTGCAGATTGCCGGGCGATTGAAACAGCATGGTATTGCTGTGGAAACGGATGAAAAGTACTTTCCGGAGGTGGTTGCGGGAGTGACTCCCTGTGCGTATTTAGTTGCCAGAACCGGTAGTGTCGTTGTGACATCTTCCGGTAATTCGGGCCGGCAAATGCATGCATTTCCGCCCATTCATATCATACTTGCTAAAAAAGAACAGTTGGTTAGTTATCTTGAAGAAGCGCTTGATGCTGTACGTCAACAGTTTAATGGTAAGATGCCTTCCGCGATAACGGTAATAACCGGTCCGAGTCGTACCGCTGATATAGAAAAAACTTTGGTGCTGGGTGCCCATGGTCCCAAAGAATTAATTATCTTTGTTCAGCAAAATTAAAACAGCTAATTATAGCATGAGTAATTTTCTACAACGTACCCTGAGCGGATTCTTTTTTGTCGTAATTGTTGTCGGCTCCATCCTGCTTAGTCCCTATACTTTCGCACTTGCATTTGCGATTATTTCGGCGTGGACTGTGTTCGAATTTCACAAGCTGACAAACAGGCAGCCGGACGTGGAAGTGATACCGTTACTCTCTGTCCTGGGTAGTGTCATTCTTTTTCTTACATCTTTCTTTTATGCTTCAGGTATCATCAGTTACCCCGGCTATTCGGTTTACGGGTTCTATATTGTGCTGGTACTTGTTGTTGAACTATACCGTAAGAAAAATAATCCTATCCACAATTGGGCTTATTTTCTGCTGGGACAAATTATCATTGCATTACCTTTTTCTTTGTTGAATTATATCCTCTATATTGAAACGTACCATCCTTTGTTGTTGATTGCCATGTTTGCCACTATCTGGATTAACGATACCGGCGCATATCTGTTCGGTATGACTTTCGGTAAACACCGGCTGTTCGAGCGAATTTCCCCTAAAAAATCGTGGGAAGGATTTGTGGGAGGAGCGATTACTGCCCTGATTTCAGGGTATGTGTTTTCGTTGTTTATCCCGGAGATAAGCCTGGTTTCCTGGCTGTTTTTCTCCGAGATTGTGGTGATTTTCGGTACGTTTGGGGATTTGTTGGAGTCGTTGATGAAGCGTACGGTTCAGGTGAAAGATTCGGGAGATGTAATTCCCGGACATGGTGGTTTGCTTGACCGTTTCGACAGCATGTTGCTTGTTGCACCTGCCATCTTCATCTACCTGAGTTTTTTGTTTAAATAATTTATCCTGAAAATCATGAATTTTGATGCAATACGTTGTTATGATAAAGAGGAAATTCCGGCTGTACTTGAGCGATTGAGTAATGATAAACATTTTATCAACCTCCTCAGTACCATTTATCCGCTGCTACCTAAAGAGCTAATCAAACAACGACTGGTAAGTTTTGATAATGCCGATGATTTTCAGAAAATCATGGTTTATCCTTTTCTGCAATACCTTGAAGCCAACCTAACCAAAGGCATTAAACTGCTCGGATTGGATAAAATTGATAAAAACAGGAGTTATCTTTATGTCTCCAACCATCGTGATATTATACTTGATTCAACCCTGCTTTGTGGAAAACTGATTGAAAATGGTATGGATACCGTCGAAATCGCCATTGGTGATAATCTGCTCGTTTTTTCGTGGATAGAAGATCTGGTGAGGTTGAACAAGAGTTTTATCGTCAGGCGTAATCCGGGAGCCAAGCAAATGCTTGAGAGCTCCAGGTTGCTTTCTGCTTATATGGCATATACAATCAACGAAAAGAAACATTCGATCTGGATTGCTCAGCGCGAAGGGCGTGCCAAGGATTCCGACGACAGGACGCAGGAAAGTTTACTGAAGATGTTTAATATGGGAGGAACCGGCACTTTTACCGAAAACCTGGCGGCATTACACATTTGTCCCCTGAGCATTTCTTATGAATATGACCCTTGTGACTATCTTAAAGCCAAAGAGTTCCAGCAAAAAAGAGACAATCCCGATCACAAGAAATCACCTCAGGATGATTTGCTGAACATGAAAACAGGTGTAATGGGATTTAAAGGCAGGGTAGTTTATAGGATAGCAGGGGAAATCAGTGATGAGATCATGCAACTGGGAGAAGAAATTCAGAACCGCAACGAGCTTGTTGCTGCCATTGCCTCCCTGATCGATGCCAAAATACACAGCAATTATGAGATTTATAAAGTCAATAAAATTGCTTATGATATGTTGCACGAAAGCACGGAATACCGCAAATCATACACGCTCCTGGATAAACTCGATTTTGAGAAATACGTCGAAATGCAAATCAACAAAATCGATCTGGAAAATAAGGATGTCGATTTCCTCAAGATAAAGATTCTGGAGATGTACGCGAATCCGTTGCGGAACGCGATGTCAGTGGTTAATTGATAGTGGTCAGTGGTCAGTTAATTAACCACTATCAACTATCAACTAACCACTAACCACTAACCACTAAATTAGTATCCCAAAATTTTCAGCATCGACTTATAACTCTGCTCTTTGGCGAATAGTTTGGTGTAATATTCACCATCTTCGTCTTTATCGATGATAACTAATTTGGGCGCCGGGATGAGGCAGTGCTGGATGCCACCGAAACCACTCAACGATTCCTGATAAGCGCCTGTATGGAAGAACCCGATGTATTGTTCCCTGTCCTGTTGCATCTTTGGTAAGAAGATAGCGTTTGAGTGTACTTCGGCATTGTAGAAATCCTCGCTGTCGCAGGTTAAGCCTCCTAAGTTAACACGTTCGTACTCAGAGTCCCAGTTGTTGATAGCTAAGAAAACATAACGCTGGTTGATAGCCCAGGTGTCGGGTAAGGTTGTCATAAACGACGAGTCGATCATATTCCAGAGCTCACGGTCATTTTGTTTCTTCTGGTTCACGATGGAATAGAGCATAGCGCCACTTTCGCCTACCGTATAAGAGCCGAATTCGGTGAAGATGTCCGGTTCCGGTACACCGTGCTGGCCACAGATGTTTTTAATCTGAGCCACGATTTCCTCCGCTATATATTCGTAATCGTATGACATGTCCAGGTGCGTTTGTATCGGGAAACCTCCGCCGATGTTTAGGCTGTCGAGTTCCGGACAGATCTTTTTCAGTTCGCAATACAGGTTTACCGCCTTGTTTAACTCATTCCAGTAATAAGCCGTGTCTTTCACACCCGTGTTGATAAAGAAATGCAACATCTTCAATCCTACCTGATCATTGTTAGCAAGGTAGTTGTTGTAATAAGGAATGATGTCTTTATAGCGGATACCCAGGCGGGAGGTGTAGAAATCAAACTTAGGTTCTTCCTCTGCCGCGATACGGATGCCTACGTTGAATTTGTTATCAAATTCATTTAAGAGTAAGTCAAGTTCGAATTTATTATCCAGAATGGGTACGACATTTTTAAATCCCTGACGGATAAGATTCTGGATGTTCTCTACATATTGAGGGCGTTTAAATCCGTTACATATTACAAAAGTATCTTGTTTAAGTATGCCCTGTTCGTGTAAGGATTCGATAATGTTGATGTCAAATGCCGATGATGTTTCTACATGTACCCCGTGTTTAAGTACCTCTTCCATTACAAAGGAAAAGTGTGAACTTTTCGTGCAATAGCAGTAATGATAGTCGCCGTTATAGTCGACTTTCGCCATAGCCACATTGAACATACGCCTTGCTTTCTGTATGTTTTCCCCTATTTTAGGAAGATATGCAATGCGCAGTGGGGTGCCGTATTGCTTGATGATATCCATCAGGGGAACACCGCACCATTCGAGGTTGTTGTCCACCACATCGAATTCTTCATTAGGGAACTCGAAGGTTTGTTCGATGAGATCTTTGTACTTGTTTTTCATTTTATTGCTCTGATTGTAAAAATCTAACTGAGTTAGATGAGTGAAAAAATAACAAAGTAACTAAGTCGGATTCTTTATTAATAAAGAAAAAGTGTGCAAAAGTAATGAAATAATATTAGAAATCGTATGATTCGGTGATATTTTATTGATTTGTCTTTAAAACTTTAGTGCGTTTGATTCGGAAATATACAGCAAAAAGTAAAAGGTAAAAATAATTGTTGTCCTGTGAAAGTTCATACGAATTACATACTCGTGAAAGTGATATGGATATATTTTTGTGTCATGTGTCAGTTTACGAATAAAAAACAATAAGATTTATTGTCCGTGTTATCTTTTTAGCTAACTTTGTAAGCGAAATTAACTATGAGTTTATTATTTAAACGAGAGATTTATTATTTTGAAAATCATTATCTTAACTTCTTTGAGAATTTAACGCCAGCGGTTAAAAAGAAATTCAACTGGGTCTTGCAGTTAATTTCAACAATTGAAAGAGTACCTGATAAATATCTGAAACACCTGTCTGGTACATCAGGATTATATGAAATAAGAATTGATTATGGTTCAAATACCTATAGGATATTTTGTTTTTTCAATAAAGTCAATGCTTTGATATTGTTGAATGTTTTTCAGAAAAAATCGAATAAAACGCCTTCAAAGGAAATTATTCTTGCCGAGAAAATTAGAAAAAGATATTATTATGAACAAAACAAATAAACTCACATCATTCTCTGATCATCTGGATGTTCAATACGGTGAGAGAGGATCGCAGATACGTGAAAAATACGAAGAAGAATTCGAGGCTTTTAAGTTGGGTGTTATGCTGCAGGAGCTGAGAAAGGAATCCGGTCTGACTCAGGAACAACTTGCCAAAAAGTGTGGTACAACAAAAACCTATATTTCCCGTATTGAGCATGATGCCAGTGATATTCGTCTCTCTACGCTGATGAGAATCGTCAGGCAAGGATTTGGAGCCCAGCTTCAACTGACAGTTAGTAAATAACTTACCTGTGTTTCAAGTCTGATTCACTTTCTTCTTCTTTTTCTTCTTCTCGGAGGTGTCGGTTCGCGATGCCAACTCCTTTGCGAGATGTGTATTATTCAATCAGCAAAAAGTAAAAGGTAAAAATAACTGTTGCCTGGTGGAGGATTATACGAATTGCTCACAAGTGATGGACTAAGTCCTGTAATTTTGTGGCATAAATGATCAAACTGCTTTTATGCTCGTTGAATACCATAATCTCTACATCCATTTTGTGCTGAAGACCTTGCACCGTTTGCCATTAATTACTTTAAAGGCAAAGCCCAGGATTGAGCGCTATATAAGCGGGATAATCAAGAATTGCAATTCGAGGATGTACGCGATATATGCCAATCCCGAACATGTGCATATATTAATATCCATATCACCAGCTATATCTGCGAACGAACTGATTAATCATGTGGCATTTTCAACAGAACAATTTATTAAGAAAAATCAGTTGCTGCCACAATCATTCGCCTGGCAGGAGAAGTGTTCAGCTTTTACGGTGTCAAAGTCGGCGGTACCCAGGGTCATAAAATATATCCAAAATCAAGCAGAGCATCACAGGAAGATTTCGTTTCAGGAAGAATGCAGGCGGTTTCTGGAGGAGATGAATGCTCCAGCACAGAAGTAGCTTGTGTCATCTCACTGAATGCACTGAAGTTCCCCGTTACAATCAAGTTGAGAATCAAGTTAGGGGTAGGTGAGATGTTGCAGACCCATCTCACTGAAGTTAATTGTTGGCAATCAAGTTAGGTATGGCTTGGTGGTGCGTCATCCCTCACTGAGGTTATTAGTTATAATCATGTTATAAATCAAGTTATGAAATGCAATTGTATAATGAAATGGTATAAAAAGTCGAGTGTACAATCACCTGATTCAGAACTTGATTGCCAACAATTAACTTCAGTGAGAAGATTCAGAACATCCACCACCCCACACACCCCTAACTTGATTCTCAACTTGATTGTAACGAGTTACTTTAGTGACGGAACCCGCCATACTCGACCTACACCCAACTTGATTCCCAACTTGATTGCCACAAGCAACTTCAGTGAGATGAGTCTGCAACATCTCACCTACCCCAACTTTATTCTCAACTTGATTGCAAGGGGGAACTTCAGTGAGAAGAGCGTGACAGGAACCCGCCATACTCGACATACCCCTAACTTGATTCCCAACTTGATTGCAACAAGCAACTTCAGTGCTGGGAGATCACCCCCCCCCATAAGCATCGGACAAACAAGAAACCTCTACATATTAATAAATAAGAAGTTGTTTTATCGGGCAACTAATATTACATTTGCATCCGTATGAAAAACTTAGAATACAGATGAATATGAATCCGAAAAACAACACGCTTAAATCCCTCGACATCTTCATCGAACAACAATACGGAAAAGAAGGTACACCCAACAGGGATAAATTTGAAAAAGGTTTTGAAACCTTCAGACTTGGCTCCCTCCTTCAGCAAGCCCGACTCAAAAAAGGTCTCACGCAGGAACAACTCGCTGAACGATGCGGTACCAACAAAGGCTATATTTCCAAAGTCGAGAACAACATCAAAGATATCCGCATTTCCAGCTTGCTGAAAATCGTGGAAGATGGTCTCGGGGGTAGACTCGAACTGAAAATCAAATTTTCAAACTAGATTTTATGACCTATGATTTGCTCCCCTACACATATACAATCGTTTCTATTCTGTGGTGTTCAATAAACATTCAGTATGAGTAAGTTGTTATAATGCGGGTGTTATATTT
>JACDJB010003479.1_pt1 | contig 10334 bp, 9 predicted proteins | sample 7454121 | NCBI WGS metagenome assembly JACDJB01 (sample SAMN14253290, study PRJNA609438) | sludge metagenome | isolation source: sludge after 25d culture with pyrite | collected 2018-12-20 | reverse complement strand
GATCACTTTAAGTGCTCTCGTGAATCGAAACCTTGTCAAATATCTGCCGAGAAGAGTAACCGTCGAGCTGTTCGGCCGTGCCAAAGGGAAAAGCATGGCGGACTTCAGGCCAAAACCAGATCCTGAGCCGGAAGAGGACCTGGACTGGATCGGCATGGAGGCTGACATTCCAGCTTTCATCGAAGATTTCACCTTTGTTTTCATGGGAAGCAAGACAACTAAAGAATAAATTTAAAAAACTCCCTTGCAGAAAAGGGAGTTTTTCGTGTTGGATCATAAGCTTTGTTTTACTTCTTTATACTTCCTCATGCTTGCATTTGATACGAGGATCACCAGAATGCTGGATGTTATCAATGTTCCATGGAAAACCCAGACCATTTTTGCCAATGAAAGAGCCTCCAGCAGGATAGGGGCAACCACAAATCCCAGCGCAAACCCCAGCGACTTTAATAGCATGCCAACTCCGAAAATTCTCCCTCTAATATAATTATCTGTTTTCTGGAGGATGGTAGCATGCAAGGTGGTGAAGCATGCATCAAAGATTCCCGTTAAGAAAGCAAACATCAGAACGATCCAAATATTTATATTCGACAGAAACGTTATGAAGCCAGCTGACATCAAGATTGCTGAAACAAAATAGGTACGATAGAGATGATTTCCCTTGATAAAGTTCACCCTAGGCAAGAGCAGGGTGGCCAATACAGAGCCTATTCCCCAGACGCCCCAGATCAATCCGTATATTAAGCTTTGTTTGCTAGAATCGATAGCGTCAGCCAACAAAGGGATTCCCAGGTTATGTGAGGCACCGGCGAAAGACCCGACGAGAAAAATGATGTTTACGTATAACAACATCGGCACAGATAGAATGAAAGAATATACTTCTTTTAAATCTTTGCCGATCTGAGATAGTTTTTCTCTCACTCCAGACGCTATATGCTCTGTACCGACTGGGGAGGTGGTTTGCCATTTGATTTTGATCAGTACGGCAGCTGATAACAGATAGGTGACTGCGTCGATGATCAAGGTAACCTGGTATCCTAGAAAGTCGGTAATCACTCCAGCACCAATGAACCCAAAAACGAGACTGATCGATGTCAGTCTTGAAATCAGCGCGTTCGTTTCAAGCACCTTATCCTGGCCGAATATTTGCGGAATTTGGACACTGTAGCTTACAGCAAAAAAGCTGCTTGTCAAACCGATCAGGAAGCATACAAGCAGGATCATAACCGGATTAGGGAAGGGGATTAAGCTGAGGATGATGACTGCCCGAAAAATATCGGTCCATATCATGATTTTCCTGCGATCAAAACGATCTGCAAGGACACCCGAAAATAAGCTCGATAACACCCCGCCCAAGGTGCGGAATGCCATTGTCGCAGCAAGCCATGCCGGACTTCCCGTAGCGATATACATTAAAACATTGATTGCAATTAGATCCATAAAAGTACCGAGATCCGAAAAGGCTTTTACATAAAGAAATATTTTGCGGTTCATAAGAAGTCTCCCTTAATCCTGTTTAATCATTCTGTTTTATTTTAAAGATTTTGAATATACTTCGCAATACGAAATTTCAGTTTTTTTGTTATAATATGATTAAAATCTGACAGTGGGTTCTCGTAAATCCAGACAGAGAGGAAGTTAGCTCATGATTCAAAGAATCAATCAAACTGTGATGCATAGTTATCCAGGGATGGTGGCACTTGTAACCGTTAGTCATAAGGGCGAAAAGAATATAATGGCAGCCGGCTGGCATACTTATATTTCTTATGAACCGCCAATTTACGGCGTAGCAATCGGACGTGAGCGTCATACGTATCAAATGGTAAAAGAGGCAGGTAAATTCGCCATTAACTTTGTCCCATTTGAAAACACAGCGCTCATTCAGCAAGCAGGTGTATATTCTGGATCCAAAATCGATAAATTCGAGAAAATGAATATCCAATTTGAACATGGATCCTTAACAAATTCACCAATCCTGAGTGATGCATACATAGCATATGAATGCGAAGTCATTGACCGGAATAGTTATGGCGACCATGATTTGTTCGTTGCGAATATCTTACAATTTTACAAAGATCAAGATCAGTTTCTTGAAAATGGATTGCCGAATTTCAAGAAATTAAGTATTCCGCTTTATCTGGGAAGATCTCAATGTACGAGTGTGAATGTTAAAAGTGAATTTATAGCACATAAAGTTGAGGAATAGTGAGCAGTATAATCAGGATAAATGCCAGTTTGGATTGTTTTATCCTGATTACTTTAATAAGGGTGAGAGGAGAAGTGTTATTGATGCTCCACTAAAATCATTTTATCTAGTTTACATAACATAAATTCTCGGAAGTTATATATAAAATTCGAAATATCATCTCAATATCTAAGTATACTTAAATCAGTGAGACAAAATAAAAAAATCAAAGGTTTTTGTATTATGACTTAAATAATAAATTATCATATTGTTTCAAGATTTTTATCGAGTTTTGGTCGCACTCACATTTTAGATTCTGTCATTTTTCACGATGATTTTAATTCTTTATATTTTGTTCATATTGTATACGTGGTTGCTTATTAATTCTATATCTTAATGATTCTGGGTTTTAATCTTTTTCATGATTCCATAAAATTTAGTGAAAACCTTAAAGAAGATTCTTCCCAGTCTTAACATCCTCATAGCTACACGGAATTAGAATTCTTTTCAACTAGTTTACATAATATAATTATGTTGTTAAAATTGGCCTTTTATTCCCTTCAATAATGAACAACCAAAAAACACAGGTCTAGACCTGTGTTTCTGTCATTCTCGTCGTATTAACTTTATTTAAATAGTATCTTGGTGTTCCATAATAAACGATTTCATTGAACTCCGGGAAACTGGACGAAAATTTCACATAAATTGGAGCGTCCAGCAGCCATGGATGATAGGTGAAAAAGCTCCTATCTCCATAAATCATCGCTGTCAATGCTAAATCCAACTCCCGTTTGAATATCATATACCTGATGCGTGACATGTTAAGATCATATTCCCCATTGCTGACATATACGTTTGCGAACAGGATATATTCACCGTTGATGGTTAGCCAGTCAGCCAATACTTCATCGCGCATTTTATAGTTAATGGCTTGATAATCATAGACATTCCCTATAGCTAAAAACAACTCTCCACTAAGGTCCGAGTGCGTCAAAGTATATTTTCTGCTGTCAATTGGCATGTAAGCTGTTGCCGGCGGAATATAACTTACCGTCAATTTCTCTGGATTGAATTCGCTCATGGCAGAAGGCTCCTTCCTGAAAAAAGAATCCTTTTCCAATAGCATATGCCATACAGATTTGATTCGTGACATTCGCCTATTTAACGGGAAGGAAGATTGATTACATCTGCTTTCAGGAGTTTCCATTTACCATTTTCATATAACCATGTTGATTCGAGATTTGCTATTCCATCAGCATTGTAAGCTCCATTTATTCGCTGGCTCCCGATTAACCCATATTGTTGATCATTGACTTTCACCGGCTTTAACGTTCCGAATGGAAGCACCATCAATTCAGTAGGTTCGTTCAATTTTCCGTTTTGATAAAGACCAAGCCTGTCATAATCCGCTTTCCTTTCACTTAAGTCAAAAGTGTAGGACTGCCCTGTTTGCTCTATTTGAACAGAAGCTTTATAACCATCTTCGAATTGACTGCTCACCGACAAAGGTTCCGGCACTGTCAGATTGACAACCTTAAAGTCTTTTAATGTATATAAATAAAAATTTGACAGGCCCCCGCTTCCGCCAGTGGGAACGCTGATGAAGATATCTTTTACAGAATCATGATTAAGGTCTTTATATTTGGTGGACGGGTCGTATCCCCCATCAAGCTCGATCTTATATGTTTTCCCATCTGACGCTTTTATTTTTAAATAGATTTCTTTAAGGAACTGTGTACCCTCTTCAAATGGCACACCTTTTACATAAATTACATCCTTCCTTCCATCACCTGTGATATCGACTTTTTCTTCTGATACTGTCACCGTCTTCTCATTGGAATCCCCTGCATAGACGCCTGTCAAGGCAGTCAATGACATAAAAAAGAATGCGGTGAACGTAATCAATAGTTCCTTTTTCATTGTGCATCCCTCCGATATAGTTAATATCTCTAAAATTGGAAAAAAGATACACAAAAACCCCCTGATTCTTCAGAGGGTTTAAAGTTATTATTCCTTGGTTTGAGCTTTCTCTCGATAGTCCCATGATTCAATACCGGTAAGACCTTCAATCGAATCAGCATAGAAAACAGGATCCTTCCCTTGTTTCCGCTGTTCCCTGTAATCCTTTAGTGCTGCCATAGCAATCCTAGCGAGCATGGTAATGGCCACCAGGTTAATTAGCGCCATGATTCCCATGAATAAATCCGCCAGATTCCAGACAATCGCCAGATCCACGATTGACCCAAACAGGACCATGGCGATGACTGCAAGTCGATAGACCAATAATGTGGTCTTGCTATCTTTGATGAACTCTATATTCGTTTCACCATAATAGTAATTCCCGATAATTGAAGTGAATGCGAAAAGAAAGATGGCTCCACCAATAAATGCCGGTGCCCACGAACCTACATGGGTTGTCAGGGCTGCCTGGGTTAACTGAATACCATCTAAATCCGCATTCGTGTATTCTCCAGACATTATGATGATGAACGCTGTTGCTGTACAAATTAAAATAGTATCTGTAAATACGCCAAGAGTTTGGATTAATCCTTGTTTTACAGGATGAGTCACGGCAGCAGTTGCAGCTGCGTTTGGCGCACTTCCCATACCGGCTTCGTTTGAAAACAGGCCTCTCTTGATTCCCATCATGACTGCCGCTCCCATACCGCCGCCCATCACTTCCTGAAGTCCGAATGCATTTTTGACGATCAGTGAGATCATGGCTGGTAATTCACTGAAATTCGTGATTACAATGAACAATGCAAGAGTCAAATACAGGACTGCCATGATTGGCACAATGATCTGCGATACAAACGCTATTCTTTTGATCCCGCCAAATATGACAGCAGCTGTCATAACGGCAAGGATGATTCCCATCCAAAAACGATCAAATCCAAATGCCTCGTCAAATGCCAGAGAAATGGTGTTGGATTGAACAGAGCTGAAAACCAATCCGAATGTGAAGACAATGATGACGGCAAAGAGTATACCCAGCCACCTTTTATTCAACCCGCGTTCCATATAGTAAGCCGGACCGCCGCGGTATTCATCCTTGTCTTTCACTTTATAAATTTGCGCAAGGGTGCTCTCAATAAAGCTGGAGGCTGCGCCTATGAACGCAATTAGCCACATCCAGAAAACAGCACCTGGTCCACCTGCGGAAATTGCTGTCGCTACTCCTGCAAGATTACCTGTACCTACCCTGGAAGCAAGACTGACCGTGAACGCCTGGAACGAAGAGCGGCCCCTTTTTCCTTCAGAAGAGACTGTTGCCGGGTCCATTAGTACCCTTATCATCTCAGGAAAGTATTTAAACTGAACAAATCTTGTTCTAAAAGTGAAATATGTACCTAATACAACTAGGACCGCAATTAAAATATAGCTCCACATATAGTTGTTTAATTCCGATATGATGTTGTTGAGAACCTCCATAAAAAACTCCTTTGCTCCTTGGTAATTAGTTATTTTGATATAGCTTTTAATGTACCAAATGGACGTCCGCATTACAATGGTACATAGTTTCCAGCATCCCTTTTATCTGAGATAACTGGGAAGTCCTTTTAGCATTTACCCTGAAGATGGAAATAAAAAACACAGCTAATTCGCTGTGTTTTTTACCGATAATTATTCTGTTGTCTGACCGGTTTCACTTTTCCAGGCAAGTACAAGCTTACCAGTTTCGCTTTCATCAACGATGAATGATCCGTTTGTATAGCGATCACTATTCCTCAGATCTGCTGCTTTCAACGAAACGATTTGCTGTTTCTCGGTTAGGAAAAAGATTTCATCCTCACTACGCACTGCTTCAACACCAATAATACGATGTGGATTCGCCTTCAATTCACGCAGCATCACGACTCCACGTTTTGCACGTGATGTTTTCTCGAATTCGGAAAGTTTCATTTTCTTGACCGCACCACGCTGGGTTGCAATGACAATGGATGGATTTTCGTTGGCATCGATGATTTTGCCGCCAATAACAAAGTCTCCATCCTTCAGGTTCATTCCCTTAACTCCGGCTGCCCGGATTCCGATAGTACTGACGTCTTCTTCGCTGAACCATAAACCGTAACCAAAGTGAGAGGCAAGGAATAAATCCTTTTCTCCATTTGTTAAATGGACATCGACAACTCGATCATCACCTTTGACATTGATGGCGGTTAATGGCTTCGAATAGCGCTGAGCTTTATAGAGGCTCAATTCAGATTTTTTCACCATGCCATTCTTCGTTACAAACACAAAGAACAGTTTTTGTTCGAAATCGGTAACTGGTACCGCTTTGATGATTTCTTCATCTCTATCAAGCGGGACGATATTGGCCACATGCTGACCAAGGTCCTTCCAGCGGATGTCAGGGAGTTCATGGACTGGTAAATGGAGATAGCTTCCTTTGTTGGTGAACAACAGCAGGACATCCTTGGTGTTCATATTCAACTGGGATAACAGCCTGTCCGTATCCTTCATGGCGAAATCCTGTCCATTGGAGGCTCCATAGGATCTTTGGCTCGTCCGTTTTACATAACCATCCTTCGTTATCGTGACAATCACATCTTCACTCGCGATCAGCACCTCAAGGTTGATTTTGATTTCCTCAATTTCTTCCTCGATTTTCGTCCGGCGATCATCTGAGAAGCGTTTCTTGACATCCTTCAGTTCCTTCTTGATGACAGAAAAAAGCTTTTTCTCGCTTCCAAGAATGGCAGTCAACTCTTCCACCTTCTTAGCCAGCTCTTCTGCTTCAGCCTGGAGCGCAGTTATATCAGTATTTGTCAGTCGGTACAGCTGGAGGGAAACAATCGCTTCAGCTTGTACTTCTGTGAATTCGAACTTCTGTATCAGATTATCTTTTGCATTTCGTTTATCCTTTGAAGCACGGATCGTCGCAATCACCTGATCCAGGATCGACAATGCCTTCATTAAGCCTTCGACGATATGCTGCCGGTCCCGGGCTTTTTGAAGGTCATACTGTGATCTTTTTGTAACGACATCCTTCTGATGACCGATGTAGGCATCAAGAAGTTCAGCAAGCCCCATCAATACTGGACGTTTCTTATTGATGGCAACCATATTGAAGTTATAGGTAATCTGCAAGTCGCTGTTCTTGTAAAGATAGTGCAGAACACCGTTTGCATCGGCTTCCTTCTTCAGTTCGATCACAACACGAAGGCCCGTGCGGTCAGTTTCATCACGAACCTCTGAAATCCCTTCAACTTTCCTGTCCAAACGGAATTCATCAATTCTCTTCACGAGGTTGGCCTTATTGATTTCATACGGAACTTCCGTGATGACGATCTGCTGTTTGCCGCCGCGGATATCCTCGATTTCCGCTTTGCCGCGGACAATGATCTTTCCCTTGCCAGTCTTGTAAGCTTTGGCGATTCCTTCAACACCCTGAATGATTCCACCCGTCGGGAAGTCCGGCCCTTTGATCACTTTCATCAGATCTTCGACCGTGCAGGCAGGGTTGTCCATCCTCATGATGACCCCATCGATCACTTCCGCTAAATTATGTGGTGGAATATCTGTGGCATATCCAGCTGAGATTCCTGTTGAGCCATTCACAAGCAGGTTAGGGAACATAGCAGGAAGCACGGTGGGCTCACTGGACGTGTCATCAAAGTTCGGGATGAACTCGACTGTCCTCTTTTCAATATCCCTTAACAGCTCACCGGCAATCGCTGATAATCTTGCTTCTGTATAACGCATCGCCGCTGGTGGGTCACCATCAATGCTTCCGTTATTACCGTGCATGTCTACAAGGTAATTCCGCACTTTCCAATCCTGGCTCATACGGACCATTGCTTCATAGACAGAAGAGTCACCATGCGGATGGTAGTTACCAATGACGTTTCCGACTGTCTTCGCTGATTTACGGAAGCCCTTTTCACTTGTGTTGCCTTCAACATGCATAGCATACAGAATTCTGCGCTGAACAGGCTTCAGTCCGTCGCGGGCATCAGGCAGGGCACGTTCCTGGATAATATATTTACTATAGCGGCCGAATCGGTCGCCTAATACGTCTTCTAGTGGGAGGTCACGAAATTTTTCTACTGAACTCATTCGCCTGCAACCTCCTCTGCAACTGAGATGTTTTCATTTTCCAGAATATTGCTGTCTTCCTCAAGACCGAAAGCAACATTCGATTCAATCCACTTCCTGCGGGGTTCTACTTTGTCACCCATTAGTGTTGTCACTCTTCGCTCCGCTCTTGCGGCATCGTCTATCATGACGCGAATCAATGTCCTTGTTTCAGGGTCCATTGTTGTTTCCCAAAGCTGATCAGCATTCATCTCGCCTAGACCTTTATAACGCTGGATGATGTAACCCTTGCCGACCTTCTTGATGGCCCCTTGCAGTTCTTCATCACTCCAGGCATATTCAATGATTTCCTTTTTGCCAGTCCCTTTGCTGACTTTATAAAGCGGCGGAAGGGCTATAAAGACCTTGCCTGCTTCAATGAGCGGTTTCATGTACCGGTAAAAGAAAGTCAGGAGCAGCACCTGGATATGGGCTCCGTCGGTATCGGCATCTGTCATGATGACAATCTTGTCGTAATTGATATCTTCCACATTGAAATCAGAACCAACACCCGCACCAATCGCGTGGATGATTGTATTGATTTCCTCGTTTTTGAAAATGTCCTGGAGTTTTGCTTTTTCTGTGTTGATGACTTTTCCTCGCAATGGCAGGACGGCCTGGAACTTCCTGTCCCGGCCCTGCTTGGCTGAACCGCCGGCAGAGTCGCCCTCGACAAGGTAAAGTTCATTTTTCGCCGGATTCTTTGATTGAGCCGGAGTCAATTTACCTGATAGTATTGCATCCGATTTTTTTCTCTTTTTCCCGCTGCGCGCATCCTCACGTGCTCTACGGGCAGCTTCCCGGGCCTGATAAGCCTTGATCGATTTTCGGATCAGCAACGTACTGACATCCGGATTTTCCTCAAGGAAATAAGACAGATGCTCAGAAACAACCGAATCGACCGCTGACCTGGCTTCACTTGTCCCAAGCTTACCCTTTGTCTGACCCTCGAACTGCAGCAATTCCTCCGGGATGCGGACAGAAACGATTCCTGCCAGTCCTTCGCGAATATCCGCTCCATCCAGGTTCTTATCCTTTTCTTTTAGCAGTCCAACCTTACGGGCGTACTCATTGAATACCCGGGTCATCGCAGTCTTTGCTCCTGCTTCATGTGTTCCGCCATCTTTCGTCCTGACATTATTAACGAATGACAGAACGTTTTCAGAGTATCCATCGTTGAACTGGAAGGCAAACTCAACTTCTATTTTGCTGTATTCGCCTTCAAAGCTGACCACCGGGTTCAGGACATCTTTTTCCTCGTTCAAATATTCCACAAATGCCTCGATGCCTGTTTCAAAATGGAAGACATCTTTCTCATTATTGCGGTCATCGATCAGCTCTATTTTCAAACCTTTTAACAAAAAGGCCGATTCGCGGAGCCTTTCAGAGAGTGTGTCATAGTTATATGTCAATGTAGAAAAGATTTCAGCGTCCGGCTTGAAATGGATCGTTGTTCCTGTCTGGTTGGTCTTGCCGATTTTCTCAAGAGTTGTCACCGGTTTTCCGCCGTTCTCGAAACGCTGCTCATAAACAAAGCCATCGCGTTTGATGGTGACAACAAGCCATTCAGATAGCGCGTTTACGACTGAGGCGCCGACACCATGCAGTCCTCCGCTAGTCTTATAACCGCCCTGTCCAAACTTTCCGCCTGCATGAAGAACCGTAAGGATGACTTCAGGAGTCGGCTTTCCAAGTTTATGCATTCCTGTAGGCATGCCACGCCCCTTGTCCTGGACGCTGATTGAATTATCTTTATGGATTTTCACGATGATGTGATTACCGTATCCGCCAAGTGCTTCGTCAACGGAGTTATCAACGATTTCATAGACGAGGTGGTGAAGACCCCGGGTATCTGTGCTGCCAATATACATACCAGGTCTTTTACGGACCGCTTCAAGGCCTTCCAGTACCTGAATGGCATCATCATTATAATCAAAAGCTTGCTGATTTCTTGCCACGAACATACCCCTTTCATTTCTTGCAAACAACATTGACGGTTTTTATGTATAGTGTCAATGAATTCCTTAAGTATTCCTCTTTTTTGTCAAAAGGATATTAAAAAAATATGCAT
>JACDJB010003478.1_pt1 | contig 10335 bp, 9 predicted proteins | sample 7454121 | NCBI WGS metagenome assembly JACDJB01 (sample SAMN14253290, study PRJNA609438) | sludge metagenome | isolation source: sludge after 25d culture with pyrite | collected 2018-12-20 | reverse complement strand
CGTGCCCTTGCCCACGCCCGCCGCCTCGGCGATTTCGGCCATGCAGACATTCTCGACGCCACGTTCATGGAAGAGACGCTCGGCCGTGTGCAGGATCAGGGCGCGATTGGCGGCCGCGTCGGCGCGCTCGTGCCGTTCGGTAGTGGTTCCCCCGTCCATTGTTCCAATCTCAATACGTTCCATATCCCTTCACGCCGCCTGCTTCTATTAGAATCCTGTCGGATTATCTCAAACCCCTTGACAAGTGGACTGTAGTCCGCTATTATCATAGCATATAAACGGACTAAAGTCCACATAAATGAGAAACGAAAATTTAAGGAAAAGGAGTATATACCAATAATGGCCTGGCAAGTAGACAAAAGTCACACACACATCAACTTCATCGCGCGCCACATGATGATCAGCAAGGTTCGCGGCGAGTTCACCGACTATGATATCACCGTCAATTTCGACGAGAACAACCCGACCGCCACGACCGTCGACGTCGCCATCCACGCCGACAGCATCAACACCCGCGACGAGAAACGCGACGCGCACCTGAAGTCGCCCGATTTTCTGCATGCGGAGCAATATCCGATCCTGACCTTTAAGAGCAAGCGAGTGATTCAGGACAACCCGAACCACGGCCGTCTCGTCGGCGACCTGACCATCCGCGACGTGACCCGCGAGGTGACACTGGACGTGGAGTACGCGGGCATCGCCGCCACGCCGTGGGGCGGGGCGAACGCCGGCTTTTCGGCCAAGACCACGATCAATCGCAAGGATTGGGAACTGAACTGGAACGTGGCCCTGGAGGCGGGCGGCTGGCTTGTCAGCGAGCAGGTGACCATCGAGATCGAACTGGAGTTGGCGCGGGTTCCCGAGGCGACCGCCGAAGCGGTTGCGTAAGGGATCGCCCCGGCGCATCTTCCTTTGAGCGGCGGCTCCGTGTGGGCCGCCGCTTTTTTTTGATATCGGCTATACTGATGATCATCTTGTCTGAGGGAGATCAACGATGACCGCAATCACCATGCCGCCGCCGCGCGTCGGGCGCGTTGCCCTGGTCGTGACCGATCTGGCGCGCTCAATCCGCTTTTACGAGGAGATGATCGGCCTCGAACTGCTGGAGCGCGACGGCGAGACGGCGCGAATGGGGGCGGGGGACCATGCCTTTCTGCTGCTTCACAGGCAGCCGGGAGCGCGGCCGGTGCAACGGGCGACCGGTCTCTATCATTTCGCCATCCTCGTGCCGTCGCGGCTCGACCTGGCGCGCACGCTCAATCACCTGCTCCAATCCGACGGGCCGATCAGCGGCTTCGCCGACCACAACGTCAGCGAGGCGATCTATCTGACCGACCCCGACGGCCACGGCATCGAGATCTACCGCGATCGGCCGCGCGCGGAGTGGGAATATCGCAACGGGCAACTGCGCATGGGAACCGACCCCATCGACCTGCGGGGCATTTTGGGCGAGTTGAGCGGCCGGTCGAACGTCTCGACGCGCATGGCGCCGGGCACGTTCGTGGGTCACATGCATCTGCAAGTGGCGCAGATCCCGGCCACCGAGCAGTTCTACACCGGGCTGCTGGGGCTTGATCCGCTACTGCGCTACGGGCCGCGAGCGACGTTTATGTCCTACAACGGCTATCACCACCACCTGGGAGCCAACACGTGGGCCGGGGAGAACCTGCCGCCCGCGCCCGATGACGCGGCCCGGCTGCTGTGGTATGAACTCGTCCAGCCCGACGCGGCGGCCGTGGACGCCATTGCCGGCCGTCTCGTCGCCGCCGGCCACGCGGCCGAGCGCAACGCGGACGGATTGTGGACGGTTGATCCGTCGGGGATTAGAGTGCGAGTGACGAATGACGAATGAAGAGCGTCGTCGGTCGTCGTCCCCCATCACTCCCGCATTTCGGCCGGCACCTCGGCCAGCGCCTCGTCGGGCAGCACGTAGCTGTGCTTCAGCCGCTCGTCGTTCCATTCCAGCATCTCGGGGAAGCGAACGCCGGGCAACACCTGCACGGCGAAGATCTCCTGCACGCCCTCTTCGAAGCGCAGGAAGCCGAGCGTGCGGCCGTCGCGCAGATCGACCACCCACACGCCGCATGTCCGCTCCGTCAGGCGCTCCACCAGCGGGATGCCGCTGAACGTGGCGCTTTCGCGCACCTGTGACAGGCCGATGAAAGCCAGCGGGCCGTAGAAGTCAAGCCCGCGGGTGAAGCCGGGCAGTTGGGCGATGGTCTTCCACTCGCCGTGGCGCGCGTCGGCCAGGGCGATGCTGCCCTCGCCCGACTCCAGGAACCACAGCTTGCCGTCGTACCAGCGCGGCGAGTGGGGCATCGACAGGCCGCGCAGCAAGGTCTGGCGGGTGGGAATTTCCATGAGCAGGCCGCCGCGGGCCTTGTTCTCGCGCCAGCCGCCGCGGGTGTCCGTCTCGCCCAGCGCCGTCACGAACTGCGGCCGGCCGCCGAGCATGGCCAGCCCATTCAGATGGCAGCGGTCTTCGGGAGCCAGTTCGCTGATGAACGGCGGCCGCCAGCGGGGATAGAAGCTGTGGTCGGCGTCGAGGGTGCAAAGGCAGCCGAAGCGCGTATTGACCAGCCACAACTCCCCGTTGCCCGACCAGGCCATCTCGTGGATGTCGATGTCGCCGGTGACGTGGATGCGGCGCGGCAGATAGGCCGCGTCGTGCTTGTCCGGCGGCTCCAGCTTGCGGGCCACGGCGGGCATGTTGCGGTAGTACCAGACGGTATTGGTGCCGCCGATGGTCAGGCGGCCGGCGTCGACGGCGATGCCCATCGGTTTGTTGAACGAGCGGAAGTGGGTATTGACTGTCCCGGTGTCGGGGTCATAGCGCACCAGGATGACCTTGCCCGCCTGATAGGTGCTGACGACGAGGCTGATACCGGTCTGGCGCAGGATTTCACCGAAGGAGCTGGTGTAGACGCTGCGAAGCGGGTCGGGTTTGGGCAGGTCGGCGTCGGGCGTGGCCTGTTCGTCGGGCAGGGCGGCGGGGTCTTCGGTGATGGGGGGGTGGTAGTCGGTCATGGATTTATTATCGCCCTATTTCGGGTTTCAGGCCTAAAACGACGGGAAAATCGGTGTCTCCGGTCAAAATTGTACGGGACGACGGGTGAGATTCAAAGCGCCTTCAGAAAACCGCGTCCCATCATGATCCGGGAGGTGGTTATGAGTCGGGGTAGAGCGCTCGCATATCCGCCACCGACCGGCTCACCATCTCGCGCAGCACGGCCTGATCCACGTCGTCGAGCTTGTTGATGTAGAGGCATGACACGCTGACCTTGTGCTTGCCCAGGCGGGCGCGCAGGTCATCGTACCGGTCGAAGCCCATCATGATGTAGAGGGTCAGGTTTTGTTTGCGCGGCGAGAAGCCGGTCAGGGGAGCGTCTCCCTCGCGACCGCTTTCGTACTTGTAGTGATAGCGGCCAAAGCCGACGATGCTCGCGCCGTACATTTGCGGCTCCTCGCCGGTAATCTCTCGCATCATTTCCAGTATGACGTAGCAATCCCGGCGCTTGCGCGCGTCGGGCACGGTTTCGAGAAATTCCTGAACACCGGCATCGTTGAATTGGGTTTTGTTCTCGGCCATCAGCTTGGTTTTCTCCGGTTTGTGTATTTGTGGATGGAATTTTAGCCGCCGGCCTTTTGGCTTGTTGCTATTGCCGGGCGGCAAACCATGCCTGCAGATCCCTCATCCCCTCGGCGGTCAGTTTATGGCCGATGGGGTATTCGCCGTAGGTCAGGTCGGCTCCCGCGCGCCGCAACAGATCGGCGGCGCGTTGCGATTGCTCGTAGGGGATGGTCTCGTCCCGGGCGCCGACGGCCAGAAAGGCGGGCAGCCCGTCGAGCCGCCCGGCCACGGCCTCGTCCGGCGCGGCCGGCGCGAAGCCGACCAGCGCGGCCAGGCCGCGGGCCGCCGTCGGCCGGCGCAGCATCGTGGCGATGGACACGGCCGCGCCCTGGCTGAAACCCATCAGATAAGTGCGGTCGGGATCGGCGTTGAAGAGCCGGGGCAGAGAGCGGAGGAAGCGGGTCAGCGCCTCGACGGCCGGGTCGAAAGCGGCCGGATCGGGCCATTGATCGGGCGACTGGATGAGCCACGAGTACAACTCCCCGTCGGCCAGCGGCGCGCGCGGGGCCACGACCAGCCAGGGCTGGGGCACGGCCCGGCGGAAGATCCACATCACGTCCTCGTCGCCCCGGCGGCCGTGGACCATCACACACGTGGGATAGGGGCCGGGCGCGTCGGGCATCTGGTAGCGAAAGGCCAGCCCCGCCTCATACCGCTCAGGTCCGGTTTGCACCAGTTTGGGTAGGTTGGTCTCGGCCATATTCTCTCCGGAAATAAAAATGAGGTGGCAGTAAGACGGGCGTCCTACTGCTCACCTCTGGGGGGGGAGCCATTTACAAGTATATCATTGTCGTGTTGTTTGTCAATATAACAGAAACAATTGATAAAAAAACCATGCCGGAATTGTCCCGGCTGATTGTTGCATTGCTCGCGATGTGACATAGTATAAAGGCCATGATCCAAAAGCAGGAACCGGATGAAAGGTTGCGCGCGTTTGCGGCCGACTGCCGCCGCCGGGTAGCCGGGGATCTGCGCGACGACCTCTACACGCGGGTGCTCTACAGCACGGACGCGTCGCTCTACCAGATCATGCCCCACGCCGTGCTCATCCCGCGCGTGACGGAGGACGTCGTGGCCGCGATGTCGCTGGCGGCCGAATACGGCATCCCCGTGCTGCCGCGCGCGGCAGGCACCAGCCTGGCCGGGCAGGCTGTGAACGAGGCGCTGGTCATCGACTTTAGCCGCCACCTCGACGCCATCATCGCCATCGACCCCGAGGCACGGCGGGTCACCGTGCAGCCCGGCGTGGTACTCGACACCCTGAACGCCGCCCTGCGCCCCCACGGCCTGCGCTTCGGCCCCGACCCGGCCAGCAGCGACCGCTCCACCCTCGGCGGCGCGGTCGCCAACAACGCCACGGGCAGCCATTCGCTGCGCTATGGCATGACGGCCGACCACGTGGCGGCGATGCAGGTGGTGTTGAGCGACGGGCGGGTGGCGACACTGGGTGAGGAAAGGGCGATTGGAGTGGGTGCGGTCGAGGGCCGGCGGTCGGCGGTCGGTAATGGAGATTGGGAGATTGATGAGATTCGCCGGCTGACGAGCGCGCCCGAGAACGCGCGCATCATCCGCGAGGGAACACCGCACTATTGGCGGCGCTGCGGCGGCTACAACCTGGATCGCCTGCTGCCGGGCGAGCCGTTCAACCCGGCTCGGCTCATCAGCGGCTCGGAGGGCACGCTGGCGGTCATGACCGAGATCACCGTTGGCCTGGTTCCCCGGCCGCCCCACACCGGCCTGGCGCTGCTCCATTTCGACGACCTGTACGCGGCGCTGTCGGCCGTGCCCGCGCTGCTGGAAACGGAGCCGTCGGCCGTGGAGCTGCTCGACAACCTGAGCCTGGCCCTGTGCCGCGACGTGCCGGAGTATGCCCGGCTGCTGGCGTCGGTGGTCGATGGGCGGCCCTATTGCCTGCTCGTCGTCGAGTTCGAGGGAGAGAGCGAGGCGGCCGTCCGCGCGGGGATCGACCGGCTGGCGGCGCGCGTCCGGCGCGAGGCGCTGGGCGTGACGGGGTTGACGACCGCGCTCGCGCCCGAGGCGCAGGCCGCGGTGTGGGCAGTGCGCAAGGCGGGGCTGGGGCTGCTGATGTCGATGCGGGGAGATGTGAAGCCGGTGCCGTTCATCGAGGACGCGGCCGTGCCGGTGGAGCAGTTGCCGGAGTACGTGCGTCAAATCGAGGGCTATTGCGCCGGGCTGGGCACGCCGATCACCTATTACGCCCACGCCGGGGCGGGCTGCCTCCACATCCGGCCGCTCGTGAATCGCCGCCGCGCCCGGGAGATCGCCAACATGCCCGACATCGCCCGGTTTGCCGCGGGGCTGGTGAAGGGGTACGGCGGGGCGCTGTCGAGCGAGCACGGCGACGGCCGCACGCGCAGCTGGCTGAACGAGGAGTTCCATGGCCCGGCGCTCTACGATCTGTTCCGGCAGGTGAAGCGCATTCTCGACCCCCACAACCGGCTCAACCCCGGCGTCATTGTCGACCCGGAGCCGATGACGGCCCACCTGCGGCCGATGGCCGTCGACGGACGGGAAGCGGTGTTGAGTTTTGCGGATTATGGGAGCGGCAGCGGACAACGCGACTCCCGTCGCGCGACGATAGACGATAGGGAGGAACAACGCTTTTCTTCTCCCGGCGGCTTTGCCCGGGCGGTGGAGATGTGCAACGGGGCGGGGGTTTGCCGGCGGCTGGGCGGGGGGACGATGTGCCCCAGCTTCATGGTGACGCGCGAGGAGGAGCACAGCACGCGCGGCCGGGCCAACGCCCTGCGGGCGGCGATGTCGGGCGTGCTGCCGCCGGAGGCGTTGACCGGCTCGCGCATGTATGCCGTGATGGATCTGTGCATCAGTTGCAAGGCGTGCAAGGCTGAATGCCCCTCGGCCGTGGATATGGCCCGGCTGAAGACGGAGTTCCTGGCCCGCTACCATGAGGCCCACGGGACACCCCTCCGCGCCCGCTTCTTCGGCCACAGCGCGGCGCTGCTGCGGCTGGGCAGCGGCCGGGTGGCCCCGGCGGCGGGCGTCGGGCTGCGCTCGGCCGCCGGCCGCGGGCTGATGGCCCGCCTGCTGGGGGTGGCCCCGGAGCGGCCGTTGCCCGCCCCCGCGCGGCAGACGTTCGCGGCGTGGTGGAAGAAGAGGGAGAAAGGGAGAAGGGGGGAAGCGGAGATTGGGGCGTCGTCGCGCGACAGGAGTCGCGTCGTCCTTGTCATTGACCCCTTCACCAACTATGCCCACCCCGAGGTGGGCATCGCGGCGGTGGAGGTGCTGGAGGCGCTGGGTGGGCGCGTGGTCGCCGCGCCGGTCGTCGATGACGGGCGGCCGTTCCTTTCCAAGGGGCTGGTTCGCGAGGCGCGACGGGCGGCCGAGCGGGCGGTCGCGGCCCTGGCGCCATTGGCCGGGCGCGGGCTGCCGCTGGTCGGGCTGGAGCCGAGCAGCCTGCTGACGCTGCGCGACGAATTCCACTACCTGCTGCCCGATGATCCGCGCGTGGGGGAAATCGCCGGGCGGGCGCTGACGTTCGAGGAGTACATGGCCGGGCAGGCGGCCGGGCGCGACCTGCGCGGCCGCTTCACAACCGAGCGCCGCCGGGTGCTGCTCCACGGCCATTGCCACCAGAAGGCGCTCGTGGGCACAGGCCCGGCGCGCGCGGCGCTATCCCTGCCGGTGGGTTACGAGGTCGAGGAAGTGGATTCCGGCTGCTGCGGCATGGCCGGGTCGTTCGGCTATGAGGCCGAGCACTATGCCGTGTCGATGCGGATGGCGGAGCGGCGCTTGTTGCCCGCGGTGCGCGCCGCCGCGCCGGAGACGATCATCGCCGCCGCGGGGATGAGTTGCCGAGAGCAGATCGCCCACGGCAGCGGGCGGCCGGCGCTGCATCCGGCGCAGGTGTTGCGGGAAGCGCTGGTGTAGATCGATCTTTTCAAATTCACATTGGGATGTAATCTGATTTGTCCATCCACTCTTCCGCCTGGGTTACTTCCCAGATAAGATGGAGCGAATTTGCGATGTCGTTGTCCGTGCTATTTCGCCGTACCCATAGAATGCCCCAGTGAGAATGTCCACCCTGATGATAATGGTCCCGCAAATGGGATGCCATGGTTCTTCGATTTGCCGTGACTAAAATTCGCTCAGAATTGAACAGGACCGTCAGGATTTCAGGGTCCCTGGTTCCCAATGGTGGCGCTCCATCGTCACCCACGCGCAATACGTCGATAGCAGCGTTCAAACGAGCCAGCGCGGTTTTCAGTCTGGGAGAGAGGTTTTCGTCAAGCAGGTAGCGAACCTTCATCGTGGATTTCGTAGCTTGAGCGTTCTTCTCGCAGGCGACGAATGCGCCGGCTTAGGGGGGTGGGGTTTTCCGCCCACGTTCGGTATGCCTCTTCATCTTCGGCGCGCAAATGCTCCAGATAGGCATTAATTTCGACGCGATTGGCAAGATAGTAGGTGATGGCGGCATAGATCTTTTCCAGGCCCAACCCGGGAAAGTCGGCCGCTATCTCATCCGGGTTGTATCCGGCCAGGTAGCGGTCGAGCACGTGCTCGATACCCAACCGGTGTCCCTTGATGCGAATCGCCCCGTCTTCCAGAAAGTCAAAATATGCGGCCAGATCCATCGACTCTCGAATCATAAGCGGATTATAACCCGCTTTATCCCATCTGCTCAACCGGCATTCATTAAACCACAACAGAGCCGCGACATTTACATAACGTCATTTGCCTCCAATCGCCCGTGTGTCGTTTAATACTCTCATGCAACAGAACCACTCCCCAGTCCTAATTTTGCGACCACGAGCCACGGCCCACAGACCACGGCCGCGCTCTCTCAAATTCCTGCTCTCCGTTCTCCTGCTCTTCCTCCTGTCCGCTTGCGGCGGGGGCGGGGCGACGGGGCCGGAGAACGTCTACATCGCCGACGAGGCCGACAACGGCCAGACTGTGACGATGGCTGTCGGCGACATGCTGCAACTCATGCTGGCCGAGAACCCGACGACCGGCTATACGTGGGCGATTGTGACCAACGATGAGGCCGTCCTGGCCCCCAGCGGCGAACCGGCCTATGAAGTCGAGAGCGACGCCATCGGCGCGGGGGGCACGAAGACGTTCATGTTCCAGGCCGTCGCGCCCGGCACGAGCCTGCTGCAACTTGTCAACGCCCGGCAATGGGAGACGGCCGTGGAGCCGGCGGAGACGTTCCAGCTGACGGTTCAGGTCACGGATTAACCGGCCGGCAGATCGGCGCGGCGGCGCAGGACGCGCTCGATGCGGCGGTTGCGGCGCTCATCCTCGCGAAAGCGGGCCAGGGCGGCGAGGGCGTCGGCCGCGTCATGGACCGATCCCGTCTCCAGCAGATCGAGCAAAAAGGCAAATGACGCATCGTCGCCCAGCGCGGCCGCGGCCGCCAGCGCTGCCCGGCGCGGGATGGGGCCGTCCGCCTGCTCCCAGGCGGCGACGATCACCGGCAGGGCGTCGGGCAGTCGGGAGCCGCCCAGCGCGACCAGTGCCGCTTCCGCCTCGACCGGGTCGTTGCCGCGGGCGCGCTCGCCGACAAAGGCCAGCGCCGGTTCCGGGACGAGGGCCAGGAGCGCGGCGAAGCACTCCCGGCGCACGGCCGGTTCCTCGTCGCCCAGCCGGGCCTTGTACCAGAGGAGCGGCGCGCCGCCCGGTCGGGCGGCATAGGCGATGGCCCGAACCGCGCCGAGCCGCGCGTCCGTTTCGCTGTCGGCCAGCAGCGCGGCCAGTTCCAGCAGCGCGTCGGGCGGGTCGGAGCGAGCCAGGCCGAGGGCGCAAACCGCCCGCAACCGCGCGGCCGTGTCCTCGCGCCCGCCCCAGACCGGCTCCGGCTGCACGTGCCGCACGCCGCGCAGGAACAGCTCGGCCTCGCGCGATTCCAGCCGGTTCAACGCCTCGGCAATGGCGATCTTGGCCGCGCAGGTCGGGTCGCGGCGTACGGCGTCGGGCAGGAAGCGGTCGAACGCCGCGATCAGGTCCAGCTCAAATGGAGCCAACTCCCATTCGGCGACGATCTCGGCCGCGCGGGCCACAAGCAGGTTGGAGCGGGCGGCCAGCGCCAGACGCAGCGTTTCGGCTGCGCCCGGCGCGGTTGGATCGGCGCGAACGGTATTGAGGTCCGCCAGTTGGCGTTCAAAACTGCCGCGCGCGGTTATGGCTCGGCCCTTACTGCCAACGCGAAATACTCCTCCGTCCGGTCGCGGGCCAGAATGGCCGCCTCCTCGGCGGTGATGTCGCCGTAGAAAGCGCGCTCGATCTCCTCGGACGCGGTCGACTCAATCTCCTCCCACGTGCTGAGGAGCGGGACGCTTTGCAGCACGGGGATGGTGTCGAGAAAGACGCGGCTGCGGGCCGGGCGGACGGCGGGATCAAGGAAGGCGTCGGACTCGGCCACAGCCATCAGCGACGGCACGGTGCGGCCGCTGCGGGCGACGAGGGTTTGTCCCTCGGGCGAGTTGGCGAATTCGATGAAGCGCCAGGCCGCATCCTTGTTTTTGGCCGCCGTTGACAGGCAATAGGCGTCGCTGTGGAGCACGCCGGCCGCCTCCTCGCCACGCGGCAGGGGAGCGATGTCCCAGTCGAACGCGGCCGATTCACGGTAGGTCGGCGTGCCGCGGCGGCTGTTCAGGTACATGGCCGTCGTGCCCTCGATGAAGCGCGTCTCGCTGTCGATCGAGGCCTCGGCCGTCCGGTCG
>JACDJB010003473.1_pt1 | contig 10339 bp, 7 predicted proteins | sample 7454121 | NCBI WGS metagenome assembly JACDJB01 (sample SAMN14253290, study PRJNA609438) | sludge metagenome | isolation source: sludge after 25d culture with pyrite | collected 2018-12-20 | reverse complement strand
GGCATTGTTCAGTAATTATGACCCTGGAATTTTAAAATTTTATCACTATGCTGCTGCCCCTGATGCCGCCCCTTCTACCATAATATCGCACCGCTGGGGTTTTGGTAAAGACGCACGATCGTGCGTCTCTACGTGCTTCCCTTCCGATAACTATCGGAATCCCGCTTCCCGCTTCCCTCAATCCCCTCCCCCATGCCCATGAAACGCTAAAATATGGTTGGATAAAACCCGGTAAATTTCCTGAAGTTTTTCATCTTCCGACAACATTTGCAGATGTTTTGTAAGGATAACCCGGTCGTTACGAACGGCAGGGCCGGTTTGTGCACTGGCGGGCGGCATAGAAAGTGCCTTGCGGGTGGTTTCCTGAATAAGAGGTGCCAGGAGATTAAACGGGAGGTTTTGCCGGCTAAGCAATTCTTCAGAGAGTGCGTATAGATGATTTGCAAAGTTAGAAGAAAAAACCCCCGTAAGGTGCAACCAGACCCGCTGCTTTGAGCTGGCTTCGATTACCTGTGCGGAGATGAGGCGGGCCAGGAAGAGCAATCTTTGTTTGGTTTCACCATCACTTCCCTCAATCAATACGGGGATTTCCACCGGATTAAGCTTCACCTCCTTACTAAAGGTCTGAAAAGGGTAAAAAACGCCACTGAAGTTAAATTTCGAAAGTACCTCCAGAGAAATACTTCCGGCGGTGTGTGCCACAATTCCTTTAAAGGGAGGCAAACGTTCAACCAGCGGAGCAATGGCTTCGTCGCTCACAGCAATAAGCCACAAATCGGCTTTTTGATCGGCTTTCTCCACTTCCGTTATAGGTTCTGCTCCGAGGCGATGAGCCAATACTGCCGCATTCTCCATGGTTTTGCTGAATACCTGCAGCCATTTTACCCCCGAAGCGGCCAATGCGCGACCAAGGTGTGTACCCACGTTACCGGAGCCAAAGAGTACCGCCGTGGATATATTAGAGTGATTCATTTTATTTTTAATTGCTTTTTCACAAAGATAATTAAATAGATGAAATCCTTACTGACCACTACACCCCAAATTTCACCAACGAAAACCACTCATTATCATCCTGGTAAACGGCTTTTAAGGAAAGTCCGCTTTCGCGACCCATCTGCCGGATGTGGTCCAGGGTAAATTTATAGGAGTTTTCGGTATGAATCATTTCCCCTCTCCGGATGGTTAAACCCCGGGGAAACACGGGGCTGTTTATCTCCATTTTTTCCAGCGCTTCGAGGTGCATCTCTATCCGGGATTCCTCTTCATTAAAAAAGGCATGGTGCTCAAACAGCAGAGGCTCAAAGTCGGCATTAATAATTGAGTTCACCACGTTTAAAATATTCCTGTTAAATTGGGCTGTAACCAGGGCTGAGTCGTTGTAAGCCCGTTCCAACAGGGCTCGTTCTTTTACCATATCAACACCCAGAAAAAACTCATCCTGCCCGGTCATGTTTTGGCCAATAGCGTTAAGAAACTCAACCCTCTTATCAGGTGCCAGATTACCAATGGTACCTCCAAAAAAGCAAAAGAGCCTCTTTCCTCTCCTGGGCAGATAATCCAACCGGTTCAAAAAATCGGCTACATAGCCCTGAATTCTCAGATCAGGGAAGCGTGCAAGCAGTTCTTCTGCGGCTTTCTCAATGGAACTGCGGCTGAAATCGACCGGAATGTAGATGACTTCATCAAGATGCACTCTCTCCATGGATTCAAAAAGCATCCTGATCTTTGAGCAGTCGCCACTCCCCAATTCTATCACATCACAGGGAGCCCTGCTGCACACCAGCTGTGGGGCATGCTTCCGAAGGATGGATTTCTCGGTTCTTCCGGGGTAGTACTCAGGCAAACGGGTAATCTCTTCGAACAACCCGGAACCTTTGCTGTCGTAAAAAAATTTACTGGAAATAAACTTTTGAGGGGCACTTAATCCCTCTGCGATCTCGTTTACCAACTTCGCCTTCAGGGAACCATTCAACCTGTCGGAAATAACCAGACGCCTTTCATTTACAAGGATATCTTGAGTTTTCATCCGTAAATAATTTGTTTTTTTATGGTCGTATGCCTCCCCCGCTGTTTCATCGGGGGAACTCCATGGTTGCTATTTTCATCGGCATTTGTGTCTCTCTGCAAACTTGTTCGTTTCATAAGATGAAGCTTTATTTGATAAGAGGGTCTATTCAGATTTTGGTATTCCCGTTTCAAAAGGATTACCATTATTGCTCCATTCGAACCAGCCACCATCGAACACCGACACCCTGGGCCAACCCATCAGATAAGCATTAAAAAATGCTTCGCTCCCCCGCCAGCCGGTGCCGCAATAAAAGGCATTGTGTTTAGCACGACTCACACCCGAGGCGCGCAGGTTCTCTTCAATTTCGGTAAACTCGCGGGTAGTATGGTCCAAATTGGTATAGTTCTCCATGTGGTAGGCATCGCTGCCACAATTGCTGAACTTAGCGCCGGGGATGCGTCCTCTTTTTTCGATATAATTATAGCCGCTCACTTCCCCAATGTATTCGGGATAACTGCGTACACAAACCAGGTCGCCATCGGGGGAGGCAAGCAACTCTTTGGCTTCGGGCAAATCAACAGCCAATTCGGGATGGGCGGGGATTTCGTCACCAAAATGAACGGCCGGTGTTTTGGGCACATCATCGGTGCTGACCTCATATCCGGCATCCTGCCATGCCCGGAATCCCCCATTTAACACCCGCACATCCTTAACACCGGCATACATCATAATAAAAGCGCATCGAAGAGCACCCAGGTGCCCGGCAGCGCTGCCCGGGAAATCATCTTTGTTGTCGGGGAAGAGGAATTTGCCGTACAAAACAACCGTGGTGTCGGCGGTGATGCCATGCGCCAGGAGTGCACGTTCCAACTCCTGTGGTGAACGCCTGTTCCAGGTCTCGGGCGATTCAAGGTCAAGTGTATCTATGTCAACAGCTCCGGGAATGTGTCCCGACAGATAGGCATCCCGGTTGCGATAGTGAGCATGGCAGATAACGAAATCTTTTGAATCGAAGTGAGGCGGCTTATTACCGTTTATGAGGCGGTTTACCCACCAGGGTGGAACCAGCTGTTTGAATCGGGCCAGCTTTTCCCTGGGAAGATTGGCATTGGTCAACCACTCTTGAATAAAATGGGGATAGATACTCACATCGGTGCTTCCGGCTTTCAGAAGCAGTGAAGCCACTTTTTCAGCATCTTCGGGGTGATTGCCATACACAATAAGGCGATCGCTGTTTTGGATGCCCTTCGACCGCACGATCTCAATCCAGTCGATGTATTCGCTCCAGGCAACAGGCAGGCTTTTAGCACCTGGTATATGACCTCCATCGTATATCCCATCCATGGTCCATCCATTGTAGGCATCTACAGGCCGCACATCCAGAATTTTTATTCCGGGCGTATGGAGCGAAGCGAGTACCCCGGAAGTGGTCATAGTTTTAATCATAAATCGCCGTTTTTATATTCACTGTCCTAAAAAAATACCCACCGAAGCGCACTCCGGCAGGTATTCGGCTTTCGCCACTCAACCATAAGATTACACGTGTGATTATCCCTGCCACTCGCCTTTCAGGGCTTTCTCGAAACGCTGATTCACTGTATTCCAGTTTACCACATTCCAAAAATTGTCCACATAGTCGCCGCGTTTGTTTTGGTATTTCAAATAGTAGGCATGTTCCCACACATCCAGGGCCAACAGCGGAATGCCTTTTACATCGGCCACGTCCATCAACGGGTTATCCTGATTGGGGCTGGAGGATACTTTCAGAATCTTTCCACCAGCGTCCAGGGTGAGCCATGCCCAACCGCTTCCAAAGTGTGTTTTGGCCGCATTGCCAAAGGTGTCTTTAAACCCGTCGAATGATTTAAAATCTTTCACTAAAGCATTCAGTAAACGGGCCGAGGGTTTGCCCCCATCGGGCGACATATTTTCCCAAAAGAGCTTATGGTTGTAATATCCACCGCCGTTGTTACGGATATTTTCGTCTAAGGTAGATATCTTAGAAAAAATAGTGCGCATGGGGGTGGTTTCCAAATCGGAACCTTCAATGGCCTTGGTAAACTTGTTGAAATAGCCGCGATGGTGTTTGTCGTAATGCAGCTCCATAGTTTCAGCATCTATGTAAGGTTCCAGGGCATTGTAAGCGTAAGGCAGATCGGGGAAATCGTGTCCGGAAACGGATTCACCGCCCCCGCTCCCTTGCTTCTTGCCGGTGGGAACACAAGCGGCCAGTGCGGCCATACCAGCTAAAGATAAAAAATGACGTCGTTCCATTGTATTTTGCGTTTACTCCTTTATAAATATAAATGGATTAAAATGTGTTGTTTACTTAGTGAAACAGAGTAGCTTTTATTTTGTTCGCTACTTTATTCATTCTTCAATCTCTCCTGCCTTCTTAAGCGAATATTTTGAAACCACCGGACCAATGAGTTCGTGGATAATAGCGGCGCCTAAAACCACCCCCATCACCAAAGTTGAAAAATCATCAAAGGCCTTATCTTTTAATACGGTAAGAGCCAATCCAATAACAATTCCACCTTGAGGAAAGAGACCACCGGTGGTATATTTTCTTACAACGGGAAGCGCCTTCAGCCATGACGAGGAGACATAGATGCCGCCATACTTTCCCAGGGCACGTGCCACCACAAACAATGCTATCAATATATAACTACCTGACAATGAAGATAATTGAAGATGAAGTCCGGATAAAGTAAAGAAGATCACGAAGATGAGTTCTTCGGTGTATCTCTCCACCACTCCAAAAATATTTTGCTGATTCTTATTATAATTTACAACCATCACGCCCATAGAGAGTGTGGAGAGTAATTCGTCTAAATCAAGAAACTGGGCAGTGCCGAAGCAAGCCAGCAAAATACCAATGATCATAACGATAAGTGCGCCATCGCTCTCTTTCACAAACATCCTGGATAACAAATTGAACATCAACCCGAAGCAAACCCCCAAACCTACTGCTAAACCTATGTTGCCCAGTAAGTGCCAGAGGGAAGATGTAAATGATGCATCGGAGCTGCCCATCAACAATTTTGCGGAGGCCAGTGATAAGGTAAAGAGGATTATGCCCATTATGTCGTCGAAAGCTGCAATTTCCAATACAGAAGAACTCACCGGACCCCTGGCCTTATATTCGTTCATCACAGCCAGAGTAGCCGAAGGATCTGTGGGCGCAGCAAGTGAGGCAATGATGAGACTGAAAGCAAGCGCCAGGGTGAGTGAATCAAACAAATTAAACACAAAATGAGCAGCGATAAACAGAAATGCAAACACCGACAAATAAGCAAAAAGAGACTCAAATAGAGTCATCACGAGGATGAGTTTGCCTTGCGCCCTGATTTTGGAAATAGAGAGCGAACCGCCAATATGAAAAGTGATCACCGAAAGCGATAAATTGATCAACGGATCACTCGCTTCGATGTATTCGCTCGAAACAATACTTGTTAATCCCGGGTTGAGTAAAACGCCGGCAATGATGTATCCCGAAACTTTAGGCAAAGAGATTTTGGTGGCAAGCTCACCTAACAAAAAACCAATAAATATAAGGATACCGGTGCTTAGAAGAATATTCATGTGGCTGCAGATAGACTTGAATTTAACGATGAAGATAAAAAAACAATTTGTATTATAAACCTTTTAACTTTATCTTTGTTCCCTTAATGATGACGAAAAAAGCCATACATATTATCATCAGCCTGATTTTTAATCTGGCGCTCACGGGAGTGGTGGTGCATACGCATTACTCCTGCATGAACATGGATGATATGGCTGTTTTCCACGATGCCCAAAGTTGCTGTACCGATGGCTGTGAACAATGTGAAGATGTAACCGAAGCGTTTCGGCTCGACACCAATTTCCTGATCTCTCAGGCACCGCACATTGTACCTTCGGTGATTAATCTGCCATTTCTTATCCCGGCTTTTGACGCCGATCTGGCTCAGGCAACTCCTGCATCTATTCCTTCTACTGTTAATTTCCCTTCCGGTGCTCTGCCGGACATCTCTCCGCAGGCTCTCCTGCAAATTTTCCGCTGTTGAAAAAGCCCTTTCAGGAAATGTAGTATCCGAAAGGCAACACTCAATAGAACATTTCTGTTTTTAACCAACACCATTCCATAAAGTTGTTTAGATCTCTTTATTGATAGTTGTTCATCTATTTTGTTATTTCGGCAATATTCACCTCTCCAGCGTGCTATCTGCCCGATACTACTTCTCCCCCCCTTTCCGCTTCCCTCAAGAGGAATCATAATTCTAATTCTCACAACGAATTGACCTACAATCATGTTGAATCGAATCATCAGATACTTTTTACAAAATCAATTGGTTACCGTCCTTTTATTAACCGGTTTGGTTACCTGGGGGATTGTCACCTCTCCGTTTGGATGGAACACCGGGGTGCTGCCCTCCGATCCTGTTCCGGTAGATGCCATTCCCGACATAGGTGAAAACCAACAGATTGTTTTTACCGAATGGATGGGCCGGTCGCCACAGGATATTGAAGACCAGATTTCCTACCCGCTCACCACTTATCTCCTGGGCATCCCCGGCGTGAAATCCATCCGCAGTTCATCCATTTTCGGCTTTTCCAGCATCTTCATCATCTTTACGGAGGATGTTGAGTTTTACTGGTCGCGTTCGCGGATTCTCGAAAAGCTCAGTTCACTGCCATCGGGTTTGCTGCCCGAAGGGGTACAGCCCGCGCTCGGCCCCGATGCCACGGCTTTGGGACAGGTTTTCTGGTACACCATCGAGGGCCGCGACAAAGACGGAAACCCCACCGGAGGCTGGGATTTGCACGAAATCCGGACTGTACAGGATTTTTATGTAAAATACGGGCTGAATGCCACCGAAGGCGTTTCGGAAGTGGCGTCCATTGGCGGATTTGTCCAGGAATACCAAATCGATGTAAATCCCGACGCGCTGAAAGCATATAATATTCCACTGCACAAAGTAATGCAGGCGGTGCAGAAATCCAACCGTGATGTGGGCGCTAAAACCATCGAAATCAACCAGGCCGAGTACCTGGTGCGTGGATTGGGGTATGTAAAAAAAGTGGAAGACATTGAAAAAGCCGTCGTTGCCGTGCAGGAGAATGTTCCGATACGCATTCAGGACATTGGCGTGGTTTCGTTGGGGCCTGCCACACGGAGAGGCGCCCTGGATAAAGACGGCGCCGAAGTGGTTGGCGGCGTAGTGGTGGCCCGTTACGGAGCGAATCCCTTGCAGGTCATCAACAACGTAAAAGATAAAATCAGGGAAATTTCGCCCGGGCTTCCCAAAAAGACGTTGGCCAACGGGGTAGAAAGCCGGTTAACCATTGTGCCATTCTACGACCGGTCGGGTCTCATTTACGAAACCCTGGGAACATTGGAGGAAGCCATTTCACTTCAGATACTGATTGTCATTCTGGTGGTCATCATTATGGTGTACAACCTAAGGGCATCTTTTTTAATTTCCAGTTTATTGCCCATTGCCGTGCTCATGGTTTTTATTGCCATGCGCTATTTTCATGTCGATGCCAACATCGTGGCTTTATCTGGTATTGCCATTGCCATTGGAACTATGGTCGATTTGGGGATAATCATGTCCGAGAACATCATCAAACACTTTGACGAGGCTCCCCCTGAACAGAAACTTATAACCACCATATATAACGGGGCTTCCGAAGTAAGTTCTGCAATACTTACCGCGGTGTCGACCACCATTGTCAGTTTCATCCCGGTGTTTACCATGCAAGCCGCCGAGGGCAAGCTTTTCGGGCCACTGGCGTTCACCAAAACTTTCGCGCTGATTGCCGCGCTTATCGTTTCATTACTTATTATGCCTACGCTGGCCCACTGGTTCTTTGGTGCGAAAATTAAAAATGAAAAAATCAGGAAGTGGTTGAATATTGCATTGATCCCCATCGGAGTTGCCGCCCTTATTGCCGGACAAACCTGGGGTGGATTGATTTTGCTGGCGTTTGGCCTTGTCGGGGTGGTGAAAACATTCAGCGGAAAGCGCTTTGATGTGAGCCGGGAAAAATCAGAAACGGGCAAAAGCACCCCTTCAACCGGTTCAGCCATGCAACAACGCATGCGGTCATTTGCCTTCCGGGTGCTTGAGTATGCCGAAATCATAATTGTGGTTATTGGTGTTATCTGGTTGCTGGCCAAATACTGGCTCCCGCTGGGCCCTGCCAAAAGCCTGGTGATGAATATTTTATTCGTCTCCCTGCTCGTTACCATAATCCTGGGATTTTTCATTGTCCTTGAATATCTTTATAAACCGATACTCCGGTGGTGTTTGAACAACAAAGTCACTTTCCTGTTGATTCCTTCTTTTTTAATTCTTTTCGGGGCAGTTACCTGGATGGGGTTTAACAACATTTTTGGTTTTGTGGCCAAAGGCTTCGACACGGTTGGATGGAACGTGCGTACCACCAAAGTGTGGTCGGGGTTGACCCACACCTTCCCTGCCATCGGGAAAGAGTTCATGCCTTCACTCAACGAAGGAAGTTTCCTGCTGATGCCCACTTCCATGCCCCACTCGGGTTTTGAATACAACCGCAAAGTACTGGCGCAATTGGATATGTTGTTGACCAACATCCCGGAAGTTGAACTTACAGTAGGAAAATTGGGTAGGGTTGAATCTGCGCTCGACCCGGCACCCATCTCGATGTATGAAAACGTAATAAACTACCGCCCCGAATATATGCTCAACGAAAAAGGGCACCGGATAAGGTTTAAAGTCGATAAAAATGACCGGTTTATATTAACCACCGGAGATACGCTTAGCAATACGGAAGCCTTACACAGTGGCGTAACCCTTGCCGAACTGATACCGGACAGCAAAGGAAATTATTACCGCAATTGGCGGCAGGAAATCCAATCGCCCGACGATATTTGGGATGACATTGTGAAAGTAGCGAAGATACCGGGGGTAACTTCTGCGCCTAAACTACAACCCATTGAAACCCGGTTGGTGATGCTGCAAACAGGGATGCGGGCTCCCATGGGAATTAAAGTGTATGGGCCTGACCTTGGTACTATTGAAGATTTTGGGATGAAACTGGAAGAAATTCTGAAAGAGGTGCCTTCGGTAAAAGCCGAGGCGGTATTTGCCGACCGCATTGTAGGCAAACCCTACCTGCACCTAAACATCGACCGCGACGAAATTTCGCGTTACGGGCTGAATGTGGAAGATGTGCAGCAAACCATTGAAACGGCCATTGGAGGAATGAAAATCACCTCCACGGTTGAAGGGCGGGAACGTTTTCCGGTGCGGGTGCGCTACCCACGCGAACTTCGGGACGACCCCGAATCGCTGGGTAAAATCCTGATCCCAACACCAACGGGAGCTCAAATCCCCATCTCCCAAATTGTCGATTTTGAGTACGTGAGAGGGCCCCAGGCCATAAAAAGTGAGGAGACTTTTTTAGTGGGTTATGTTTTGTTCGACAAGCGGGAAGGTTTTTCGGAAGTAACCGTGGTAAATGATGCACAGAATACGATACAGGCCCGTATTGATTCGGGGGACTTAAACGTACCGGCCGGAATCAGTTACAAGTTCTCGGGCAGTTACGAAAACCAGGTGCGGGCTGAAAAGCGGCTCTCCATCATTGTACCGCTGGTTTTGGTGATCGTGTTTCTGATTCTCTACTTCCAGTTTAAGTCGGTCACCACTTCGCTGATGGTCTTCTCGGGCATTGCTATGGCCTTCAGCGGAGGTTTTATGATGATATGGCTCTACGGCCAGGGCTGGTTTGTCGATTTCTCCATCTTTGGTACCAACATTCGGGAACTGTTCCAGATGCACACCATCAACCTGAGTGTGGCAGTCTGGGTGGGCTTTATCGCCCTCTTTGGTATAGCTACCGACGATGGGGTTTTAATGGCCACTTACTTAGACCAAAGCTTCGCCAGGAATAAACCCCGTAACCTGAAAGAAAGTCGGGCGGCTGTGGTGGAAGCGGGTTACCGCAGAATCCGGCCTGCTGCAATGACCTCGGCAACAACCATCATCGCGCTGTTACCCATCCTCACCTCTACCGGACGGGGCGCCGACATCATGATTCCCATGGCCATCCCGGCTTTTGGAGGGATGATTTTTGCAGCAGTAACCTATTTTATTGTACCGGTGCTTTATAGTATGAGGGAGGAGAGACGGATTAGAGGTTAGAGGTTAGAGGTTAGAGAATAGATGTCAAATTATCAAATTAATAGTATTTAAACAACCCAAAAAACGGAATTAAGATGATAAAGTCATATAAGGATATTGAGGTTTATAAACGGTCATTCAATCTGGCAATGGAAATTTTTTGGTTAACAAGAAATTTTCC
>JACDJB010003472.1_pt1 | contig 10341 bp, 5 predicted proteins | sample 7454121 | NCBI WGS metagenome assembly JACDJB01 (sample SAMN14253290, study PRJNA609438) | sludge metagenome | isolation source: sludge after 25d culture with pyrite | collected 2018-12-20 | reverse complement strand
GCCGCCACTTCTAAGGAAAAGGAGCTGTTGGGTAGATGGCGGAACCGTTCCGAAAAGAATGAGGCCGGATACAAGGTGATGAAAAGATGGTGGCAGCTTGCCGGCTCAGTACCCAAAAAGGAAAGCCTGGTGGAGCAGGTGCCTGTTGATGAATTTTTTCTTCGTACCCGGTTGTTGACGATTGGTCGCCGCTCTGCTACCGGCTGGAAAGTGGCCGCTTCCATAGCTGTTTTGGTGGCATTGTCATCGTTGCTTTTTCAACTCATGTACCCTGGCGGTGCCAACCGTGTGGAGTTAATGGCCAATGCCGGGCACCAAACCGAAGCCCTGCTTCCCGATGGCTCACACGTGTGGCTCAACAGCAGCTCCAAACTGGTTTATGAGCAGCAATTTGGCAGGGTGCGGGCACTCCATCTTGAGGGAGAAGCTTTCTTCTCGGTCAGTTCCGATCGCACCAGCCCCTTTATTGTCGATGCCGACGGGTTGAAGGTAAAAGCCACCGGCACACAGTTTAACGTGCGCAACTATCCCGATGAAAATACCATTGAAACGACACTTATGGAAGGCGGGGTGAAAATTAAAACCCCTTATGGAGGTAACACGCAAATGAAGCCCGGTGAGACTTTTGCTTTTGAGAAAAGCACAGGCAGGCTGGTACGGTTAAATGTTAAACCTGATGACAATATAGCCTGGAAGGAAGGCGTGCTGGTGTTCAACAATGCTTCATTTGCCGGCCTTATTTCCCGTCTGGAAAGGTGGTACGCGATAAGTATTGAATATGACCCCGAATCCTTCCAGGACATACACTACTCCGGCACCATACGGAATTTAAGGCTCGATCAGGTGTTTGATTTTATTAACCTGACAGTTCCCATTAAGGTAGAGATGAATGACAATTCCGTCTCACTATTCTTAAAAGAGAAGTCCATTAAAAAAAACAAGTTGCCTATGAATCAATAAAAAAAGCAGGAGGTGCGCCAACACCCCCTGCCGTTTTCTCTTCAACGCTGCTGAAACAGCCTTGAAGCTTCGTTTAATTTATGAACTAAACACTGTAAAGGTATGAAAAAAAAGTTATTCGCTATAGGGGAACCATCTCCTATACTCAAACAATTTCTTCGCGTTATGAAGCTATCTATCTTCTTCTTAGTGGTCGCGTCACTTCATCTGTCGGCTTCGGTCTATTCGCAAAATGAAATATTGACGCTGAAAATGGAAAAAGTCTCTGTAAAAGAGGTGTTGTCGATAATCGAATCTCAAACAGACCTGACCTTTTTTTACCAGGAGGAGCAATTGGCATCGGCGCCTCCGGTCACCATTAACGAAATCGAACAATCCGTGGATGTGATCCTGGCCCGGGTATTTGAGAAATCTTCTTTGGACTTTCGCATCGTGGATAAACATGTGGTGATTTTTCCGGCGGCTAAACCGGAGGTAATTGTCCAGCAGCAAGGTAAAACAATTACCGGCCGGGTGGTTGGTGCCAATGGAGAGCCCATCCCCGGAGCTACCATTGTGGTGAAGGGTACCACAACCGGTACCATTACCGATATGGATGGAAACTTTAGCCTGGCGGGAGTGCCGGAGGATGCACTGCTGCAATTTTCGTTTGTGGGGATGAAAAGCGTGGATGTGGATGTTTCAGGACAGCAGGAGTTTAAAATTGTACTTCAGGAGGAGATGCTGGGCCTGGATGAGGTGGTTGTTGTGGGGTATGGTGTACAGAAAAAGAGCGATTTAACCGGAGCTGTAGCATCAGTTAAGGGGGAAGAGCTATCTAAAGTTACTGTCACAAATGCTGCTGAAGCACTTCAGGGAAGGATAGCAGGGGTAAGTGTTACTTCTATTGGAGGTACCCCCGGGGGTGAGATGGAGATTAAAATCCGGGGTGCCAGTACCATGAACCAAAACAATCCGCTGGTAATTATTGATGGGGTGCCGGGGAGTTTATCCATGCTAAACTCTTCCGATATTGCCTCGGTTGAGGTTTTAAAAGATGGGGCTGCTGCCGCCATTTATGGTACAGAAGCTGCCAACGGCGTGATTCTGGTAACTACGAAGAGAGGGGCGGAAGGAAAATTAACCATTAATGCGACTGCTCGTTATGCCGTGCAGACCCCCACATCAAATCTGGATATGGCCAACAAAGACCAATACCTGAAAGTGGCCAATATGTTGTATGAAAATGCAGGTCAAACTAAGCCGCAATATCTGAACGAAACTTATACAACAGATACCGATTGGGTAGATGAAATTTTTAGAACTGCCCCGTTGCAGGATTATAATGTGAGTTTTTCAGGTGGCACTCAAAAATCCAGGTACTATTTATCGGTCGGATATATCAATCAGGATGGAACGGCTGTGGGTTCCGATTACCAAAAGGCCTCTTTGAGGTCGAAAATTGATTTTGAAGGTGAATGGTTAAAAGGAGGTTTTAATTTAAGCTACAATGAAACCGACCGCGACCGGACATCTATGTTCTTTTTACGAGCTTATCAAATGTTACCTATTGTACCGGTATATGATGAAACAAAACCTGATGGTTTTGGTTATCCGGATGAAACAAAGGGGATGCCAGAAAACAATAATCCCATCGGACGAGAGCATTTTAATAACAGTACATATTCGCAGCAATACTTTTCAGCAGTATCGTATCTGACCTTTGACATTGTGAAAGGACTTAACTTTAGATTTGAAGCAGGGTTAAATAATAATAACAACCACTCTTTCCTGCATCATCCATCTTACAATATTAATCCCAAAGATGAAGTTGTGTACCCTGCCGTAAACGAATCGCGGGCCAATTGGCGCGAATATAATATCAATAACATATTGAACTACAATTTGCAGGTTAATGATCATAAGTTTGATATTATGACCGGTTACGTGTTGAAAAAAGAGACAAATGAGTGGATGGATGCGGGCGTAACCGGATTCAAGAAAATTTATAACGTGCAGGATGGAAATATTGTAACCGAAGAAGTTCCCACGGGCTTTCTTGACGAGTATTTTGACACACTTGATGCGGGCCAGGATGGTGAAAAAACAGTAGGAGGATCACGCACGATCTACACCCGGGCTTCTATTTTGGGCAGGATAAACTATAGCTACAAAGACAGGTATCTGTTACAAGCTACTGTCCGCCGCGATGGCTCATCCAAATTCGGACCCGATTCCCGCTATGGAACTTTCCCCTCGGTAGCTTTAGGCTGGAGAGTAAGTGAGGAAGAGTTCATGAAAGGGTCAGACCTGTTTAGTAACTTAAAACTTCGTGGAAGCTATGGGGTGTTAGGTAATGAAAACAGTTTGGGTCTTTACGAATATATGGCTCTTATGACCACCAGTACCACCGAATACCTCTCCTATTCTAAAGGTCGGGGTGAAGCCGTGTGGGTGGGTACCATTGCAAGAGACCTGCAAAACCGTGAGTACAGATGGGAAACTACTGAATCCATCAATGTTGGATTAGACCTTGGATTTGCAAATAATAGGTTAACCGGCTCAGTAAACTATTACAATAATAAGACCACCGATATGCTTGTGAAAAAGCCGATTCCTCCTTCGGCAGGATTAAATACCCCAAAAGTTAACTTTGGCGAGATGAAAAATACAGGTGTGGAGTTTGAGCTGAATTACCAAAATAACCTGGGTGAGTTGGAATATTCTGTATTCGCGGCTTTTAGTACTACCGATAATGAAGTTACTAAATTAGGATACAGTGATGAAAGCATCCCGGGATGGGGATTGAAATATGGTACCGAACACTTTGTAAATCAAACCCGGGTAGGATATCCTGTAGGGGCATTTTTCGTTTACCAAACGGATGGGATTTTCCAATCGCCGGAAGAAGTGGAAGCACACAACTCGAAAGGAGCCGAAGGAGAACCCTTGCAGCCTAATGCTGCCCCGGGTGATATTCGTTTTAAGGATGTTAACAACGACGGTGTGTTAAACGATAAAGACAAGGTTTTTAGTGGAACGCCAATACCCAAATATGATTACAGCCTTAGTTTGGATGCTACTTACCGGGGATTTGATTTTACCTTGCAATTGCATGGTGCCGGAGGTCACAAAATATATAATGGTACCCGATATTATTTTGAGTCCATGTTGGCTCCCAGGAATTTTTTGGCTTCCACTGCTAATGCATGGACACCTCAAAACAAGCAGACCGATATGCCGCGTGCGATACTTGGCGATCCGAACCAAAACAGCAGGGAATCAACACGATTCGTGGAGGATGGAGACTTCTTGAGAGTGAAAAACCTTCAGTTGGGATATACTTTACCCCAAAAATGGACTCATAGTATTAAAATGAATAAGGTGCGTTTATATATGAGCGGACAAAATCTTTTAACCTTTACAAAATATTCGGGCCAAGACCCTGAAATTGGAACTTCGGAGGTGTTGGACCGCGGTTTGGATACCGCCATCTATCCTATTTCTAAGATGTATGTTTTTGGAATTCAGATAAGTCTTTAAAAAAATAGATAATTATGAAGTATTTAGTATATATATTTTTGTTGGTGTTGCCTCTTTTGGGAAGCTGTGAGGACGATTTTTTGTCCCAAACACCGGATGATTTGCTCACTACCGATTTCTTTTATCGCGATATTGACGATGCAGAATCTGCACTGGCCACGGTTTACGCTCAGATTGGGGCTGCCGATCGTTGGAATGTTTCCGAAGTCAATTTTGTGGTTGAGCATTTCAGGTCTGATCTATGCCAACCGGGACCCGATTCATGGAATTATCCCGATTGGTCCTCTATTTCCACTTTTTCCAACACGATTGGGAACAGTAGGGTTACCATTTACTGGGAAGATGCTTACAGAGGAATAAATCATGCGAATCAGGTAATTAATAATGTAAGTGCAATGACCGAAGAGCAGATAAAGCCTGAAGAAAAGGCCAAAATTGTTGCAGAAGCCAGGTTCCTTAGAGCATTTTTGCATTTTCGGTTACTGAATAACTGGGAAAGTATAATCCTCCAAACAGAAGCCCCAACAAATGAAGAAGAGTTGGAAAAACCTCTTTCAACTCGCGAGGAGGTATGGCCGGTCATTGAAGCTGACTTCCGCACTGCTGCAGCCGACCTGCCAGATTCCTACGATGATATCAATGTGGGTAGGGCAACAAAAGGAGCTGCCGTTGCATTTCTGGGCAAGGCTTTCCTCTATCAGGGTAAATTTAGTGAAGCAGCCGCGGAGTTTAAAAAACTGGTGGAAAATGGCTTGGGCAATTATAGTTTAGTGGACAATTTCCTAAGTAGCTTTGATGGTTCCAACGAAAATAATGATGAGTCGGTTTTTGAGATTCAATATTCTGCCGTTCGCTCCAACGGACGCCATATTGGACATGTATTGGGCAAGTTTACGTCGCCCAACGAAACCGGTGGCTGGGGAAACATTGAGGCCAATCAAATACTATTAGATGTTTTCAAAGCTGAAGGACAAATAGCATCTACCGGAAAATACGACAGCCGCTTATACCAAACCTTGTTCTTTGATGATCCCGATGTAAATGTTTTCGGGAAAAGTTATCAGGAGGTTTTTGGTGATTCTGAACGGCTGATTTTCCGAAAGTATATGCTGTCGGACAGACCGGAGTCTGAAAACGACGCGTGGTACTCATCACAAAATGTGCCTGTTATGCGTTATGCCGACGTGTTGTTGATGTACGCCGAGGCTTTAAATGAATTGGGAAAAACGGCCGATGCCAAACAATATGTAGACAGAGTACGCGAGCGAGCAGATATGCCGGTACTCCCTGCTGGTTTGTCGCAAAGCGAAATGCGTGATCGGATAATTCACGAGCGTGCTGTCGAACTGGCCTACGAAGGGCATCGCTTTTTTGATCTTCGACGTTGGGGGAAACTTGACCCTGCCATGAAGAACAGTGGAAAAACAGGAGCTTCTAACTTTAATCTTGGTAAGCATGCTTTTTTCCCTATCCCCGAAAGTGAGACCAATACCAATAGCAATATAAAGTAATGACTTCACATGGAACCGGAGAGTACTCTCCGGTTCCTTTTTTAAAGCCATGATCTCATACCTCATAATTATACTTTTTGCAACCGGCATCCTTTTAGGTCGTTTAATTCGCAATTTGAAAAAAATGCATAAAATTTTAGAGAAGATCGTGAACTGGGCGGTTTATCTGCTGTTGTTTCTGTTAGGAATTTCGGTGGGAATAAACAAGGATATTATCAACAATTTTTCACGGATCGGTTATACCGCTTTCTGGCTAACCATCGGCTCGGTAGGTGCCTGTTTGGTATTGGCGCGGTTGGTATATTTCAGGTTTTTCAGAAATACAGAACAGGAATAAATATGAAAGGCAGCCTTCTGGTACTTCTGTTTTTTGCAGCCGGTTTAATTGGCGGCATTTTCGCTCTTTTCCCTGAGTGGCTGCTCGATGATGACCTTACCACTTATGCCCTGTTTTTTCTGATGTTCTTTGTCGGGGTAAGCATCGGTAGCGACAGTTCGGCTTTCAGCATTCTTCGGAGGATGAACCTGAAGATATTGCTGGTTCCTTTTTCGGTAATTGTGGGCAGCCTGGCAGGTGCCGCGCTGGTGTCGGTTTTTCTCGCCGATGTTACCATAAAAGAGGGAACAGCCGTGGGGGCTGGTTTTGGCTATTACTCGTTGTCGAGCATATTTATCGGACAAATCAGTGGCAAAGAGCTGGGTGTTATTGCCCTTCTTTCCAATATTTTCCGTGAGATACTCACCCTGGTAGGTGTTCCGTTGTTTGTCAAATATTTTGGAAAACTGGCCGGGATAGCCTCCGGGGGTGCTACCTCAATGGATACCACGCTGCCGGTTATTGTAAAATTCTCCGGGAAGGAGTTTGGCATTATTGCCATCTTTTCGGGTATCGTGCTTACCATTCTGGTGCCGGTATTGGTTCCGCTGATTTTGGAAGTGTTTTAAAACCATCACTATTGTTCCCCTCACCCTCTAATCCCGATAGCTATCGGGACTACCCTCTTAACCTCTTAAATTTCTACGACATGCACAAGCCATTTTTTTATACTTTTTTGCTCTCTCTCATCTTTTCAGCTACTGTCTCCGGCCAGCAGCAGGGCAGCACCGACTGGGAGAATACAGAGATTTTTGCCGTCAACAAGGAGCCTTCCCACGCTTCGTTTATTCCCTTTGAACGGGAGAGCGACTCCTTATGGCGCAATAAGTTCGACAGTGAATTTGTGAAGTCGCTGAACGGCATCTGGAAATTTCATTTTGTGAAGAAGCCGGCCGACCGGCCGCAGAACTTTTACCGGCCCGGGTACAATGTTTCGGGCTGGGACGACATAGAGGTTCCGGCCAATTGGGAGCTCAAAGGTTTCGGCACCCCTATCTACACCGATGTAGCTTACCCCTTTCCGGCCAATCCGCCGTTTATTCCACACGATTACAATCCCGTGGGCAGTTACAAAAGAAGTTTTACTTTGCCCGCACGTTGGGAGGGAAAGAAGGTGTTTATCCACCTGGGCAGCGTAAAATCGGCATTTTATATCTGGGTTAACGGCCAAAAGGTGGGTTATAGTCAGGGTAGCAAAGTGCCGGCCGAATTTGATATCACCCCCTGTCTGAAATCCGGGGAGAACGATGTGTCACTCGAAGTGTACCGCTGGAGCGACGGTGCTTACCTCGAAGACCAGGACTACTGGAAGATCAGCGGGCTGGAGAGGGATGTTTATTTAATTGCGCGTCCTGAATTTCATCTTTTCGATTATTTCGTTCAGGCCCGTCTCGACCAGGCGTATCGCAACGGGCTTTTCGGGTTAAAAGCCCTGTTCCGGGGAGATAACCCCGGCAGTCAGCAGCTCGAAATAAAGTTGCTTGACGGCAGGCGGGTGTTGAGAACAGAAGTAAGGGAAGCTGCTGCCATCAATGAATTTGCTTTTGAGCTGCCCGGTGTAAAAAAGTGGAGCGCCGAAAAACCTGACCTTTACACGTTGATCATTAATCATAGGTCCGGGAATGGAGAGATCATCGAATCGGTAACGAGGCAGGTGGGATTCAGAAACGTGGAAATATCCGGAGGTCAGCTTTTGGTGAACGGCCGTGCCGTGCTGCTAAAGGGAGTAAACCGCCATGAGCACGATATGCACAATGGACGTGTAGTTTCCATGGAGAGTATGATAAAGGATGTGGAGCTGATGAAGCAGCTTAATATCAATGCGGTGCGCACCAGTCATTATCCCAACCGGGAAGAGTGGTACGACCTGTGTGACCGATACGGGTTGTACCTGGTGGATGAGGCCAATATCGAATCGCATGGAATGGGGTACAAGCCAGATAAAGCTACCGCAAACCAGCCCATGTGGAAAAATGCTTACCTCGACAGGGTTGAACGGATGGTTCAGCGCGACAAAAATCACCCTTCGGTCATAATCTGGTCAATGGGCAACGAATCGGGTGACGGCCCCAATTGGGCGGCCTGTTACGAGCGCATAAAATCTATCGATCCCACCCGTCCGGTGCAGTCCGAGGATGCAGGAACACAGTCTTATACCGATATTTATTGCCCTATGTACGCCCGCCCCTGGCATCTGAAGCGCCATACCAACCACCTGCAAACCCGGCCCCTGATTCTCTGCGAATATGCCCATGCCATGGGCAACAGTGTGGGAAACCTGCAGGATTACTGGGACCTGATTTACAAATATGAACAGCTCCAGGGCGGGTTTATCTGGGACTGGGTGGACCAAACCTTTGCCCTTACCGATGATAGGGGGAATAAGATATGGGGATATGGTGGAGATATGGGCTTTGCCGGTGTGGTGAACGATTCCAACTTTTGTGCCAACGGTTTGGTGGCTGCCGACCGGTCGCTGCATCCCCATAGTGCCGAGGTGAAAAAGGTGTATCAATATTATCATTTTGAACCCGTCCCAATGTCTGCTTATAAGGTGAAAATCATCAACCGATACGATTTTTTGAATTCCTCGAATAACCGGTTTTTTTACACCTTGCTTGAGGACGGTCGAACCCTCCGCGGGGGTGAGCTGGAAGTGCCTTTGCTTGAGGCTGGTGCTTCGGCGGTGATTGATGTGCCCTATGGAAAGATTGAGCCCGTTCCCGGAGCAGAATATTTCCTGAATTTGGAAGCCGTAACCCGGGATGCCCGTAATTTGGTGCCTGCCGGGCATATAGAGGCACGTGAGCAGATGGTTTTACCTGTTTCCATACCGGAAGAACAACCGGATTTCGCGGATAGGGGAGACCTGGTGGTGAATGAGAGCGACGACAAGCTGATTGTTGAGTCGGCAGATGTTCAGATTACCTTCAATAAAGCAGTCGGCGCAATCGGAAATATTCAAATTGCAAACAGACCCTTGCTAAAGTCGCCCCTGCAGCCCATGTTTTGGCGGGCCGTTACCGATAACGACCTGGGAAATAATACCCCTGTGCGCTCCGGGATATGGAAAAAGGCTGGTGAGCGTATGGAGGTCAGCCATTTTGAGCTGATCGAATCCTCATCCCGGAAAGTAGTTGTAAAGGCGGTTGTTTTTGACCCTCGATCCAAAGCATCAATGGAATCTCTTTACAGCCTCTTTCCGGGCGGAGTTATAAAAGTGGACAATCATTTTAGGGCCGACAGGGAGCTGCCCGATTTGCCCCGGTTGGGCATGATGATGGAAACCGACAGCTCGTTCAATCAGGTGAAATGGCTGGGACACGGACCACATGAGAATTATGCCGACCGAAAAACCTCTGCTTTTGTCGGTCTGTACGAGGGCAGCGTGTGGGAACAATTCTACCCTTATGTGCGACCTCAGGAAACCGGCTATAAGACCGGTATCAGGTGGATGAGTCTGACTAACAGAAGAGGGGAGGGGCTACTGATAAAAGGTATTCCGACTGTTTCGGCTTCGGTATTGCCTTTTAAGTATGAGGTTCTTTACCACGATGGCGACCCGGAGGTGAATAAGCATGGCGGCTCTGTTATGGCTGGTGCGAATTACTCGGTTTTTATCGACTATGGCCAGAAAGGTTTAGGCGGCGACAACAGCTGGGGAGCCAGGGTACATCCCGAGTATTGCATCCCTTCCGGGACTTACTCCTATACATTTGTGATTGTTCCTTTAAATGACCTCTCGGAGGCGAAAAAATTTGAACGAAAGCGATATGATTAATCGTAAGAAGCATTGAATGGTTTATTGTTAGTCTTATTTTTAACAGGTGAAAAGGTTGATCGGGATAGTCTTGGTTGGCCTGTTTTTTTGTGACCCTCTTAGAAATTATCAAATTATGTTAAGGATTTATCGTTCACAATCAAAATATTTACTATCCGAAGGAATGTGGTGTACACCTTTTTTGTAGCTTT
>JACDJB010003471.1_pt1 | contig 10342 bp, 5 predicted proteins | sample 7454121 | NCBI WGS metagenome assembly JACDJB01 (sample SAMN14253290, study PRJNA609438) | sludge metagenome | isolation source: sludge after 25d culture with pyrite | collected 2018-12-20 | reverse complement strand
TGTCAAAAATATGATCAAATTGCATTATACTGCGCAGATTTTTGTCTTCAAAACATCGTCCTTACCCAAAATTTGTATTATAAATTGATTCTCCTAATTAACATAGTTAATTAGGAGGCTAAGACTATAACATACATTTAATATTGCTTTATTCGATACAAACTTCCACATTTTTTCCCATCTTTGCACCCAAATTCCCAAACCCTACAACCCTTTAAACTCAACATATGAAGAAAACAATCAGAGCCTATTTCAGGCAGAAGCCATTCAAGTCGATGAAGGATATGTTTATGCCGGTGGCGGTGCACAAAGGACGGTTGAGCATGCGTGATGTGATTGATCGGATGACCGACCGGGGCTCACTTGGTAAGGAAACTATAGAGATTTTGGTTAACAATTTTCACGAGACAGCCATGGAATTGGCGGCGGATGGTTACAACGTGGATGCCGGGTTGGTGTATCTGCGGGCGATGATCACGGGGACCAATAGCGCCCATGAGATTGATCGCGATATTAACAAGGTGGTGATTTCGGCGATACCGGGGAAGAAACTGCAGAAAGCCGGTGAGCAAACTAAAATCGAGTTGGGTCAGCATAAAAATGTGTACAAAGGTATCATGGGTGTCGGACTGCCTAACCAGCAGGGTGCGGAGATAACTGAAAGGTCGATGGTGAAGATTTTTGGCAATCACCTCAAAATAGCGGGAGAGCATCCGGCTTGCGGGGTGTTTTTTATCCATGCTGAAACGAAAGAGGTAATACAGGTCCCTGCGAATTATTTCGTCGATAATTTCCCGCAGTCACTGTTGCTGATACTGCCGGAGGAGCTCGTGGCAGGGACTTATCAACTGAAAATAACCACTTGTTATGGTGGTAACGCCACTTTACTGAAAAAACCAAAGATTTACGAATATGCACAGCCGGTGGTGATTCATCCGAGGGTTTAAGGTCTTGGTGCTTTACACTTCCCTGTGTGGTTAAGTGATTCCCCTCGTATGGATGTGCCTGCATACTCCTTGTGGTGGTGTGTTATAGCCTGTGCAGAGGTGCTTAGTGTAGTAGTACACTAAGCGATAGTGTGGTACTACACTAAGCCTTAGTATACATGTACACTAAGTGATAGTGTACTACTACACTAAGCACCTCATATCAGGCAGTGTTGGTGTGCCACTACCGGTATGTTGCCGGTGCCATAGCCCTTATGCAGGCTTCTCATACGCCTGCTCGTGCACGCTCGCTCGTGTCTGTCCAAATCATTATACCTTTGACTTAGTGTCAAAGTTTCATCGAGTTAAACCTGAGATTCAATTCAGTTATACGAGCCATTAATCCATTGAAATCTAAAGACTCACCATAAATCATATTTTCCTGCATAAGCAAATAGTCTTTCTCCCAGTCTTTCCATGTCGACTCAGGAGGTACAAAGCGTATCGACTGAGGTTGATGTGTTGAATAGTCAACACCAGCCATAGAGGTAAATCGTTCACGATGTTTAATGATTTCATTATATAAGTCGACATCCAACAAAACATCTTTACAGAGTTCGCTATCCATCAATTTTTCTAAATCGTAGAGGTGTCTCGACATTCTATTGATGTCTTTTCCAAGCGTGGCACTTTGAAATAATTCATGTAACAAAAATGCTTTTTCAAGTAAAGTTCTTTTTGGTAAAACAGCCTGAACAACAAAGTCTGTATCAGCAAAATTGGCTGTTGGAAGCAATTCGCCAATAATTGATTTTATGCTAACGCTTTCACTTGGTTCCATAAGTGAGCGTGAACCAATTTCTATTTTCACGGTGTTGAAAATGTAGTCAGAATTATCTAAGACTGATTCATAATGCAAATGCAGGGTCTCAGGGTCGACATTACTTTCGTCAGTAATATTCACATTTAAAGTAAATTGCTTGTTTTCAATGCCAGCATCTAAAATAAATTGTTCAATTTCTTCCCTTAATCTCCCCCGCACCAAGGCACAGGAAGCTTTGCGAAGTTTTTTTCCAATTTCTTTCTTAGTCAACTCGCCAGCGAATCCTAAAAATTTCCTGTCTATTGCCAAATCAATATCTTCTGAAAAACGGTCAATGAGTTTCCAGCATTTACTAAGCGATGTACCACCTTTAAAAACCAGATGCGCGGCGTAAGAACCACTAAAAAGTGATTTCAGAGCCAAGGTAACCCACCAGTCTTTCTCAATAGATTTGGCATTTAATCCTGTGTTGTTCTCAAGAAGATGTAATAACTCTACTTGTCTGTCTTTTGGTAAATCAGTCCAGTTCATTTATCAGTAGAGTTATTAAGAAGTGATAAAAGTATTTTGGAAATCCATTCGGGGGCTAATTGCGCATCGTGTTTAATGTTCACTGACGACTCCTTTTTCAATGCTGACCCAATTTGTTGAAGTACTTCCGGTGTAATGTTATTTTTCCCTAATTGTTTCAATGCTGCTACTGTCAAACTACTCACATTACCTTTCATGGATAAGTTTTTTGGAGCAGTCTTTTTAAACTTTATAACTTTGTTGCCGTATTTTATTTTACGGGGAATACCATCTGTCAGGTAAACAACATTCACCGGGATTTGTGTTGATAAGCCTAAACTATGAAGTGCAAAAACACCTGTCGGCTCAATTCTTGCTTTGTCTCTTTTGGCAATTGCTTTGCAGACATCATTTACAGAAGGATACAAAACTCCAAATTCAGCATCTGTTTTTGGGTATAGGTAAATGCCTTGTGTAAGCCGAATTAGTATTCCTTTTTTTACCAGAACAGATAGACTTTTACGTACAGACTCAGCGCTAGCAATTTTTGCAAAATCTTCCGAAAAATAAATTCTGCCCTTTGCTCTGCGCTTAATGTGTTCTGTTATCTTATTATCAACAGATTGTGTCATGTGTTGTTGATTTGTTTTTTCACAAAAGTAGTCGATATTTGTGAAATGTGCAATTGTAATACACATTATTTCTAATGATCAACAATTGTGTATCGCTATGTATGTGCTCTATTTTTAATAGTCGAAATGAAAATGAACCAAAAGTTCATCTATGTTCACTTCTAAATTTCCGCAAAAACACGGAAAAAGAGAAGTGAAAGCAAATTTTACTCAAAAATGTTCTTTATTGTCCGGTAAAAACAAAGTAGAGACGCGATTAATCGCGTCTCTACTGTATTGACGAAATAAGATTTTTCTATTTCTTCTCATACGCCTGCTCATGCACGCTCGCTACTGCCCTTCCCGAGGGGTCGTTCATTTTCTTGAAGGCTTCGTCCCACTCCAATGCAATCGGGGTGGAGCAGGCCACAGAAGGGACTGAAGGCACGCATTCGGCGGCGGAATCGGAGCCGAAATGTTCGTGGAAGATGGTGCGGTAGTAATATTCTTCCTTGTTCATCGGGGGATGGATGGGGAAGGTTTCGTTGACTTTGGTCATCATTTCGTCGGTCACCTTTTCTGCTGTCAGGGCTTTCAGGGTGTCAATCCAACTGTAGCCCACGCCGTCGGAAAATTGCTCTTTTTGTCGCCAGGCAACGCTCTCGGGCAGGTAGTCTTCGAAGGCTTTGCGCAACACCCATTTTTCCATCTTGCCCTTGCCGGCCATCTTGTCTGTCGGGTTGAGGCGCATGGCCACATCCATGAATTCTTTGTCGAGGAAAGGTACGCGTCCTTCTACACCCCAGGCTGCCAGCGATTTGTTGGCGCGGAGACAGTCGTACTGATGCAACTTGCCCAGTTTACGCACGGTTTCCTTGTGAAACTCTTCGGCATTGGGCGCTTTGTGGAAATAGAGGTAACCGCCAAAGATTTCATCGGCTCCTTCGCCGGAAAGTACCATTTTCACGCCCATCGATTTGATGACGCGGGCGAGGAGGTACATGGGCGTACTGGCACGGATGGTGGTTACATCGTAGGTCTCGATGTGGTAAATCACGTCGCGGATGGCATCTAATCCTTCCTGTACGGTGAAGTTGATTTCGTGGTGCACGGTGCCGATGTGTTCTGCTACGACACGGGCAGCGGCTAAGTCGGGCGAACCGACCAATCCCACGGCGAACGAATGGAGCTGCGGCCACCAGGCTTCTTCTGTATTCCCTGATTCGATGCGGCGGGGCGCAAATTTCTTGGCCACGGCTGAGATAATCGAGGAGTCCAATCCGCCGGACAACAATACTCCATAAGGCACGTCGGCCATGAGCTGACGTTCCACCGCATCTTCCAGCGATTTACGCAGGAGGGCGATGTCGGTTTTGTTGTCTTTCACGTTTTCAAAGTCCATCCAGTCACGCTCGTACCATTTTACCGGTGCGCCATCTTCGCTATAATAATACTGTCCGGGCAGGAACTCTTCAATTTTAGCGCAATGTCCTTCGAGTGCTTTCAGTTCGGATGCTACATAATAACCACCTGCTTCATCCCATCCCTGATAGAGGGGAATGATGCCTATATGGTCGCGACCAATCAGAAAGACGTTCTTTTCTACGTCATACAGCGCGAATGCAAAGATGCCGTTCAGATCTTCGAGAAAGTCCTTGCCTTTTTCGCGATACAAAGCCAGAATGACTTCGCAATCGGATTGGGTCATAAACTCGTATTTCCCTTCGAAATGCTTCCTGATTTCCTGGTGGTTGTATATCTCACCATTCACGGCCAATACCAACTTGCCGTCCTTGCTGTAAAGGGGTTGTTTCCCGGATTTCGGGTCGACAATCGACAGGCGCTCGTGCGCCAGGATGGCCTTATCGTCGGAATATACACCCGACCAGTCCGGACCGCGGTGCCGGATTTTCTTCGACATCTTCAGCACCTGAGGACGTAAGACCGTACTGTCGGTTTTTATATTAAATGCGCATACGATTCCACACATGTTAGTTTCTTTTATTGTTTTTACTGTTGAATTATTGACTAGTTGATTTGTTTTACTGTTGATTTGATGAACTTATAACTCGATTCCACAATTCAACAAATCTATCGTTTTAACCTTATTTCAACCTTATTTTTCTGACTAAACAACCTTAGTAGCAGATATACATAATAAAGAACATCTCTGACCTTATTACCTTATTCTTGATTTAACCTTAATAAGGTCAGAGGGTGGTTGGGTGTTGACTGTTTGCTACTAAGGTTGTTTAGTCAGAAAAATAAGGTTAAAAATAAGGTTTTGCATTACCCTGATTGTGAAACTCCTTAAACTCGCACTTGATTGTTTCAACCAAACACAATTCGCTATTCACAACCCGCTCATCACTCACACTCATCGCTATTCACTATTCAAACTTCATTGAATTCCTCCGGTTAAAACCGGAGGCTAGTCATAGCTAATTCGATATTACCTATTCGCTATTCGCTCAAATAATCGTCTCATGAATCTTCTCCGCCGTCTTTCGTCCCAATGCAATCGCTCTCACAACCAGGCTGGCTCCAATGGCTGCATCGCCGGTGGCGAAGACTTTCTGCACGGAGCTTTGGTAGTTTTTGTCGACCAGGACATTGCCGCGATCGTTGTATTGAACGCCTAGCTCGTTGAGTAAGCCTTCCTGAACGGGATGTACGAAACCCAATGCCAGAAACACGAGGTCGGCTTTGATGGTGTCGGTCTTACCCGTTGGCACCATGTTAAACTTGCCGTTTTCATTCACCCATTCTACTTCTTCCACCGACACGCTGGTTACCTTACCATCTTTTCCTTTGAAAGCTTTGGTATTCAGACTCCACCTACGTGTACATCCTTCTTCATGCGAACTCGATGTCTTCAGGATGTTGGGATAGTAGGGCCAGGGTGTAGCAGGGTTTTTACCTGCCGGCGGTTGCGGTAAAATTTCGATTTGGGTAATCCTGGCGGCGCCTTGTCTTACGGCCGTACCCACGCAGTCGGAACCGGTATCGCCACCACCAATCACCAATACATGTTTGCCTTTGGCGTTGATGATGCTTTTTTCGTCCACAGGCTCGCCCATGATGAGTTGGTTCGACTGACTCAGGTATTCCATCGCGTAATAGATGCCTTTCAGGTCTCTTCCTTCGGGGGTGATGTTACGCGGCTGACCGGCACCGATGGCGATACAAACGGCGTCGTATTTTGCCATGATTTCCTTGCCGGTGATGTCCTTACCTACTTCTGTGTTATTTTTGAAGATAATACCTTCTTCTTCGAGTAAAGCCAGGCGGCGGTCGATGATTGTTTTATTCAGTTTGAAATTAGGAATGCCGTATCGAAGCAGACCACCGGGGGCATTGTCTTTTTCGAATACGGTCACAGTGTGTCCCTTTCTGTTCAATTGTTGCGCAGCAGCGAGTCCGGCCGGTCCCGAGCCAATCACGGCAACCTTCTTCCCGGTGCGGGTTTTGGGTGGTTGTGGCTTGATCATGCCTTCGAGGAAAGCCACTTCGGTGACTGCCGCTTCGTTTTCCCGGATGGTTACAGGGGCTTCGTGCAGGGCTAGCACACAGGATTTCTCGCAGGGTGCCGGACAAATACGTCCTGTAAATTCGGGGAAGTTATTGGTTTCGTGTAATACTTCCACCCCTTCTTTCCATTTTCCTTTGTAGATGAGGTCCTGCCACTCCGGCATTTTGTTGCCGAGCGGACAAGCCCAGTGGCAGAAAGGAATGCCACAGTCCATGCACCGTGAAGCCTGTAATTTCCGGTCTTCGCGGTTCAGCGTTTGTTCAACCTCCCCGAAATCGTGGATACGATCGGCGACTGGTCGGTAACCCGCATCTTTACGGGGTATATGTATGAATGCTTTAGGATTTCCCATTGTCGTTTTATTGTTTGATTAATAATCCCGTTCAACCTGCGCAATCTTTTTATTGATTGCTTCCATTTTCTCTTCCTGCAATACTTTCTTGTATTCTATTGGAACCACCTTGATGAATTTATCCACATTGTCGCGCCAGTTGTCCAATATCTCTTTTGCCTTGGCACTTTGCGTATATTTGTAATGGTTCGCTATCAGGGCATGCAGTTCTTTGCTGTCCATGCTGTCTTCTATCAGCGAAAGTTCTACCATTTCCATGTTGCAATAGTAGTCGAAGTCGCCGTTCTCGTCGTACACATAAGCCACGCCACCACTCATTCCGGCGGCGAAGTTTCGTCCGGTTGCTCCGAGGACTACCGTCCGTCCACCTGTCATGTATTCGCAGCAATGGTCACCGGCTCCTTCCACAACGGCAGTTGCACCGGAGTTACGCACGCAGAAGCGTTCGCCTGCTACCCCATTGATGTACACTTCGCCGGAAGTGGCTCCATACAACATCGTGTTGCCGGCAATGATATTTTTATCCGGTCTGAAAGTAGAACCTGTTGGAGGTACGACTACGATTCTTCCTCCTGATAAGCCCTTTCCGAGGTAATCGTTGGCATCGCCTTCTAATTTGAAGGTAATTCCTTTGCTGAGGAAAGCCCCGAAACTTTGTCCCGCCGAACCGGTGAAATGTGCCAGGATGGTTGAATCCGGCAGACCGGCTTGTCCGTATCGTTTGGCGATTTCGCCGGAAAGCATGGCGCCCACGGTACGGTCGGTGTTTTTAACCGGGCTCTTGATTTCAACCGGCATGCACAAATCGAGTGCGGGAAGCGCTTTCTTAATCAGTTCAACATCCAGTACTCCGCTTATCTTGTGCTCCTGATTTTTTACATGATGCAGAGCTGCGGTACTGTTTTCAGCCGGAACATAAAGTATTCTGGATAAATCGACTTTATCGATTTTTGCCGGACCATCCACTTTCTTACGTTGCAGCAGTTCTGCATGTCCCACAATCTCATCGATGGAGCGATAACCCAGTTCCGCCAGGTGTTCACGTACATCCTCCGCTAAGAAACGGAAGAAATTAATCAGGTATTCATAACGTCCCATGAAATGTTTGCGAAGTTCGGCATCCTGCGTGGCAATGCCCACCGGACAAGTGTTCAGGTGGCATTTCCGCATGATGACACAACCCAGTACAATGAGGGCGCTGGTGGCAAAACCGAATTCTTCGGCGCCCAGTAAAGCAGATACAATTACATCGCGACCGGTTTTCAACTGCCCGTCGGTTTGCAGGATGACTTGTCCGCGCAGGTTGTTGATAACCAGCGTTTGCTGTGTTTCTGCCAATCCGATTTCAACCGGGAGACCGGCATGTTTAATGGAACTCGACGGACTTGCGCCTGTTCCTCCTTCGGTTCCGCTGATGAGGATTAAGTCGGCCTTGGCTTTGGCAACACCGGCAGCAATCGTTCCCACTCCGCTTTCCGATACCAATTTCACGCTGATAATGGCGGTAGGATTGATGTTCTTCAAGTCGAAAATCAATTGCGCCAAATCTTCGATGGAATAAATATCGTGGTGGGGCGGGGGAGAAATCAGTGAAATACCCGGTATCGAGTGACGGGTTTTAGCGATTATTTTATCCACTTTGTGTCCGGGTAGCTGACCGCCTTCGCCGGGTTTCGCACCTTGCGCGATTTTAATCTGAATTTCATCGGCGTTGACTAAATATTCAGCAGTTACGCCGAATCTGCCCGAAGCAACCTGCTTGATAGCAGAGCGGGTACTCAGCCCGTCGGCGCGTTTTTTATAGCGTTCGGGATCTTCGCCACCTTCGCCGGTGTTAGAGCGACCGCCGATTACGTTCATCGCCATCGCCATGGCCTCGTGGGCTTCGCGACTGATAGAGCCGTAAGACATCGCACCGGTAACGAAACGTTTCATGATGTTCTCAGCCGGTTCTACCTCGCTGATGTCAATCGGTTTCCGTTTGTATTCTAATAAGTCTCGGATGAAGATGGGCGATTCCTTTTCATCCACCGCTTTTACATACTCTTTATACTTTTCATAACTACCGGTCCGCGTGGCTATCTGTAAACGTGCAATAGTTTCGGGATTCCAGGCATGTTGCACTCCTTCAACGCGATACGCATATTGTCCGAGATTCAGCAAACCCGGTTCTTCTCCTTCAGCAGGGAAAAATGCGGATTGGTGGGGTTGCAGGACTTCCGCGGCGATGTCTTCCATATCGATACCTTCAATCTTAGAAACAAGGCCTTTGAAGTAGGTGTTAACTACGGAAGAGGAGATGCCGATGGCTTCGAAAATCTGGGCGCCACGGTAACTCCGCAGGGTAGAGATACCCATTTTCGACATCACTTTCAGCAAGCCTTTCTTTACGGCTTTGATGTAGTTTTTCTCTGCGGTATGGAAGTCAAGTTGTAAATCACCCGATTTGATTTGATTGTTCAGAATGCAGAATGCCAGGTAAGGATTCACGGCATTGGCGCCAAAACCGAACAGCAGGGCGAAATGCATCACTTCCCGAGGTTCGGCTGTTTCCACCACAATGTCGGTTTGCATGCGTTTGCGTTTGTCGATCAGGTAGTGATGCACAGCTGAAACGGCCAGCAAAGAAGGAATGGGTGCATTTTCGCCATCCACGCCGCGGTCGCTGAGCACGATGTAGTTTTTGCCGTCATCCACCGCTTTTTCAACGGCGAGACAAAGTTCTTTCACTGCTTTCTCTAATCCCTTTTTGCCGTCTTTCGCTTTGAAAAGCATGGGTAGTACGGCCGTGGAGAAACCTTTGTATTGGAGGTGCAGCAAGATGTCGAATTGCGCGTTGGTGAGTACCGGACTTTTCAGTTTCACCATCTTGCAGATTTCGGGAGCCGGTTCCAGCAGGTTGGTGTGTACAGAGCCCACATAGGCCGTGAGCGACATCACCAGTTCCTCGCGAATCGGGTCGATAGGCGGGTTGGTCACCTGCGCGAATTGCTGCCTGAAGTAGTTGAACAAACGTTGCGGTTTGTCGGAGAAAACCGACAAAGCTACGTCATTACCCATTGACGAAACAGGTTCCTGTCCGCCTTCCGCCATCGGGATCATCAGTTTTTCTATGTCTTCCCGTGAATATCCGAAAGCAGTCAGCAGGGTTTTGTAATTGCTGATGTCGGTTTTAACCGTTCTTCCGGATGATATTTGATCTAAATTGATGCGGTTTTTGTCTAACCATTCTTTGTACGGAAAAGCTTTTGCCAACCCTTCTTTGAGTTCGCGGTCGTAGTAGATTTCACCTCTCTCGGTATCAATCATAATCATTTTACCCGGTTTCAGTCTCCCTTTTTCTTTGATTCTGGAGGCTTCGAATTCAATTGTCCCGGTTTCTGATGCAATCACCATCAGATCATCGTGGGTAATGAGGTAACGGGCAGGGCGCAGACCGTTTCTGTCGAGCATACCACCTGCATAGCGACCATCGCTGAAAAGCAGGGTGGCCGGACCGTCCCACGGTTCCATGAACATGGAGTGGTATTCGTAGAAAGCTTTCAGGTTGTCGGAAATCGGGTTCTTGTCGTTCCAGCTTTCGGGTAC
>JACDJB010003465.1_pt1 | contig 10351 bp, 10 predicted proteins | sample 7454121 | NCBI WGS metagenome assembly JACDJB01 (sample SAMN14253290, study PRJNA609438) | sludge metagenome | isolation source: sludge after 25d culture with pyrite | collected 2018-12-20 | reverse complement strand
TGGCTGCTGAGTGATCGCGATCAGCCCGGATCGTTGATCCAGATCGTCGAATTCGACTCCTACGACGACGCGATGAAGAACAGCGAACACCCGGGAACCCAGGCCTGGGCCGCCGAAGCCGCTCCGCTGCTGGCCAACGCTGTGTTCCGGAACCTCGATCTCGTCGAGACGTACGAGATCTCCTGACTCTGCCATGGGCTCGGAGTGGTGTCCGGCAGCGCCAGGCCGATGCTGCGTGTTGGCAGCTCGTCTCGTCCTTCCCGACGAAAGAGCCCAAAGGCACGAGCAGCGGAGCCCGGAGGCTCTAGGCGGGTTGTGGCAACCAACCGACGATCAAGTCACCAAACCACTTCTGCGTGGTTCGGGATTGGGGTCACCGATGCCCGCTGCTCTGGAGGTGATGTTGTGACCAGCACCGTTCGTAAGCCTCCGCCTTTCCTCTTGCCGGAGTTCTGCAAGGGCTGCGGGCGCTGCATTGCCGCGTGCACCAAGGAGTGCATCTCGCTCGGCACCGAGATCAACCCGTTGACCGGCCTGGTGCCGGTCGTGCTCGACCTGACGGAATGCAACCACTGTGAGCTGTGCGTCGAGGCCTGTCCCGAACCGTTCGGCCTGCGGCCCGAGGGTGAGGAGGAGGCGTTCGTCCTGCTCGATCCTGCCCATCTGAACGGCCCGCGGCCGTACGACGCGCCCACACCCGAGCCCGACCCCGATGTGACGATCGCCCTGCCGGAACGCGCTCCCCTCGTCGTGAAGGGCACGTATGCGGCGGCGGTGGGCGCCGTCCTGGCCGGATGCCGGCACGTCTTCGGCTACCCGATCACGCCGTCCACCGAGGGCGCCGAGCTGATGGCGAAGGTCCAGCCGGTGCTCGACGGGGTGTTCCTCCAAGCGGTCAGTGAGATCGCGACCGTCAACATGATGTACGGCGCGGGAGGGGCCGGCAAGCGGTGCATGACCTTCACCAGCTCGCCCGGCTTCAGCCTGATGCTGGAGGGGATCTCCTACATGATCGGCGCGGAGGTACCTGCCGTGTTCGTGAACATCATGCGAGGCGGGCCCGGGTTGGGGAACATCGGGCCCGCGCAGGCGGACATCAAGCTGGCCTGTCGCGGCCTCGGTCATGGCAACACGCACGCGATCGTCCTGGCGCCCGCCACGCCGCAGGAGATGCTCGACAGCGCGGTGCTGTCCTTCGAGCTGGCGTTCAAGTATCGCAACCCGGTGGTGATCCTCGGCGACGGCTATCTCGGTCAGATGACCGGCAAGGTGAGCCTTCCCGATCGCATGGTCGTGCCGGGCATCCCCGAGTGGGCTGTCTACGGCGACCACTCGCACCGCGGCAACCTGATCTGCTCGATCGAGCTCTCGGAGGTCGGCCTCGAGCGTCACAATCAGGCCCTCGACGAGAAGTACGCGCAGATGACGGCCGAGGAGCAGCGGGCCGATCTGCACCGCTGCGACGACGCCGACATCGTCCTGGTGGCGTGCAACACCCCGGCCCAGATGGCCAAGGGGGCGGTCAAGGAGCTGCGTGACAAGGGGCTGCGCGTCGGGCTGCTCCGCCCGATCACGCTGTGGCCGTTCCCGATCGACGCCCTCCGCGGTGTCATCGGCCAGGCACGCCGCCTGGTCGTGGTCGAAGCCAGCGAAGGCCAGCTGGAGGACGAGCTGCGCCTGGCCCTCAGCCACGCCGAGGTGCACGCCCCACCGATCAGTCACGTGCGACGTCAGGGTGGCATCCTGCCCTCCCAAGCAGAGGTCGTCGAGCACGTGCTCGGCCTGGAAGGGGTGCAGTGATGCCGTCGTCGGTCTTCTACCACCAGTTCGAGCGCCACGATCACGCCACCGGACTCAAGGCGCACACCACCACCTACTGCCCCGGCTGTGGCCACGGACTCGTCCAGAAGTACCTGGCCGAGGCCATCGACGAACTCGGCGTGCAGGACCGCACCGTGCTCGTGTCACCCGTCGGGTGCTCGGTGTTCTCCTACTACTACTTCGACGTCGGCAACACGCAGGCCGCGCATGGCCGGGCGCCGGCCGTGGGCATCGGCCACAAGACGGCCAACCCGGACTCGATCGTCATCTGCTACCAGGGCGACGGCGACCTGGCGTCGATCGGCCTGGCCGAGATCATCAGCGCAGCCCAGTTGGGCATGCCGATGACGATGATCTTCGTCAATAACGCCATCTTCGGGATGACCGGCGGCCAGATGGCGCCGACGACGCTCCTCGGACAGCTGACGACCACCACGCCCACCGGCCGCACCCCGTTCGCCGGGCAGCCGCTGAAGGTCGCGGAGATGATCGCCGGGCTCGACGGCCCCGTCTTCGTCGAACGGGTCGCGCTCTACGACAATCGCCGCCGCACGCACGCCAAGCGCGCCATCAAGAAGGCCCTCGAGCTCCAGGTCGACGGCACCGGTTTCGCGCTGATCGAAGTGCTCGCCGAGTGCCCGATCCATCTCAAGCTCGAACCGGAAGCCGCCGAGGCCTGGGTGCGCGACAGCATGGAACCGGTCTTCCCGTTGGGGGTGAAGAAGGACGTCACCGACGGCGTCCGCTTCCCGCCGATCCCGCGGCCGAGCTTCGATCCAGAACGAACGCTGGCCGCGCTGGGCACGACGACCGACCGTGCCGAGCACTTCGCGCCCGCCTTCCCGTCGCACCTCGATCCGGAAGACGTCAGCCTCAAGCTGGCAGGCGCCGGCGGGGACGGTGCACAAACGGCGGCGATGCTCATCACCCGCGCCGCCATCAACGAGGGCTTCGACTCGACCCACATCCCGAGCTACGGACCGGAATCGCGTGGCGGTACGTCGTATGCCGACGTGCACGTTGCGATGAAGGAGGTGCTCTCCCCGGCGGCCCCGTGTCCCCACGTGCTGGTGGCGTTCAACGCTCCCAGCCTCGCCAAGTTCGGCCCCACCGTGCGTCCGGGCGGCATCATCATCTACGACAGCTCGGTGATCGACGCGATCCCGCACACGCTGGCCGCCGGGATCCGCTTCGTCGGCGTGTCGTTCGCTGAGGTGGCCAAGGAACTCGGCTCGGTGCAGGTGAAGAACGTGGTGGCCCTCGGCGCCCTCCAAGGCGTGACGCAGATCTTCCCCAAGGCGACGTTCCTCGCTGCGATACATGGTGCGCTCAGTGGCAAACGAGCCTTGGTCGACCTCAACGAGCAGGCCTTCGAGCTGGGCGCCAACCTGGCGGCCGAGCTCGCCGATCGCTAGCCCGACCGCCTCGACTCACCGTTGCCGGCGTCGATCAGTCGGCGACTTCGAGGATTCTGACGGGTAGATCTCGCGGCCCGCGGATCTGGCCGACGCTCCACCTGGTGTCGCCGGCGAGCTCGTAGCGGGGGAAGCGCTTGGTGAACTCCTCGATCGCGACCTTCAGCTCGAGGCGGGCCAGGTTGGAACCGAGGCACCGGTGGATGCCCAGCCCGAAGGCCGCGTGGCGGTTCTCCTGGCGGTCGACGATGAACGTGTCGGCGTCCTCGAACTGGTGTGGGTCGCGGTTCGCCGCGGGGAACGGCAGCAGCACCCAATCGTCCTTCTTCATCGGGCAGCCATGGAAGTCGTTGTCCTTCGCGACCATGCGCGCCATCGTGACCGGCGCGTACGAGCGCAGGAACTCCTCGAGCGCGAACGTCATCACGTCAGGGTCGTCGAGCAGGCGCTGGTGATCCAGCGGGTGTTGGGCGAGGTGCCACAGCGACGAACCGATCGCCGACCATGTGGTGTCGATGCCAGCCACGAGCAACAGCACGATCATGCCGGCGGCGATCTCGTCATCGACCGGCGTGCCCTCGATCTCGACGTTGAGCAGGTAGCTCGTCAGGTCGTCGCGCGGGTTCTCACGGTGCTCGGCGATCTGGGTGAGGATGTACTTGCCCAAGTCGTCCATGCCGTCGCGGCTGCCTGGCTCCTCGGCGATGCGCTCCAGCACGTCGTGCACGAACTTGCGGAACAGTTCCTCGTCCTGCTCGGGGAAGCCGAGCATGCGCCCGATGACGTTGACCGGGATGTGCTGCGCGTATTGCACGGCGGCATCGATGATGCTCTCGCCAGGTGTGATCTCGCCCATGTCATCGAGCAGGCGCTGGCACAGCAAGACGGATCTCCGGCTCCCACGGCTCGATCTTCTTCGGCGCGAACGCGGGCAGCAGCAGACGGCGGGCCATGTTGTGGAACGGCGGGTCGCTGGTGATCGGCGGCGCGCCACCGATGGGCGCGGGCAGCGACAGGTCGCCGGGCCGGCCGACCGACACGACGACGGCGCGGCTGGTGAAGTTCTCCGTGTCGTAGGCGATCTCGTTGACAGTGTCGTGCGTGATCGGCACCCACATGCCGCCGTACCGATCGGAGTGGGCGACCGGGCAGCCCGACTCGCGCAGCTGCTTCCACACCGCCGGTGCGTTGGGGTTGTAGGCCGGGTCGGCATGGTCGAAGTCGGTGGCGAAGTCGCCGACCGGGCCGTAGTCGTCGGCGTTGTACGGCACGCGCTGCCACACATGCGTGCCCTCGGGGCTGTCGCCGAAGATCGGCTCGACGTACTCGAACGGCTCTGGGCTGGTGGTGGTCTCATCGACGCTCATGGTCGGGTCTCCTCGACGATCTTGATCGCGTACTCGGGGCAGTTGGCGGCGGCCAGACGGGCCTTGCCGTGCAGTTCCTCGGGCAACTCGCCCTCGACCAGCAGCACGGCCTGGCCGAAGTCGTCGACGTCGAACAGTTCGGGCGCCAACGCGTAGCAGCGGTTGTGGCCTTGGCACTTCTCGGAATCGAGATGGACTCGCATGACCCGAATCTACGCGGCCAGGGCAGGGTCGGCCACTGCCGGAGCAGCTCGCTGGTTGTGTCGTCGATCACTGCACTCAGGTGCTGCACCGCAGGGCGTCTCCTCGTGGCTCGGGCCGACGGGCGTGACGGCGACCTCTTCGGGCAGGTCTACAGTTTCGCGACACCGGATTCCGGACGACGAGCACGGGGGAAGCGATGGGTTTGCGAGACCGGATCAAGTCGACCGTCTCGACGCTCTCGAGCGGCCCCAGCCCAGAGGCGCTGGCGAGGCTGACGCCCGACCAGCGAGCGAAGTACAACGCCAAGATGGCCCAAGTCGCGGCGGTGCAGGGAGATGCCGCGCAGGCAAAAGCGGAGGTGGATGCGGAGCACAGGGAGCGAGTCGCTCGGCGTCCGCTGCACGGCCCCGCCGGCGAGTGGGTGTACGGGTCGTCCGCGGTCGTCGGCCTGGCCCCCGAGCAGATCGCCACGATGACGCCCGCAGAGATGGGGGCCTGGACCGCTTCACAGTCGAAGGCTCAGCTCAAGGATCTCGTCACCAATTCATTCGGTCGCACGAAGCCGCCGGCCGCCCCGATGGCGCCGGCCACCGTTGCCTCCACGACGGTGCGCGACCGTCTCGAGCAGGCTGCCGTCGAGCGTGCGGCTCGCGACGCAGCGCGCCAGCCGTACCTCGCCGAGCATCGCCCGCCCGTGGTGTTCTCGCGCCTCGCAACCCGCGGGAAGACGCAGATCGAGGAAGTGGCGACCTACCTCGCCTCCAGTGGGTTGGTCGCCAGGCCCGATCTCGTCTACGGCCTGTACCGGGTTCCCGACCGGATCAGCCCAGCCCTCGGCGGGTCAGAGAACGGTCGCGTCGTCGAGTGGGACGTGGTGCATGCCGCCCCAGTCCCGCTTGCACCATCGTCGATGCCGGTGATGGCCACGTTCTTCGACGGTCAAGAGCGCGTGGTCCACCGCCGCGTCGGCCAACCATCGGTGGTCGACGAGGATCTCGGCGTGGCAGCCCTTGCTGCCATGGGCGTCGGGCCCGAGCGCACGCTGGGCATCGCGCGGCACCTCATCGTGCGTCGCTACTCGCAGGGCGAGGACGGGTCGACCGACCTGCTCAGCCATGTGACCGGCATGTACGTGTTCCGGCCCGGCGGTCCCGGCGTCGATGCGATGCAGCAGATCCCTCGCCCGATCGATGTGCCCCACGGTGGCCCCGCCGGGGTGCACGTCGAGGCCCTGAACTGGGGCGCCGTGGCGCGTGCCGTGCATCCACAGCCTCATCACGCGTACACGATCCCCTCGCCCTTCCCGTACCTGCCGAGCACCCCGCAGGAGCTCATCCGCATGTACCTCGAGGTGGTCGGCGTGCGTCCGGCCGACTGCTACGCGACCTCGGTGACCCAAGACGGTGTGAGCGCGCTCGAAAGCCAAGAGTGGCTCGCTGGTGGGCTCATCGAATGGTCGACGGCCGGTGAGTCGTTGCCCTGCGCCGACGGGAAGGACCGTCGACGGTTTGCCAGCGGCCGACTGGTGATGCTCGCCTACCGAGACCGACCCGAGTACGAGGTCGGTCGCCAACGGTGGGAGGCCTACCAAACCGACGTGCTGCAAGCATCGCTGGAGAACGGCACCGACGTCCGCGCCCCGGTGGAAGCGCCGTTGCTCGACGGAATTCCCGGCGGTCTTCGCCAACTCGTCAAGGCCGCCCAGAAGGTCGACCGCATCTTCGCCACCGACGCGGCCCACGAGGACCTGAAGCGCCTCGTCCAACACCGCTACTGCTCTCCGCCCGTCGAGTGACGCGCCTCATCCGGTGAGCAATCCCGACGTTTCACCGGTCGGCTTCGCGGCGACTGATCACCCGCACTCGCCACTCGAACGACGACGCGGGGTGTGGTGGCTGTTGGCCGGCGGCTTGCTCGTCGCGGGTGGGCTCGCCGGTGTGGTGCTCTTCGTCTGGCAGGTGGTGGCGCCCGGTTCCGATCCCACGGACGATGCAGTTGCCGGCGGCCAGGTGGCCGGTCTGTCGGCCCCGCCGACCCCCGCTGCCATGTTCACCGTGGAGGCCGCCGGCACGTACACGGTGTGGATCGACACTGGTGGAACCATCAACAGCAGCACGCGAGACGCAATCGTCGCCGCCGCGAACTGTGCGGCGACGTTCTCCGACGGCGTCACGAAGTCCTTTCGCGGCGCCGTGCAAGGGTCGAGCGTCGTGGCCGGCGACCTCGCCACGGTGGGTACCTTCGACGCACCCGCAGGGCCGGCCGCGGTGGTCTGCCGTTCGGAGCGCTTCGGCCCCCGAGCCGTGCTCGACCAACTCGAGAAGGAGCGCCGGTTCTTCGTCACCTCCGGGCCACCCGACAGCGACTGGGTCCCGTTCGTCGCGCTGTTCGCCGGGCTGCCTGCGCTGATCCTCGGTGCGATGGCCCTGGGCCGGGGCTGGGTTGGCTCGCTCCGGCGACGTCGACCGAGTTGATCGCGGCGGCGAGCCCGTCGGCCGGCCGTTGAACATCATCGTGTCGCGAGCGACGCTGCCGGCGTGCAGGGAGGTTCAGCTGAACCGGTGCGCTGCCCTTGCATCCATGCGGTGCGCCACGGGTCGTGCCATGGGGTGTGGGAGAACAGGGTGGTCAGGGTCCAGTCGAGATCGAGGTGGTCGCCCTGCCACTTGCAACGGCCATCGGCAGCATCGCGCTCGAATGCACGAACAGCGTCGGCGTCGCCCTCGACTGCTGTGGGCGCCGGCGGAATCACCCGCCCGTTGGGAAGGGTGAACCGCACCGAGCCATCCGCGAGCCGTTCGGCCTGCCAGCCGCCTTCGTGCAAGCGATGGTGGTGGTAGGCGCACACCAGCAGCAGGTTGCCGAGATGGTTGGTTCCGCCACGTCCGCGATGGTGGAGGTGATGGATCTCCTTGCGCGCTCGATGACTGCAGCCCGGCACCTGGCAGGTGCGGTCGCGCAGCTGGACGAGCCGCCGCAACCTGCCGCGGATGACGCTGCTGCGCGCCGACACGCCGACCACCTCGCCGCCGCCGCCGGTGCCATCGCCGGTGCCATCGCCAGGGCCGCTGCCGTCGCCGTGGACGGTGTCGTGGACGGTGTCGTGGACGACCGTTTCGTGATCGGCGTCGCAGCACAGTCGCCGGGTGGTGGCATCGCTGACCCCGGAGCCCATCTCCTCGCTGCCTTCGGGATGGGCTTCCTGCCGTTCGTCGCCGGTGTGGAGGTGCACCAGGTACCGGGGGCGGTCGGTCGCGAGTTGATCGTCGGTGGAGGCCAATGCCGCGCCGGCCAGCGCCACCACCGCGTCGGCGCGGCGCTCGGCAAGCGAGAGTCGTTCGCCGTCTGGGTCGACGCCGGCGGGAACTGCGAAGTGGTCGACCGCGGCGAGCACCTCCATGCCCGCAGCGGTCGGCAGGGTGACGGTGAGCGTGATGGTGCGATCGTCGTTGTGACGAACGTGCAGACCTCGCTTTGCCCACTGAGCGGCGTCGCTCGCCTCGTGGTCGGGCGGCAGGGCACGGCGGTACGCGGCCACGACCCGCTCGACCTGGGCGGTGGTGCCTGCAAGGGCGACGGCCACCAGGCTGGCCTCGTTGGCCGGCTCGGCGATGCGGGTGATGGCGCGCACCTTGGAGTACGACAGGCGGCCCGCCCGCATCTGTTCGGCAATCAGCGGCAACCCCACCAGCGCGCGGGCGACTCGCAGCTTCTCGCGTGCGGTTCGTGCATCCAGCCCCAACTGCCACCTCATCCAGAACATGCACGAGTGACACTCCCACTGCTGCCAGCCTTCACGCCGGTCGAACTCGGCCAGCAGCGCGAACCAGCGGAACTCGGCTGCGGCCAGGTTGGCCGACCACGTGCACAACTCGGCTTCCAGCCGCTCGAGCGGCACGTCGGCCAGGTCGGTCTGGTCGGTCTGGTCGGCGAGGCGGGACGGCCGGGGCGGGATGAGGGCGACCGAGGGTGCAGCGGTGGTGTCCATGGCCGAACAGTACGTACGGGGTGTGACAGGGTTCCGGAGGCCGGAGCATGTCAAGCCGATTGAGACAGATTTGGTTCGGGTGGGTTGATCCAGGCGATGTCGGGGACGGCGGGTGCGATCGGGGGCCGACGGAAGCGGTGGGGTTGGGTTGCGTAGGCGTGGTCGAGCACGGCTTGGCGGTGGGCGCGGATGGTGGTGTGGTGGCCGAGGTGGACGCTGGCTGGGGTGTGGTAGCCGATGCCGGAGTGTCGATGGTGGTGGTTGTAGTGCTCGAAGAACTCGTCGACGAACGCTCGGGCGTGGGCGAGGCTGGCGAAGCGTTCGGGGAATCTGGGTGTGTTCTTGAGGGTCTTGAACTGTGACTCGGAGTACGGGTTGTCGTTGGAGACGTGCGGCCGGGAATGCGATCTGGTGACGCCGAGATCAGCGAGGAGTTGGGCGACGGTTCGCGAGGTCATGGAGCTGCCGCGGTCTGCGTGCAAGGTCAGCTGCTCACGGTCGATGCCTTCGACCTGGATGGTGGCGGCGATGAGGTCATGGGCGAGACGGTCGGACTCGCGAGGGGCGACGAGCCAACCAACAGCGAACCGTGACCAGACGTCGATGATGACGTAGAGGTGGAACCAGTTCCATTTGTGGGGGCCGGCGAGTTTGGTGATGTCCCAGGACCACACCTGGTTCGCGCCGGTGGCAACGAGTTCGGGTTTGAGGTGCGCTGGGTGACGGGACTGTTGGCGGCGTTCGCGGACTTGGTGGCGTGAGCGCAGGATCCGATACATCGTTGACACTGAGGCCAGGTAGTGGCCTTCGTCGAGCAACGTTGCCCAGATCTGTGCTGGCGCCTGATCGCAGAACCGTTCGCTGTTCAACACGTCAACGATCTCGTCGACCTGGGTTGGGGTGAGCGCACGATGCGACGGTGGTCGTGGTGCTGGCGGCCCTTGCACGGGTGCGGTGAGGTGTCGCCGGTAGTGCGTTGCTCGGGAGCGTCCCATTGCCTGGCAGGCGGCGACTCGAGCGATCTTGCGGTCGGCGAGTTCGTCGATCGCCGTGTCGATGATGTCGTCTACGAGTCGTCGTTGTCCGCGCTCTTGGAGAGCTGTTCCAAGAGCGCGTGTACTTTTCCCTGGACCTCGATGATCGCTTCGGCTTTGGCGAGTTTGATCTTCAAGCGTTCGTTCTCGTGGCGGAGCCGGGCGACCTCGTTGGCCGATGGGGCCCCTCGGCCGCCTTCGGACGCGCGGCCTTCGGTCACCACGAGGATGCCTTCGCGGTGTTGGCGTCGCCAGTCGGTGATGATCGATGAGTAGAGGCCTTCGCGGCGGAGCAGCGCGCCTTTCTCGCCAGGCTCGGAGCAGCGGTCGTACTCGGCGAGCACCGAGAGCTTGTAGTCGTTCCGGAAGATCCGACGCTCGGCGCGTTCCCCGGGCGCTCGAAGTGATTTGCGTGACGTTCCACGCCGTTCAGTCTGACCGGTACGAATCCCGGTCGTCACCCGCTGCTTCACCGCAACCACCTCCGCGAGAATCTGTCTCACGGATCATGGACACAGAGGG
>JACDJB010003464.1_pt1 | contig 10353 bp, 10 predicted proteins | sample 7454121 | NCBI WGS metagenome assembly JACDJB01 (sample SAMN14253290, study PRJNA609438) | sludge metagenome | isolation source: sludge after 25d culture with pyrite | collected 2018-12-20 | reverse complement strand
GCCGACCGGCTGATCGTGGCGGCCCTGCGCGAGCTGACGCCCGCGGTCCCCGTCGTCTCCGAGGAAACGGTGGAGACCAGCGGTCCGGCGGCCCGCGGCGCCCGGCGCTTCTGGCTCGTCGATCCGCTCGACGGCACCAAGGAGTTCGTCAAGCGCAACGGCGAGTTCAGCGTGAACATCGCCTTGGTCGAGGACGGGGTGCCTGTCTTGGGTGTCGTGCACGCGCCAGTGGCTGGCATCACTTACACGGGCGTGGCGGCCCACGCGGGACACGCCGCCAGCGCCTGGCGCTTCGACGCGGAAGGCGGCGCCCACCCCATCCACACGCGCCCACCCGAGAACGGCGTGGTGCGCGTGATGGTCAGCCGCTCGCACTCCAACGAAGCTACGCAAGCCTTCATCGAGAAGCTTAGGCAGGAGTATGGCGCCGTCGAGACCATCGCCCGCGGCTCCGCCATCAAGAGCTGCTTGGTAGCGGACGGCACCGCGCACTTCTACCCGCGGCTCGGGCCGACCATGTGGTGGGATACTGCAGCGGCGCAGGCGGTGTTGATGGCGGCTGGGGGGGAGATGGTAGCGATTGGCGACGGGAAGCCGTTGCGGTACTCCGGGGATTTGTTGTCTAATCCGGGGTTTGTGGCTACCTATTTACTGAATTAACGAACTGGTCGGGCGCCAGCCTTTCGGCCATATTACCTACCTCCACTGAGCAGTTCCCCCTAGTTGAGGCTACTATCTCTAACGTATAGTTCGACGCACATGCACAAGACACCTACAGCAGTTCTAGTCATTAAGAGAGCCGCTCGAACGTACGCCGAGCGGCTCTCGGGACCAAGCCCGCTTGTCCCTATAGATGACTGGCCGCACGTTCACCAGCATGGTTACGCGCTGCTTCAACCCCTCTAGCCAAACGCTGGCTACGACCTGCGCATCCTCGTCATTGGACAGCGGGTCCTCGGCTACTGCCGTGATGTTCCCAAAGGAGACTTCCGAGCATCAGGTCGCTCGGCCACATGCAAGGAAGAGTTACCAGCCGACGCAATAAACTTGGCAAGGGAGATCGCCGAAGAACTAGACCACGACATGCTTGCCGTAGACTTCCTCCGCCGCCCCGATGGCTCATTAGGCATCCTAGAGATGTCCGCAGTCGTACGGGTATACGCCCCAAGGCAACTCGAGGTCGACGGCGTCGCAGGCGCGTACGAATTCGACAAACGCGGCTCTTACGAATTTCGACCTGGTGAAGTGTGGCCTCAAGAGCTTGCGCTTGCCGAGTTCTTCGAGCGTCGCTGGATTAGGGCGCGTCGTGACCACGGCGGCGGCTGACCCGTTGCCAGCCAGGCTCAACGCCACCAGGCTCCTAGCCGGCGGTCGAAGCTCGGTGGCAGGTACCGGCCAGTGCCGTTAGTTGGATAATTAGTCAACTCACCTATCAGGACCCGGTCCCCGAGCTGAAAAGTATCGACCCGCACGAAGTCAATGCCTTCACCCAGGGCCTCGGCCAAGGTCACCGCCTCGCGCCAGGCTGAGGGCAATGCGGGAGCTGGTGCGACCTCGGTGAACAGCTCACCGTGATACTCCCCGAACCTCACCTTTACCGGTGTTCCATCGGCAAGATAATGATTCAAGGCCTTCCTATCTCCGGATGGAGTATCAAGTCGCATCATCTGACATTTGCCATTGAACACGAACAACTTGAGGTCGGGCGGCGGACCGCCAATATTTGCGTGGAGGAACTCCTCCACGAAAGCCCGTGGGCGGCACTGAGAATATGCCCACTCTCCGTTCTTGGTCCCGTACTTCATGTTTAGCCACGCTTCAACGACTCTATTTGCGGCCTTGAAGTCCATCGCATCCGGCCGCAAAGCGTGGCGCGAGAACGGCAGTCCAGGCTCGGGGAGTCGTCCCGTCGGATCTGCTGCGTCAAAAACCAGGATCACCCCACCCGAGGCGTGGTTAACCTTGAGCGCGAACTCCCTCGGAAGGCTAGCGGCACGAAGCGACTGTCCAGGTTCAGCGACTTCAAGCACTTCTGCGGTGTGGCCCCTACCCACACGCGACTCCACATACTCCTTGGTCGCCAACTTGTCTGCGAATACCCCCAACAGCGGCCTGCGGTCGTGCACCATTCGGTATCGCACTTTTTGGTTAAAGGTTCTCGGATTTGCTACGGCCAGTTCTTGCAGCCACCTGCCATGGCTGAGTAGCGCCGCCTTAAACATGAAGGCCCGAGGATTCCTCAGCATCTCTTTGAAGCGCTTCAGGTTTGCGTTCGCGTCATTTTGACCGGTCGCCATGATTGGCCTCCCCTATCGCTTAGCTGGGTCGGCAATGTAACGTTTGAGCCGCGCTAATACCGTAACCGTTAGCACCAGGTTGAAAGCAAAGCCGGTGAGCGCCATGCCCGCAATCGCGCCAACGGCTCCTGCGACCGAGCCGCCAACTACTAGTGCCGCAATCCGAAAAGTCATATAGACAGCTTCGTAGCCCGCATGCCACCGTTGAACCCGTAGCAATGGAATCAAGCTGACCGCAGGTATGTTGAAAAAGCCAGCGGCCAACAGCAACCCCGTATACCTTGCATACTGCCCTGCCAAGTGCCAATGGGTTCCAAAGGCCCATGAGAAAATATCTGGGCCGTAGACGCCGAGAATGGCGGCCGGCAGGCCGCCTACTACGGCAAGCCATAGCGTTGTGGTCACGGCCATACGCATGACCCGCTGGTCATCAAGCCGCTTGCTCAGGTACGGGTAAAGCACTTGCCTCAAAGATTGACCAAGCAGATTCCCGGGTGCTGTCACTATCCGCTGCGCGAGTAGGTACTGTCCTGCGGCACTGGCACCAAAAACCGAAGTAAGTAGAATGGCTGGCAAACCCTGCCCAGCGGCGTTTAGCAGGGCCTGGGGCGCACCATAAACCACGAAGTCGTTGTACCGGCGCAGTAACACCTTCGCGCTGGAGAGATTCACCCGAGTATTAAGTTCCCCGCCGCCGGCGCGCGCGGAACGGGTGAGCAGTGTCAGTGTTGCCAATACCTGCCCGACTACCTGGCCCGCCAACATGCCGCTAGCTCCGAGCCCAGCCACCCCCAATCCGGCTTGGCCCAGGCCCGTGCTCACCGCTCGACTTACCTGCGCGGCTGCCAGACGGCCGAACGCTTCCGTCCGCGTTGACCAGTAACTAAACACCTGAAATGTCCCTAGCGAGGCTACGTAAAGAGGCAGTACTCCTAATAGCGGCGCAAGAGCAGGAACACCTAAGAAAACCGAAAGCGCACTGCCCCCTAAGATCACGGCTACGAGCGTGGCGAGCATGACTCCGGCAACAGCTAGCAACGCAATACCCATGATTGAGCGGGCCTCATCGTCTTCTCTCGGAACAACCACCGCAAGCTCTAGTCTCAGGGCCGCCACCACGCCTAGGACCGACGCCAAAGACAAGAACACACCCACTACGCCGAAATCGTCAGGTGAATACAACCGGCTGAGCACGGGAACAATGGCGAACGACGCCGCCTGGCCAATTGCGGTGCCGGTCATGAGTTTCCCGACGTTCCGTGCACTGCGCATCACAGCGCTAAGTACGCCTCTGAAATCTGTCTGCCGCTGCCCCAGACATCACCTAACTCTTTATCGAATTCCCTTGGGACGAAGCGCACGACTCCGCTATCTGGATAGTGTGTAATCTCGCCAACTACCACTCTTGAACCGATACCATATAAGTCGACTCTAGCGAACGCGAATGGCTCACCAAGTATCGCGGCAAGCCGGAGCATCTCCTCAAGCCTTGGGGGCACGAGTATCTGTGAGTGCGGAATTGGGTAGTCACACTTGACGTCCAGGCGCTGCCAATCTGGAGTGAATAGCGCCCGAGTATGCCTCGTGAATCGGTCGCGGTCTACTTGAACCATGCGGGGTACGCCATTAAATGTGAAGAACTTATAGTCGTCCAATAGAACACCAGGTGCGAGGTTCTCCTCGAAGAGCACACGTGGAGTAAGGTCACGATAGGCCCACTCCTGCCGCTCCCAGTAATAGGAACTAGCCAACCATTTACCTGCCAAGTACTTGGCCTCTTCATTCGAAAGCTCACCGTCTGTTACGATGCGGTTCCACCCGCTTCCATGGGTTCCTTTCATGACGTAAGCATGTGGCAGTTTGTGCACGTCTATTGCGTCCGCGTCCTGCACAACGTCATAGAGCTTCGGTAGGTAGTCGTCACCGACTTTGCTACCTACGTACTCCCTCAAAGTGAACTTGTCGGCCGTAACAACCGTCAGGGAATTCCGATCATGCAGGCGTTTGACGAGTAGGTGCTCATTGAAGGTCCTAGGGTTACCTAGGTCTGGCAAGTAGCCGACCTTTCCCCAAGCCTGCAGTCTGGCAAAAAGCCCTGGCGGCAAAACGCGAGTAGCGACTCGCAGGAGTCGACGGGTCATCCTTCACCGCTGTCCGCTTCTTTAGGCTGGTACCGGAAGTGCCGCTCGCCAAACCGGCGCGAGCGGAGGTCCGCAAGAAGGAACGGGATCAGATGCAGTGGCTCGACGAGGTAACGGCGCCAAAGCCGCATTGGCTCTGCGACCAGACGAAAGAGCCACTCAAAACCCAGCGCCGACATCCACCGAGGTGCCATGGGAATGGCACCAGCCACATAATCAAAGGCTGCTCCACAAGTGCCAACCACCGGCGCCGAGATTCGCTCTAAGTACCGATCCAAGAATTCCTCCTGCCTAGGCATGCCCATCCCAACCAGCACGACGTCGGGTCGTTCAACGGCTACTCGAGCCAACCGGCTGCTAACGCCACCATCGCCATCATCAAGTGGAAAGTACCCATCCTCTGTCGCGAGACTAAGTCCTGGGTATTGGGTCCGCAGTACGGTCGCGGCCTCTTCTGCCACCCCAGGCTTACCCCCAATCACGAACACCTTCCAGCCCCGGTCTGCGCTAGCGGCCATAAGAACAGGCATCAGATCCATGAAACCCGCTCTCTGAGCCCCGCTCACGGGCAGCCCGAGTAGCCTAGCTACCCAAACTAGCGGCATGCCATCGATTCTGACGACATCGGCCCGCTCCTGAATGCGTCTCACCACCGAGTTACGCGAGTTCAAGTAGGTGCTGTGCAAGTTTTGACTCACGAGTAATCTACGCTCTTGAGCCTCGACCCCTTCTTGCACGACAGCCAACCACTGTTCTCGCGTAAGTGGCGAAATCCTCACGCCAAGGACGCGGTAGTCGACGCGAGCGCCGTCGGCTGCTGACGCACGAAGTGTCGTCATGCTGGCGTCATCCACCAGTTGTTCCTGGCAGCCTGGCCTTGATGTAGCCAGACAGCCGCTCCGAACACCATATAGACACTTGGGAAGTACATGAACACGGTGTCAACCAGCCCCTGACTACCAAGAGCGACGGCGCCGATAATCAGGGCGCCAGCAGATAGGCTGTTGTGCTTACTAAACCCCCTAATCATAGAGGAAAACCATACTAGAATCAGTAATGTGATAGCCGTGAAGCCCAATGCGCCACCCTCCATCATCAGCGTGAGCGCCACGCTGTGGCTGTGGGGCGCCATCCCAAGTGGCAGAGATGGCTCGACCAGCGGTGCCAAACGCGCCCACGCACCATCTCCAGAACCGACCCACGGAGAAAGGGCGGCAATATCGAGCGCAGTCATAAATATCGGCCCACGCTCGAAAGACCCGAAGACCTCGTCCACGTCTGCACGCAACCATACAGTCGCGGTAGCAATTCCGCCCAATACGATTAGCACACCCACAATCGTGACGGCATTGAGCGTCCACCTCTTTGCAGGTCGGTTCCCGAGCCACTGAATAGCCGCGACTAGTACCAGACCCAGAACTAGGCCCAGCACCACGGACCGAGTTCCGGCCGCGAGCAAAAGGAACGCCGTCCCCACACCGCCCCCTACAGCTACGAGCCGCCATGCCGCCGAAGTGGCGGTTCGAGTCCCAATTCCTACCAGCAAGAGTACCCATAGAGCCACAGCGGTAGCAGAGGCAATGTTCGGATGTGGCAAAAACCCGCCCGCGCGACCCAGCGAACCGTGCAGCGCTACTCCGACCACTTGTGCCACGATTCCGATTACAGCAGCCACAGCGAGATACGGAGCAGCTACGGTCGCCCACCGACTACAGTTGAAGCGGCGGCTTAAGAACGCGATTACGGCTAACGTCAACACTCCACCGCCTGTCGTCCATGGTGTGCCCCGCAACAGCAACGCGGCGAAGACCGCTGCGGTGGCCGCCAACGCGTTCGCAACTAATGCCCGACTCACTTGGCACGCCAGATCACGGTCAGGTTGCGATCCTCAGTACGCCAAACGATGTCGTTCGTATACGACAACAGCGCGCTTTGTCCTTGTGGAACTCCGATCTCAACAGCTTGCGTGGCGCTTACGACACCACTCCACGTATCCACGCGAACTTCCCCCGCCAGACGGGCTACGCTCAAAGCGGGTCCCATTCCTCGTGCTTCGGTCCCTGACAGAACCAAGGTTTGCGACCACGGGCAGGCTGGCACCTGAATCAGCGCATTTGTCAACGCCTTTAGACTCCCGCCCGCTAGCTCCGAGGTGCCAATGAGCGTAACAGGCTCACCACATTTGGCATCAATCAGAAGCGCTGGGATTTCACGTACAGCGCCTTGCTCGCGAATGGCTCCTGGCTTGGCCGCAGGGAGAAGCGCCAACACGATACAGGCGCACGCGACAAGCAGCGGTGGGAGCAAACTCCGGCGCGAACATTCAGTTGCCATACTTCACCTCGCTTGAAGCAAGGGCCACGGTGCGGGCAACTCCCAACTTGTTATCGCTCACGACCAGCAAATCAAGTGTGTAGGTACCTGGCGCAAGGTTCCTCAAGGCGGTTACGAGCCCACCAGTATCATGGCCCTTAACGGCTTTCCTGGCACCTAGAACGCAACTCCCGTCACCTCCACAGATGCGCAGTTGCACCCAAACGCGAGGGGTCGGCTCGGGCAAACGTAGAGCGTACCAAGCCGCAAATGGTGTGTTCATCGGCACGCCAACGGGCAAGTAGACCCACTCTAGTTGCGGGCTCGGTGTACTCCTAAACCAGGTGGCGAGCGTTCTTGCGGTCAGCATGACAAGCGCGCTCAATACGACTAGAATCAGCGCTGCCACCAAGCCTAACCTCATCGGTTGGGTTCACCGCAGATCAATTGGAGGTACCGCGAGTACATCAGCTCCTGGTCAAACTCCTCACGCTGATGCTTGCGAGCTCTGGCGCCAACCACCTCGGCCACGGCCGGGTTCTCGCGGACCAGCGCCAGCACGTCTGCCCACTCTTCGGGTTTGTCGCCGGGCAATAACCAACCTAACGTGCCAGCTGGAGACATTAGCGGGTCACGGTTCTCGGGGACATCGCTAGTAAGCACTGGGGCGCCTCGCGCCATTGCCTCAAGCAGTGAAAGGCTAAGTCCCTCATAAATTGACGGCTGGACGAACACGTCGCACGCCGACAACCAATCAGCAACTTGTTCGCGCGGAACAACCCCGAGAAACCTCACGCGATTTACAACGCCGAGTTCACGTGCCTCAACCTCAAGTGCCTGCCGAGCACTTCCGTCGCCTGCGAATACCAAGTACCAGTCTGGAGCCAACGCGATTGCACGCAGGAGGAGACTGTAGTTCTTCTCTTTAGCCAGGCGACCAGCAGCGAAGGCAAGACTGGCCCCAGCTGGTAGTCCCACACTTTGGCGCAGCGCACCTGCTGGATTTGTAGACCTTGGAGCATTACTCGATTCGACACCATTAGGGATTACAGTCATCAACTCCAAATAGTGGGCGCCGTTTGAAGAGTAACTTGCCGCGACTACTGGGGCGCAAGCGACAATCGCGTCGTAAGCGCCTAACCGGGCGCACAAGCGATCAAGCCAACGACCCGTACGACCAATCCGTGAGGCAAGCGAGTGGTGTGTAGCTACCACGCGCGTGCCGGAAAACGGCAGACTCCCTAGCGCCACCAAAGCCCCTAATAGTGGGGTGAAGGTCACTATCTGGCGCGGCCGCTCACGCAAAAAGCGTTTGGTAAGCCTTAGGAAATCCCTTGCCGTCGCCATGACTCGAAGAGCCGGGTGGCTGCGGGCTCGAACGTGCTCGTCCAAGCTCCGCAAGTACACCGCGTTGGCACTTACGCCCCGGACCCGAAGGCGGCCCGCCAGGTCTTCGATGATTCCTTTAGTACCTCCCACGACGTCACTCCGTTGCAATAGCCAAACTGGTCGTTCACTATTAGCGCGTTCGGTAGGAGTCAACGGCTCGCCCCCAAGGCACCACGACGTTCGGTGAGCGTCAACGCCGCTTCGCCCCAAGGCTTACAAACACCCATAATTATTGGGGTATTCGCCGTAATAAAATTCATAGTCAAGAGTAGAAGAAAGAGATTATTGGGGCCTAGAAGAACTGAGTCGGTCATGGCGACTACAAGGGTAGCGGTGACAATCATCGCTCCGGTCTCATCCTGACCGGTCTCGCGCCGCCGTACCAGTAGTCGCCGCACAAGCGGCCGCGCGATCAGCCAAGTGATCAGCACGACACCAACTCCACCAAGATCGAGGGCTACGTCTAGCCAACTATTGTGGGCGTGTACGACTCGCCAGCCTAGACTGGAACTCAACTCTGCGCCCTCCGCGCTGCCCCAGAACGCTCGGTAACCGTGCCCAAGCCAAGGTCGCTCCCCGATTCGGTCAAGTACGTACGACCACAATTGGGTCCTACCGGTAAACGAAAGATCGCGGTTCACCAACCCCACTAGCCCCTCGGGCGCGAACGCGGCGGCCAGACCAGCGGCGACGGCGCCAATCAGGCCCAACGTTACGATGGCGGAAGCAACCAGTGGCCGACCACGGCCCGCGCGAAGGACGAAGAGTACCACGACTGCCGCTCCGGCGGCCACGATACCGGTGGCTGACTGCGCTTGGACTAGAAGCAGGCAGGCAACCACTGTCAACCCTAACCAGACACCCCGTCTCCATCCACTCGCGCTTATCGCAGCCGCCAAGAACAGACCTAGCGCCAGGGCCATCTCCCGTCCAAGTAAGTTCTTGTGGATGTACAACCCCCGCCAACGGCCGACGTGCGCTCCCACCTGATGAACACCTACTTCTGGCAACAACACACTCGTGACGAGCGAGCCGACGGCTATGAAGCCGAGCAGGATGGTAACTAACATCACACTTTTCCGATAACCGAGAGTACCGACCATGAGCATCCCCATCAACACAGTGCCGCAAACGGCCACGCCACGCCGAATAGACAGCTCTGGGTCGACAGACCATGAAACAGATACTAGCGCCAGCGCAGCAAACACTAACGGCAGCCAGGCCGCGCGCATCAGGGCAGATACCGGACGAAGCCAATACCGGCGCAAGAACAACATGGCAGCTAACAACAGCACAACTACCAATCCGCCCTGTACCGCGGGGAGCCCACTCTCCAAATCGAGTGCCGCTCTGCCTTGCGGCAACAGCAGGAGAGGTAGAAGTGCTCCAGAGATCAAGAACAGGTAGGCGAAAGCAATTGCGCCCGTCAACAAAGCCTTCGCATTGAGGCGCACGGCAATTCTCAACGCAGAACGGCCAGCCACACCGGACCCACTCGTTCAATATGGAATTCCTGGCTTCTCTCTACAAGAGGAGCGGGATCTGACCGCCTTGCGAGGGTACGGCTCATGGCCTGAGCTAGCGCCCGCGGATCACCTACTGGCACCAGCTCCCCAAACCGGCCACCTTCAAGAATCTCCCTTGGCCCCGAAGGGCAATCAGTTGCCACTACGGGTACACCCAGTGCCATTGCCTCTACCAGAACGTTCGGGGAGCCCTCCCAGCGCGAGGAGAGTACTAGCACTTGAGCGCAACGCAACCACCGGAATGGGTTCGTCTCGTCGGTAACCACCTTGACCGTGGCATCAAGTCCTAGGACGCTAATGCGAGCGCGCAGGACTGACTCAAGAGGACCACTCCCGATTAACACCAAACCTGTCTTGGCCCCTGCCCGCAGCAGATTGAACGCTTCAAGAAGAGTCACGTGGTCCTTTTGCTCCGAGAACCGCGCCACACACACGACGCGGTAATCGAGGCTGGCGTACCAGGGGTCGAGGAGCTGCTCCTCCGCCTTTCGGGTCACCTCGTCGTCGAGACTAGCGTTTGGGATAGCAATCACGTGGTCGAGCCGAACACCATACGCTGAGATGACGCCGTCTCGGACACCATCCGAGACCGCAATAACAGTGTCTGCGCTGCGGTAAATCCAGGCGAGGACGGTCCTCACAACGCGCCCAAACCGGCGGGAATATGGCGCCTCGAAGCGGGGGTCG
>JACDJB010003463.1_pt1 | contig 10357 bp, 6 predicted proteins | sample 7454121 | NCBI WGS metagenome assembly JACDJB01 (sample SAMN14253290, study PRJNA609438) | sludge metagenome | isolation source: sludge after 25d culture with pyrite | collected 2018-12-20 | reverse complement strand
TGAATTATGGAAAACTGAACCTGTATGGTAGTTATTCTAATTATCACTGGGAAGGATGGAATTCGATGGATGCAATCCGTCGCTTTACGGGAACGGAATTGCAGGGTGCTTCTCAGGTTATTAAAAATAAAGAAACCTATGATGGTAGTTCACATAATTATAAGGCGGGGGCTGACTATTTCATTGCCAAAAATCATGTTATAAGTGTGATGACACGTGGTAATTTCGGATCCAATTACGGTGCAATGAATAACAGAACATCGTTTACAGACAAATTTGATCAGGTTGATTCTATCTTGATTACAACATCAACCGGAAATAATAGATGGAACAGTGCTACTTATAATCTGAATTATAAATGGGATATCGATACCACGGGACAGTCGTTGTTGTTCGATGTGGATTTTGCCCGTTTCGGATTTACGAGCTCAAATAACCAGAATGGGAAATACTATGATGCCAGTGAGGTGGAGTTGAATCATGGTTTGACTGTGGTAACTACCCAGGGGAATGACATCAGTATCTTATCTTCAAAGCTGGACTATGTGTTGCCTGTGAATAAAGTGCTGAATCTCGAATCCGGACTGAAGTTTAGTTCTGTAATAACGGACAGTTATATTGATATGGATGGTTATCTGACTCAATATGATAATTTCATTTATGAGGAAAATATCCTGGCGGCTTATCTCAACGCCCGTGCTCAACTCAATAAAACAACACTGCAACTCGGGTTGCGACTCGAAAACACATTCTCCAGCGGAAATTCGGTGGTGACTAATCAGGTGAATGATACTACCTATATTAAGTTATTTCCTTCTTTCTTTGTGCAACAGCAGCTGAATAAGGATAACAACCTGAATTTCAGGTATAGTTACCGCATTGGGCGCCCCAGTTATCATCATTTGAATCCATTCAGGTGGATGGTCGATCCTTATACCTTCAATATAGGGAATCCTAATCTGAAGCCTCAGTTTACGCATACTGCCGGGTTAAGTCACAGTTATAAAAACAAGCTGATTTCGAACCTGGGTGTCAATTACACGACAGGACTATTCACGGAGATAATCAGACAGGATGATGTGTCGCGAACTGTATATCAAACCATGGAGAATTTGCAAAATTCGTTAGATTTAACACTTTCGGAAACACTGCAACTTCAACCTTTTAAGTGGTGGAGGTTCAATGGAACCGTTACGGGCATGTACAAAACCATTCAAATGGATGAACAGAATTTAATACCGTTGAGCAGGTTTAGTTTCATGGCTAATATGAGTAATAATTTTACCCTTCCGTGGAAACTGGATTTGGAAATGAGTGGCAGGTACAACTCAGAACAACTGATCAGTAATATTATTCTGCGCCCGCGTTATTCGATTGATTTGGGGATACAACGAAAGGTGTTAAAGGATCAGGGTACAATTAAAGTGTCGGTAAGCGATATTTTGAATACCTCTAATGGCGGCGCTTATGCAAAATATGATAATGTGGATATCGAGGTGATGAATAAATGGGAATCGCGCCGGTTAAATATCTCCTTTAATTACCGTTTCGGGAAAGATAACTTCAAAACCCGGGCTAATCGGACAACTTCCTCGAGTGAAGAAGAAAACCGGAGTTCGAAATAATTTACCATCTCTATATATAGAAGAATATCCCTGAAAAATATTAATTTAAAGGAAATTCTTCAGCTCCATCAGTCTGCTGATCTTATAGGTCGCGGGCTGATTTTCTTTGTGGCGGCCATTCAGCGGAAAGTAAACCTGATCGATGCCTGCATTTTGTGCGCCACGGATATCAGCCTCATAGGAATCGCCAATCATGATGGCCTCATGCGCGGAAGCTCCGTTGAGTTGTAATGCATGCTCAAAGATTTGAGGATCCGGTTTCAACGCCCCGGCTTCTTCAGAAAGCACAATGTGGGAGAAATAATGTCCAATGCCACTGCTGTTTATTTTTTTATACTGAACTTCCCTGAATCCGTTTGAAATAAGTGTGAGGATGTATTTACTGCTGAGATAATCCAGTATTTCTAAAGCATCAGCCATCAACGCAGTTTTTGTCGGCAGTATTTCAAGATACTGATGTCCGATTTCTTCAGCCAACTGATGATCGTCGACTCCCATGCGTGCAAGCGGATACCTGAACCGCTCTGCCATTAAAAATTCCCGGGTGATTTCACCTTTACCATACGCTTCCCAAAGTTCAATATTTTTACGCGCATAGATGGTGAAAAATTCATCGAAACTACTGAAGTAATCTTTTAAGTCGCCTTCATCGAACATTTGTTGCAGCGAGAGTCGTGCATTGGTATGAAAGTCCCAGATGGTATCGTCCAGGTCGATAAAAACGTATTTGTACATGTAATAATTTAATCTACTTCAATCACAAGATACCTGCTCACACTCCAGAATTCTTTGGTGTCGGTAATCAACAGGGTGAAAGTATCATTCTCTTTTTCCAGTGTATAGGATGATTTGGGATGCGTGCTCAAAATCTTGGCCCTTGATGAATATAATGGAATTGATTTGGTTTTGCGGGCGTCGATACGCACAAAATAACTTTTGTTGAAATCGCTTTCCAGCACACGACCCGGTCTGAACCAACCCTCGGAAGTGATAATATTCTGTTCTCTCAGTTCTTTTCTGGTTCCGAACACATACCAAGCTGTATGTATGGTTTCATCCTGTTCCTTGATTTTGGTAATATGCTCTTCCTTTTCCGATTCCAGCGCTTCGATATTACCGCTTAAACCGTCAATATCTTCATTCAGCTGTGTGATCAGCGAATCCTTTTTAACCAGTTCCTCTTCCAGCGTTTTGACTTTGAGGGCCTCTTCTTCGAGTGCTTTGGTGAGACGGGTAATCGTGCGTTCCAATTCGGCAAACTTAAAATTACTTTTGCTGAGTTTGCTTTTCAGTAAATTGATTTCTTCCCGGTTGGCCTTTAGCATTTCGTTGATGAAGGTCAGGTCATCGTTGATTTTATTGCGATTGTCAACATCACTCTCATCTCCTAACGGTTGCAGGGAGATTAGTTTCTCGGCATTTTTAATTTTTTCTATGTTTTGTTCGATCATGTTGATGGTGGCAAAATAGCTTTCCATCTCGGCTTTCATGGCTTCTTTCTCACGCGCAAGCGAGTCACGTTCGGCCTGAAGTGACTGGTAATCACCCGATCTGTTGTTGCAGGCAAGCATAACGAGGGTGAACACAGAGAGAAAGAAAAGTTTAGTTTTCATATTTTTTGTCCGGAGACATGTTTATAATTAATAATTATACCTTAAAAAACACCTTGAAAATATGGTTTTATTTCCGTTGCAAAATTAGCGTTAATATTCTAATCCTGCAACAATTAACACAATTTCTCCTTTGGGCTGATGCAAGGTTTAATATTCGGCAAGTCCGGCAAGTGTTCCGCGTTTTTTTTCTTCGTGAAATTTTGAGATTTCACGTGATACAGAGGCCTTTCTTTCCGGACCGAAAACTTCACCCAGTTGGGTTAAGGTTTTCACCAATCTGAAAGGAGACTCATAAAAAACCATTGTCCGGGTTTCACCTGCAAGTGACTGCATCCTGGTTTGTCTGCCTTTTTTCTGGGGTAGAAATCCCTCGAAACAAAAGCGGTCGTTCGGAAGCCCCGAAGCTACCAGGGCGGGAACAAAAGCTGTGGCACCCGGCAGACATTCCACTTCGATGTCGTTTTCGACACAGGCGCGTACCACCAGAAATCCCGGGTCGGAAATAGCAGGGGTGCCGGCATCTGAAATCAGTGCGATGATCTGTCCGGCTTTCAGTCGTTGTACAATTCCTTCCACCGTTTTATGTTCGTTGAACTTGTGGTGCGAAACCATGGGCGTTTTAATCTCGAAGTGCTTCAGCAGAAAACCGCTGGTACGCGTATCTTCCGCCAGAATGAGATCAGCTTCTTTCAATACACGGATTGCCCGTAAGGTCATGTCTTCCAGATTCCCGATGGGGGTTGGCACAACGAATAGTTTCATATTCAGAATTTACGTTTGATGATTTGGTAGAAGTCCTCTGCCGCGGCACTGTTTTCTTCCCAGCCGTATTTTGACTGCAAAAAACCGATAACCTCTTCGTAAGTAGCCAGTTTGTTGATGTAGCTGAGGGTTTTATTCATTTCTTCCCCGTTGTTCTTAAACAATTCGCGCTGGAACCTGAAACGGTCGCCCAGACTGATTGCCTGTCTGATATCATCTACTTTCTTGCTTCCGATAGCGGTGTTGATACCTCCGTTTTCACCTCTTGCCATCATTTCATTCCGGGATATTCCGTTACCTGAAATTTTCTCTGCGAGGGTTACTTTTTTTTCTACTGTCTCTGTTGTGGTGATAACTTTCTCCACATCAGAGGTTATTGTTTCTTCTTTTTCAATCGTTTCTGTAAATTCAACAGTAATGACATCTTCTGTAATTTCAATATCATCTTTATTGTCGGCAATAACCTCATTCTCCTCAATCGGTTCAGTTACTTCTTCCTCCTCCTTGATTTCTTCTTCCTCCTGTTCAAAAATGATATCATCATCATCATCATCATCATCATCATCCTGTTCTTCTTCTGCGTCTTCTTCTTCTTCTGAAAATTCCTCCTCGTCAAAAGTGTTTACATCTTCTTTGTCCGTATTATTATAAACCGGAATATCTTCTTCCTCTGTAGTCTTTTCATTACTTACAAACTCTTCCGTTTCGGATATATCCTCCTTTCCGGTGTTAATCGTCATCTCCGGTGCAACAGACATTCTTTCCGTGATCTGCTGAAGTTCTTCCGGTTTCAGATTGCCTAACTGGTTGATATACGACCAGATATCGTCGGTTTTATTTTTTGCCAGATTGATGATGGCGGCCGGATAGGTGTCCATTTCCATGAATCCTTCTGTTAGCATAATGAGTTCATCGATGTTTTTCCGGATTAACGTAACAAGAAGTTCTCTGTTCATATCTTTTTAAAAAAAGAGGTAATACAACGGTTGTTTTTTTATATTTTTGCGAATGTAAGCAATAAGAGATTGCCGGCTTTTACTACTTAATAGCAGTTAAGAGTTCAAAAACGCTGTAAAGTTAATGATTTCAACAGAATAAATAATCAAAAAAATCGCTAAAAATCAACAATTACCATGATCTATTCAGAGCAGAACCGATTGTCGGCACAAAAGAGGGGGAGTATTGAAGTCATCTGTGGGTCTATGTTCTCAGGAAAAACGGAAGAACTCATCCGCAGATTGAAAAGGGCGCAGTTTGCCAAACAATCCGTTGAAATTTTCAAACCTAAAATTGACACCCGCTATTCTGAAGACGAAGTGGTTTCTCACGACAAAAACTCCATCCGTTCAACGCCGGTAGAATCTTCGGGCAGTATCCTGCTGATGTCGAACGATGTGGATGTAATCGGGATTGACGAAGCCCAGTTTTTTGATGAAGGTCTGGTGGAAGTTTGTAATACGCTCGCTGATCAGGGCATCCGGGTCATCATTGCCGGTCTCGATATGGATTACCGCGGCATTCCCTTTGGACCGATGCCTGCCTTATGCGCCATTGCCGAAGATGTGTATAAAGTACATGCTATTTGTGTGCGCTGTGGTTCCCTTGCTTATGTTTCGCACCGTTTGGTAGATAGCGACAAACGGGTGCTGCTGGGCGAAACAGCCGAGTATGAGCCTATTTGCCGGGATTGTTTCAGGGAAGCAGGGGTGAGATAGATTTCAATACGCTTAAACTTCTTTCAGATAATTTTTGGGTGAAACTTTATAGTAATCCTTGAAAATCCTGCTGAAATATTTTTGATTATCAATACCAACCATGGAAGCTACCTCGGTAACCGTGTATTTCCCGCTAATCAGTAAATTTGCCGCGTTCTTCAACCGGATAATCCGAATGAATTCATTCGGAGAATTTCCTGTGAGCTGGGTTATTTTATTGTATAATAAAGTACGGCTCAAAGCCAGTTCTTTGCACAACATCGATATATTCAACTCCGGGTTATCGAGATTTTGCTCAATAAGTTGGATTAAGTTGTCCATAAATTCCTGATCACGATCGTTGTTGATGGCTGTGATATTGCTTTTTCGGATATCAGCCAGCGCCCTCATTTTCCAGGTTTGTTGTAACGAAAGCAGGTTGGCAACCTGAAGTTTGACTACCTCAGGTTCAAATGGTTTTTTGATGTAATCGGTAGCTCCGTTGACAAGTGCTTTCCGGATGGTTGCTTCATCTGATTTATCCAGTAACATGATGACAGGAATATGCGAAGTTTCGGCATTATCTTTTAACCTTCTGGCAAACGAATATCCATCCATATCAATGAGCGACGAATCGGCTATGATTAAATTGGGATGAAGCCTGTCAATTTGGTTGTATGCATCTTTACCGGATGTGAAAGAGTCGACATAATACTCCTTCGAGAAAGTATTTTGTAGGTATGACACCATTTCCGGATTAGAAGCCATCACAAATATACGGGTTTCGATTTTTTCTTCCTGAGAAATGAAATCTCCGGATGAAACCGTTGAGGAGGATGAATCGATAGATTGTTCATCGTATTGATAAGGGAGCGTAATTGTGAATGCTGTCCCTTCTCCTTTTTTGCTGGTGAAAGTAATACGCCCTTTGTGAATCCTGACAAGAGCATTTACCATTTTGAGTCCGACGCCACTACCTACGTTTTGGTTGTTGATGTCGTTTTCAGCTCTGAAAATATACCTGAAAATCAGATTCTGATTTTTTTGTGGAATCCCTATTCCGTTGTCTTTCACGGTAAAACTCCATTCATTGTCATGGAAAAATACAACAATCTCAATTTTACCGCCGAAAGGAGTGTATTTGATGGCATTGGAAAGCAGGTTGTCGAGTATTTTGTTTATCTTTTCTCTGTCGAAATAGATTTCTTTTTCCGGATCGGCAAGATGCAAATAGAGTGAAATAAATTTCTGGGCTGCAATGGGTCTGTAATTGTTAGCTTTGTTTTGCAGGAAGTTGTATAGATTGTCTTTTCTGACTACCAGATGATTAGTGTTCAGTGTTATTTTCTGAAAATCAATCAGCTGATGCACAAAATGACTGAGTTTCCGGGTGTTGTTAAGCGCGAGGGAGAGCAGGTACTTTGCTTCCTCACTTAATGAATCAATGAATGAAATGTCTTTCAACGGAGCTTCAATCAAACTGAGGGGAGTTAACAAATCATGAGCTGTATTGATGAAAAACTCCATCTTCTCCTGTGTTTGCTTCTTTTTGTTTTTCTCAGACAGGTACCGGTAGGCATAGTAGCTTGCAGAAATCAGCATCAGGATATAAATTATCCAGGCTGGAACAGTATTCCACCAGGGTTGTCTAACAATGATAACCATTTGTCTTTCTTCTTGTAGTTCCCGGTCGATATAGGCTCTGACAAAAAAGGTATATTTGCCCGGTTGAATTTTCGAATAGGAAGCGGTATTGATGTTAGACGGGGTGCTCCAACCCAGATCGTAATCTTCCAGATAAAATGAATATTTCGTTTTGTCGGATGACTGAAAGTTAGGTAAGGTAAAGGAAAGTGTAAAATAATTTTTATTGTACGGGAGGACAATTTTCTTTGTTTTGTTGATTGAGTATTTCAGCGGAGAGTCCTTTTCTCCTGCTCGTACCGTATTGCCAAAAAGCTGGAATCCTGAAAACAGCAATTGATAGTAATCTTCCTGTTTATTCTTTTTTATGTCTGAAGGATAAAAAATGAGCGCTCCATCTGCAGAACCGAAAATAATTTCGCTGGTTGAACATCTGGCCCATGAATTGGCAATGAATTGGTTCGAAATTAGTCCGTCCTGTTTGTCGTAATTGATAATTGCAGCTGTTTTGGGAGAGAATTTATTTACTCCTTCTTCGGTACTGATCCATAAGAATCCTTCTTCGTCTTTCACCGCGGCGTAAATGTGGTTGGAAGATAGTCCGTGTGACTCACGGGTAAATCTGGCAAGTGAATCGGTTTTTAGATCATAATAATACAACCCATTGGTCATGGTGCTTACCCAGTAAGTGCCGTCACCATCCTTGAGTATATGGTTGATGGTGCCGTTTAACCTGGTCGGACGTTTTTCTCCTGTAAACCTGTTCAAGAGATAAAATCCCCTGTATAATCCTAACACAACTGTTGAATCGTTACAGGATGAGAAACATCTTAGCGAAGACTCATCGTTATAAATACGCGACTGTTTCGTTTTAGGATTGTAGGCGCTGATTTTACCGTATAATCCGCCAATCCATAAATTGCCTGAGAATTCGTCTTTGTAGATCGAATATATATAGTCGGTTCCCACAACAGGATTTTTATCGCCAGCTTGCAATCTGGTTGCTTTTCCGGTTCTTTTATCAATGACAGCTGCCCCGAAAGCATATCCGCCTGCCCAAACTTTTCCGTCAACATCTTCACAAAGCGTTAAGATGACGTTTCTGTCTGACAGAATCTTACCCTGAAAGAAGTGTTTCCATGTGCCCGATTTTCTGTAAAGCAAGCTGATTCCGTTGTTTGTACCGAACCAAAGATCTCCGTCTTTGTCTTCAAGTACGGCATTGATATAATTACTTGCAATAGAATTGTTGTTTCTTTCCTCATGTTTGAATCCCCTGAAATTAAGATAGGAAACATCGGTGTACGATACACCTTCGTGGTAGGTGGCAATCCAGAGTATTTTCTGACGGTCCAGGTGTAAATCCCAGATGCTGTTACCTCCAATGCTACCGGGAGTACTTTCCGACTGGATAAAGAATTTTTCAGTTTGCAGCGTCTGCCGGTTGATAATGAATACCCCTTCTCCGTCGACACCTACTGCTACCTGTGTTTCGCTGTAAGGAATGATATCCCTGATTGGTTTGGTAAATTTTTGTGCTATGCCGGAAATCCCGGATCCTTCTCTTTTAGGAAGAATATATAGCCCGTTGGAAAATGTTCCAATCCAGAACTGTTGATGTTTTGAGTCGTAAAAAACATGATTTACAAACTGATTCACAAACAGGTGCTGGATTAACTTTGACTTGTTTTTTTGAAGTGAACGTACAATATAAAGTCCGGTTTTGGTAGAGAAATAATAAAGTTCCTGTTGTTTCAGGATGTGATATACTTCTGTACCCTGCATGACATCTGAAGATACAGCGGTTTGTTGTTGTATGTCCACTACCAATATTCCGTTGGATGTGGCCAGTATGGCTTTGTTGTTGCTCTCGAAATAAAGGTGATTCAGAATGATGTTGTAGGAGTCAAAATAGCTTCTGATTGAATATACAAACTTGAACGCATCAGACTGTTCATCATATTTGTATATCGATCCCGACTGTGTATAGGCCCAGATAGTGCTATCAGGAGCAAGCGCAACAAAATTAAAACCGATATTATCTGCCGGTTGCTGGTCAGAACTTATCAAATCATAATGAGTAATCTGATGACCGTCGTACCTGTCGATAGATAATTTTGTTGCGATCCAGATTAATCCGTTTTTATCCTGACTGATTGAGAAACACCTGCGATTACTAAGTCCGAGGTCTTCGTTCAATTTTTTGAATCTTTCTCCGGAGAGGGACGAAATAAACGAGAATATCAGAAGTAATATAAATATTATGCGTGGCTTCATTTTGTATCAGATATTTTGTGGTCTGTGTAATCTATATTTCGATATGGAAAGCAAAATAAATGTTTGTGCAAAAATAAGTAAATTATTCAGCTTTTCTAAATGTGCCTGTGTTTGGTTTATTTCAAGTTGTTGATTCTGAGTGGTTGTCTGTTTGGGCTTAAGTATAAATGATTATTTGTGCACCTTTTATGACTATTTTGTGCCCGTCACATAAATATATTGTATATACTTTTACCAACGAAAATGAAAACACAGTTTATTTTCAACAACCATATCTATTAATCATTAAATTTTTAAGTCATGAAACAAATTTTCTTTACAACTATGTTTTTGGCCGTTTCATTGGTTTTGACGGCTGCAAATCCATTTCCGCAAGGATTTGAGAGTGTTACAGAACCCAAAGGAGAGTATTTTGATACCAATGCAAATTTTGCTACGGTTGTTTTGGCAGATAATCCGCTTAAAGCAGGTATTAATACCAGTGATAAAGTAGCAGCTGTTGATTTTACAACGGTTAATTCCGGAATTATTAAAATTAATTTTACAGGAACCAATCAGCCTGTTTTTGAATATCCCGCTCACCCTCAGGGGTTGGATGAATTATATTATGATATGCTTCGTTTCAAATATTACAGTGCTGGTAAACTGAATAAGAACATTGAATTTGAACCGAATGGCTCTGCAACGTCTCCAAAGACAATTGTGCAGCCTGGTCCGTATTATTATGAAGAATGGGCTTATG
>JACDJB010003459.1_pt1 | contig 10367 bp, 6 predicted proteins | sample 7454121 | NCBI WGS metagenome assembly JACDJB01 (sample SAMN14253290, study PRJNA609438) | sludge metagenome | isolation source: sludge after 25d culture with pyrite | collected 2018-12-20 | reverse complement strand
AGAATTTCATCTTTGCAGGTAATGCCGCCATCTTGAAACCTCATTGAGTGATTCTCTCCGGTCGCATGTGCTTGCTCGATATCATAGAAAGTAATGAATATGGAAAAAGCGAGTCTGTCCCGGTTAAAGTTCCAGGGATGCAGTCCATCTTCCAGTGATGCCAAAAAGGAGTCACTGTGTTTTTGCCGCGTGGATTTTTTGGAGTAGACAAAATAGCACTAATACTCCTTAGGCCGCTGTGACTCCAAAGTGCTCCTCGACTATCTCATTTAGCTGCTTTGCAATTTCCGCAAACTCGCGATTCAGATCTAAAGTGCGCACACTGATTCTGTTGCCGCTCATAAGATAACTGTTATCCGGCTGAATTTCCTCTTCGGTCTTTGCGTACAGGAGCAATCCGGAGACCACATGAGGTTTTTCGCCGAACTCCGCATCTTTATTCTTCACGTAGGTGAAAATCTGATATAAATTGGTTGAGTGAAGTGTGTGCTTGTCATATTGAGCCTGTGTCGTCTGGGCGTAGTATTTAGCGTCAATTATTAAGACAGTTTCCTTTTTTTGTATGGTTATATCACTTTGCATGACCGGCAACATCGTTCCTACACCATTGTCCAAAGCCCAAGGAATCTGCGATGCACTCACTGTAAACGATGGGAGCTTCCGATAGTAGTACTCCAAGATGAACTTCTCGTACAGCCGGGACATTCTTTGCTCATCAACAAAGGAAGCCAGCTTGTAGCCTCCCTTTTCTGTTGTAATGAGCATGCCTTCAATAATCAACTGACAGATGCTTACAAGCATTCGGTAAGTCTGGTTATTGCGTTGGAAGCGAATCGATGACCACTTTATTGAAGATGGTTCAAGCGTATCAACGTTGGAGAAGAAGAGCATCTTCTTTTTCAAATCGTCTTTGTATTTTGGCTTAACATCTGCATGTCGAAGCAGGATCATGACCGTTGTTTTTAGTATCTGATTGAGCTGGTTGTTTTCAGACAGCTCGTCATACTCACAAGTCAGGACCCGTTTACGCTCGAGTCTGTTTCTTATCGTCCCGGGCATGTTTATTTTGCCGCGCATAACGGAAATATCTTCTTGACGATTCAGATATTCTCGGTACAACCCCTGTTTCAGTTGGTGACCAATTCCCTTTGCAAGAACCGCTGCAAATAGATTATGCAGATCCTCGAACTTTTCTTTGGCAACATCTTCATAATTCGATTGAGTTAGCGCCTGAAAAGCATAGGACAACATGTAGTAGATGTTCTTTATGAGAATGCTTTTGTCTTTCACTGAAACACTCCATTCAAGACATTCTCCCAGTGTTGCAGTTTTGTATTGTCATCGAACCAATACTCGCTGAGCATGGGCAATATTTCATACTCAACGATTGCCTTCATCCATTCTTCAGTGCATTTTTCAGCTCCGCAGAAGTAGCTGTGGCCAATGCAAAATCCCTTGCCCAAAGATTTGTCGTTTGCTATTTCCTTGTTTAGATCATTAATCTTGGAAATAAGATCATCGAATGTCCCATTTGCAAGACCCTTTTGATACCTTCCGAAACCTTCTGATTCAAAACCCGGTTCCATGTTGAAGAAGCTAAAACGGCGGCGGAGGGCGTAGTCAATCATTGCAAGGCTTCTATCGGCAGTATTCATCGTTCCAATTATGTGCAGTCTTTCAGGCACAGAGAAGCTCAACCCGTTATACGCAAGTGTAGCCTTGGTTCCCCTGTAATCACTTTCTATCAACATTAGTAGCTCACCGAAAATCTTACTCATGTTGCCACGGTTAATCTCATCAATGATGAAAAAATAGTCCTTATCCGGCTGGTTGGCCGCTTTCTGGCAGAAACGATAGAACACACCGTACTTCAATTCGAAGCCGTTCTCAACAGGTTTATAGCCCATGATGAAGTCCTCGTAGGAATAATTCTGATGGAACTGAACAAACTCGATTCGATCTTCATCTTTCTCGCCCATGACGGAGTAAGCAAGTCGCTTCGCAACGAAAGTCTTGCCAACACCCGGAGCTCCCTGCAAGATAATATTCTTCTTGTTTTTCATGACTGAGAGTAGGCGTTCATACTTTTCCTCGGGCATAAAGACTTCGTTTAAGAAGTCCTCTTTTGAATATTCTTCAACAGTAGTATCGACAGCAGCCCGCAACGGATTCTCCTCGCGAATCAAGTCAAGAATAAAATCAAATTCGCTCTTAGTAAGTTTGAACAGACTGCCATTAGGATTTACAAAGACCTCCATATGTTCCAGTTCAGGACAACCTCTTAACGTCTGATAATCTATAGGCGAGGTAAGTCCCTCAACCTTCTCAAAGTAGATTCTTTCACCATCTTGCCCGGCACTTACTTTACCTAAAGCAACGATTTTCTTTACCGGGCTAGCCTCATAACCGATTATCATATCTCCGGCCTTTGCATCCAGGAAATTCTGAAAAATTCGGCGCCTGTTGCCGTTTTCGTTGTAAAGCGTATAGGATTGGACTTCACCAACTGCAAGATTAGAAAAACTCCAAATTCTCGGATTGGCATTCAACCACCAATACCCGCGCTCCCCACCTGGTCCAGTAGAGGCATATAGTTGTACTTTCGAGAGATCGATTCTATCGAGTGCTTCGGCCAACTCATCACGCAGCTTCCATATAAAGGAGCCGTCCTCATCATCACTCGCATTCTTACCGACATACAAGATCGGCCACCAGCGGAAATTTTCGCTGTCACTATCCATTACCGGACATCCTGTCTTTTTCGCTATCCTCTTCGCCAAAGAAGATGATCCTGCATTGTAGAAGTTTTTCGTTCCGCCGTATTTGATGGAAAGTTGGGTGCACGTAGCCTGCCCACCGTAGTCTTTCATGCGCTTCATAATCTCGAGACTACTAGGATAGAACACCTCACTGTCTTGAAGGAGTCTTACCCAATCATCAACGGATAACCCTGGTGAATAATCTCTGGGCCGCCACTCTTCAGCAGGCATTTCACTATAAGAGCGGCTAATATAAAAACCAACATCAATAGTGAGAGTGCGAAGTTCAGGATCTGGATAGCAGCTCTCTGTAAGCTGCGACTTCAGCAATTCAATGAGTTCTTCATCCTGCCGCAACTCAGCGCATATTTCGTTATAAAGCTTGAGGAAGTTTCTGATATTATCCGCGTACGCTCCTTTTCTGAAACGATAGTTGCTTTTAAGCTTGTTCACAACTGCCTTTATTTCACTAAATTTATATATGTAGTACTTATCCGGGTAACGAAGCCATAAATAAGTACTGATTGCGTTTTCGTTTTGGAAGTGCTGTATAGCACCATTTCCGTACTTTTCAAGTAAAGCTGCAGATTTCATCTTGAAGCCTTCAACTCGTTCATAGACCTCTTTGCCTTCATTAAAGAGATCTATAAACATACCACGCACTTCTTCCGGCGCTGCCCTTGCAAAGTTCTGTATCATTGCTCCCGGGAAATTATTCGCAGACGCCAGCAGATTATTTGTCTTTGCGAGAGAAAGAGAGAGCATTTCTGCAAAATCAGATGCGTTGACATCCCAATTATCTTGAAACCACTTTACTGCTTCCCACTTATATTTTTCATCTGGCCACTGCTTCCGGACAAAATCCTTCTTATACTCTACTAAGACAGCTTTCAAAAGAGACTTGTCAAACATCAATTCACTCCTTCACACTCAAGCATTTTGGAGACTTCTGGAGTTTTCATCATCTACCCGCAAAGCTCCCGTTTTTTTGCTTCATCATTGCTCAGAAGTAGTGAGAAGAGATCCTGCTTTTGCGGTGGGCTTTCAAAGATGAAATCATCATTCTCACTCAATAACAGATATTGCACAGCAAGAAACAGTCTTAAGATTAATATAGCACTTGTTACATTGCAAGCAAAGAGTGGCCGCAATGGGAAAGAGTCAAACTGCTGCCTTGTTTTCTTCAAAGTGATGGTGATTTTGCCTGACAAGACATTTGCAAAAATTGGGCAGACCTAGGGTATTTGCTCTCGAAGCGCCGGATGCTTCTGTCTCCTAAGAATGGGAATCCCGGGGAGAATCATTTCCATGAGACCCCTAAGGGGTAATCTAGAGTGGAACAAAGCTCCTCCCTATGCAAATAGATGATGTTAATCTTTCCAAGTTGCCCATACTTTGATTGCGGCATCGTCACCGCCAGAGGCTATATATCTGTCGTCCATGCTTATAGCGACCGAATTCACATTACCCTTGTGTGCTTCTATCGATTTTATGAGTGTACCGCTATCGATATCCCAGATTTTCACCGTCTTGTCCCAGGCTCCAGAAACCAGATATTTGTCATCTGAGCATACAGTAATAGACACGATTCTTTTCGTATGTCCCTTCAAAGTCTTTAGCTTATTTCCTGTCTCTGCATCCCACAGATCGATTGTTCCATTGATATTTCCAACTATCAAGTAACTACCGTCTGACGTCAATGCCAACGAAAGAGCATTCCCCACTTTGTTTTTTAGAGTCATAAGTCTTTTCCCGGTTTCTATTTCCCACAAGGATATCGGATGCTCTTCTGAGCACATGAAACACCTCTTACTATCGGGAGTTACCACAGATATGAATCCAAGGGGATGGCCTTCAGGGAATACACGAATGATGTTAAGAGAGGAGACAGCCAGGATGCGCGTCTCATAGGTGTCCGCAACAAGATATTTCTCGTCTCTGGTAATTCCAATCGAGAACACAGGCACATATGATTCAGCCGGTTTCCAGCGTTTCAATTCTTCACCATTGTCTAAGTCGTGCATAATCAGGGAACCATCAATTGAAGAGGTGATGATGCGCCTACCGTCGCTCGGAAAGACAATGCCGGTCACAAATGCTTCGTGAGCGTTTAGTTCCAGCTCTTTCTGCCAGCTATCGACGCTTCTTACAATTACTCTACCGTCGTATAGTCCATATACAAGTCGCCTTCCGTCCGACGAAAACTTAACGACAGTAGGACTCGCATAAGAGCCGTGTTTATCGGGAAGTACCGAAGCCTTGTTAAGGTGTTCATTGCTTTCAGTTTCATTCTCTTCTTCAGAAAGCTCTACGTTCGAGTATATGAGATTGCCTATTGCTGGAAATGCATTGTTAAGGCTTCCAAACAAATGAAAACACATCCTTTTAGACGGTCACAAATCACCTCAACACTTTCTCTATGAGCGTCTGATAAGAATCGATCACATCATATTTGACAGAACCGTTGCTTATGGCTCTAAAATGTTCTCTTGCACAGTCTATCTTCAGCCTTTCGATCTCTCTGAGCTGCAGGGTTGATAACGATCCCTTTGTCTCCGCCACAAAGTAGATGTGCCTTACGTTTCCTTCATTGAAGGCGATAGCCCAATCGGGATTATACTTACCTACCGGCGTGTTTATGTAGAATCCACCCGGGAGCTTCACGTAAACAGCTACTTCCTCTTGTAAATCGAGTTTAGAAGCGAAAGCTTTCTCATTCTCTGAGTCGTAAATCAAGTAGTCATAGAGGTGTTTGTTTGTCTGAATGGCATTCTTACCGAGTTTCCCCTTCGTGGATGCGTCAGTGAAGATGTCCGTCGAATAAGCTTCCTGGAGTTTGTTGTAAGTTATGTGTTCGATTATCACCGTTGCTTTCTGTTCGTTTATGATATTCGAGGCCTTTAGAATGAATTCTTCCGGATTCTTGCCGAATAATTCGAACTTCTCTTTGTCGATTCTCCTCAGTATCTCTGCAGCGGCGCTTCTGGTAAGTCCAGTTTCCGTCACTACTTTTCCGATAAGATCGTACTTCACTTCTGTGTTTACAACGGATTCAACAGTGCTGGTTTCACCCGTTGCCTTTGTAAAGGCCTCACCTTTTTCAAGAGCCTCCTTTGATTCGATTTGTCGCATCTCTCCACTTTCAGTCCTGTAGAATATCTTTGAAACCTGAAGCTCACTGTTAATAGCGTCTATTGACTTGTTTATGAGTTCTTTAGTATCGAAGTCAACCACATAGGCCGACTTTGAGTTTATTCTGTTCCACAATTCCTTAAACGCACTCATTTGAAGCTTTTCCTCATTAACTCAGGGATCCACTTTGTTGCTCCGAGCGTCCTCTGGAGCAAGTGCTTTCGGATCATAGACCGAACTCATTATATTAATGATATCTGCCTTGTAGGGCTCAAATTCCTCTGAGACAACAAATCTACCAGAGCTAACATCCTCGTGGTATTTATCAGTTGGCAAGTTATGTTCATCTATGTAGTCGTTCTTGATCATCACCTGATAAATCTTAGTTGCGGCAGTTTGATCGATTTCCAGTTTCTTTGTCCCGGTGCTGTCACTTATAACTCTATTCATGAACAGCTTAGCCGTCACTTCCTTTGGCCTATAGGCGACAACATCAGCAATTTCAGTCTGTAGCTGTTTCACAAAACTGTCGTAGCTTTCATTGGCAACTACCGTTAGAATATTGACATTATGGACGTTGCTCCCGAGAGAGTTACTGTCCATTCTCTCTCCATCTCCGTTTACACACAATCGAAGGCCTCGACCTACTTCCTGGCGCTTTCGGACATCTGAGCTGCTCTGTTTGAGTGTGCATATCTGAAAGACATTTGGATTGTCCCAGCCTTCGCGAAGCGCGGAGTGAGAAAAGATGAACCTAACGGGTTCATCTAAACTGAGTAGCCTTTCCTTGTCCTTCATTATGAGGTCGTAGGCATCAGAGTCATCTGAGCTATCCTCTCCTCTTTTTATTGTGCTGTCTTTGATACGATTGCTTCTTTTGTCAATAGAGAAGTATCCGGCGTGGGTTTTCTCAGCAGCAATACCTTTCAGATAATTACTGTAACTCTCTTCACTGAATTCCAGCTGCAAGCTTTCAAAAGCGGCTTTGTACTCCTCTTCGAAAATATCCGCATACTCTCCGTTGAAGGCTATTCCAGCGGCATCGTATTGCTTGTACTTAGCCACTTCATCTATGAAGAATAGTGACAGAACTTTTATTCCTTCTCTGAAGAGTTTCCGTTCGCGTTCTAGATGCGAGTTTATCGTTTCTCTTATCTGTATCCGTCTCAAATGGTCTTCATTGGCGAGGCCTTTCACATCTCCGGCAGATATAACAACACCGTTTGTGAATTGTACCGTATTGGTACGGGCATCGATTCCGGATACTGTATAGTTGCGGTATTCTTCAAGACCGCCGGATTGTTCATACAGGTTTTGTTTTTCCTTCACATTCCTGGAGACCTTTTTCAACCCGTTAGCTCCTCTCATTTCGAACTCAAGTGTTGCGGTTGGAGCTTTGTTGGGAGACACGTTTATCTTCTCTAGATATAGATAACCTTCCGTTCCAGTGGTGCCAGATACCGCAATTCCTTTCACATGGATCTTCTTTACGAGCTTCTTGTTGTATGCTTCCATAGCATCGAGCCTATAAACCAGGTTATACTCCTTCTTATGTGTTGCTGAATAGCGTAGAGTCATCAAAGGATTGAAGTCTTTAAGTCTCTCGGCGGTTGCGGCACCTTCTACTGATTGAGGTTCATCGATTATTAGAATTGGATTTGTGGCTGCTATGACATCTATGGGACGCCTCGATCGGAAGCTATCGAGTTTCATAAAAATCCGTCTGGCCGCTTCACCTCTTGCATTGAAGGCTTGAGAGTTGATTATCATAACGTTTATTGCGCTATCGCTGGCAAAATGCTCGATTCTCGTCAGGTCGCTAGAGTTGTAGATGAAGTAGCGTATCTTCTTGTTGTAATCCTCAACAAAATGAGGCTCTGTATTCTTAAATGAGTGATTGACTCCTTCTCTTATAGCCACTGAAGGCACGACAACTATGAACTTACACCAGCCGTAACGCTTGTTCAACTCGTAGATCGTCTTTGTATACGTGTAGGTCTTACCGACACCGGTTTCCATTTCAATTGTGAGGTTGTATTTGCCCTCCAATTCTTGAGAAGGCCTTATCTGATTCCTCTTCTGAACTTCTCTTAGATTACTTAGAATCACTTCGTCAGAAATGCTTATCCTTCTGTTGTTGTATCCTGTATTGAACATTGCTGCCTGTGTGCCATCTGTTGGACCGGTGTCGATAATGTAAGTTGGAGAGGCGAAGGGTTGTCCGGCGAAGATATCACATACGGCCATCGCGGCATCCTCCTGAAACTTCTGGTGCTTAAATTTCAGTTTCAAATCCCGTCACCCCCCTTATATGACCTTAACAGATGTATTAGGAGCGTGGAGTTTGAAGATTTCCTCTACGTTTATCTTGTCGGAGCTGCTGGTAAATGAGCTGTCCCTGAAGATCGCTCTTAGAGGCTGCCGTTTTGCAATTTCCCTTACAACTGCTTCAGAAATGTTTTCAGCGAAGCACGCTATGAGAGAATCGTTATCCACTATGTGAATCTTTACACCGTCTATCTCTTCTATTTCGTGCTTCAGCGATAGAGGAAGACCCCATTCGAGAAGAACGCCGTAAAGCAGATCCAGATCACTTCTATCCTCTTTTATGTTCGAAATCTGATCGGTAAGAAGATTCTGAGTGTACTCGGAAGCGGCGTAGTAGATATCTTTCATGTTCGTTGTATCGACCTTAAGAACCCTGAATCCTATATCCACAGGCTTCTTCGGTTCTTCTCCCAGCTTCAGCTGTCTGTTGCTTTCTTCGATCTCTTTGTTTATCTTGTCTCCCGCGCGGCGGATACGTTCTTTTCCGATTTCGGTAAGAAAGTGAGGGTTGCTTAGACTATCGCAAATGGATATTGCACTATGAATAGTTTGTCTTTCAGCAGCAGATCCTGCTCTATCAAGGCTTACATCAAGGTCTTCAGGCAATTGAACCATTATGAATTTTCGTTTTCCACCATCTTCGGCATTGAGTTGCATGACCGCATCAGCCGTAGTACCCGAACCAGAAAAGAAGTCTAAGACAATAAATGATTCGTTTTCAAAGAGCGAAATCAGCAGTTTAAGATAACCTACATTTTTGGGCGCAGAAAAAGGTGATTTGGTTACGTTAAATAAATTCTTGATGTAGCTACCAGCACCCGTGGTTGTCAATTCCATACTATAGTTTTGCTTTTTTCCTCTAACTATGGCCACATATTCACGATTAACCAATTGGCTTTTAATCCTTATAGTGTCGCTGAAATTCTTTTCGTAAATCTTGTCCGTTGAAAACTCAAGTGCATGGCGCTCAAACAGCTCAAGAAATTTGCTCTCTGTGTAAGTGTTTTCAACCAATCGTCTATTGTTATAAGAAGAATATTTTACATAACCTTCGGAAATGAGTCGCTGGTCAACAATCCCATAGTCTTCTTTTTTAATAACCAATTGCCTGTCTTTTGAACGGTAGTATACGGAGTAGTTTTTATCTGAATCAATCTTTGAGACACAATTATTGAAACTGTTTTCACCTACAAGTACACGTTTCCCGCTTCCGTGAACATAGTTTCCGTCCTCATCCTGTGTCATGTCGCTTGCCTTTTTAGGGACGTTCTCAATAAAATGAGAGCTTTCTTTATGCTTTGCATACATCACACAGTACTCTGAACTTACGGAAACGAAAGCAGAGTTTTTGCGTCCTTTTGGGTTGTTTTCGACTGATAGGATACCAATAAAATTGTCTTCACCAAAAATATCATCACATATTTTTCTTAGATTATGAACCTCATTATCATCAATGCTTATAAACATCACGCCGTCTTCAGTGAGCAAACTTCGAGCGAGTTTTAGTCTTGGATACATCATGCCGCACCAGTCGCTGTGGAATCTGCCATTTGTATCTGTATTCTGAAAGAGGCGGTTTCCTACTTCGTCGTACATCCCAATCTGCTCTTCGTAATCCTCTTTGTCCATCATAAACTTGTCTTTATATATGAAGTCCTTTCCGGTGTTATATGGAGGATCTATGTAGATCATCTTTATGCTGTTCAAGTAGCTCTCCTGGAGAAGTTTCAGCACATCGAGGTTGTCACCTTCTATGTATAAGTTCTCGGTCGTCTCCCAGTTCTTGCTATCTTCTATACACGGTCGGAGTGTCTTTCTTATTGGGGTGTTCGCCTCGACGATAGAGGCCTTCTTCCCCACCCATGTGAAGTCGTAGCACTCTTCACCATCGATAACATCTCCGGAAAGCAACTGCTTCAGAAGCTCGAAGTTTATTCCCTTCTTCAGTTTCCCGTTCTCATCCTTCATCTCGGTTATAACGTTAGGAAAGAGTTCGCCAATCCGCTCTATGTTCTCCTGTGTGAGATCGGCCGTTTCCTGTTTCATCTTATCCATCGTGATACCCCCGTTTATTCCAGATAGTCTTTAAGTTTCTCCTTTGCCTTTCTCAGTTCTTGATTGAGCTCAAGCTGAAAGTTAAACTGCTTT
>JACDJB010003458.1_pt1 | contig 10371 bp, 8 predicted proteins | sample 7454121 | NCBI WGS metagenome assembly JACDJB01 (sample SAMN14253290, study PRJNA609438) | sludge metagenome | isolation source: sludge after 25d culture with pyrite | collected 2018-12-20 | reverse complement strand
GGATCGCCCGCTTGCGGGCGATCCGCCCACTCGATTCGGAGAGCACACGTTATGAACATGCCAGCAATCAAGACCGAGTTGGCCACGAGAGTTGTGGCTCCGGCGACTGCAGCGCCCGTCAGCGTCATCACACCCAGGCGGACGCCACGGGTGGAGTCGATCCTGAAGGCAACACGATCCGCGTCCGCGCAAATCGTTCCGCCCCTGATTGTCGTCACGCTCCTTCTGGTGATCTGGGAACTGTTGTGCCGGAAGGCGGGCGCGACGCTGCCGCCGCCGTCTCGCGTACTCAAGGATACATGGGAGCTGATCGTCGATCCGTTTTTTGACCGCGGCGGCATCGACAAGGGCTTGTTCTGGCATCTGTCAGCCAGTCTGAAGCGTGTGGCGCTCGGCTATTCGCTGGCCGCCATCGCCGGTATCGCGCTCGGTACACTGGTCGGCCAGTCGGTATGGGCCATGCGCGGCCTCGATCCGATTTTTCAGGTGCTGCGCACGATCCCGCCGCTGGCCTGGCTTCCGCTCTCGCTCGCGGCGTTCCGTGACGGCGAGCCCTCGGCGATCTTCGTGATCTTCATCACCTCGATCTGGCCCATCATCATCAATACGGCCGTGGGTATCCGCAACATCCCGCAGGACTATCGAAACGTCGCAGCCGTTGTGCAGCTCAATCCGCTCGAATTCTTCTGGAAGGTCATGATCCCGTCGGCGGCGCCGTACATCTTCACCGGCCTGCGCATCGGTATAGGCCTGTCATGGCTCGCCATCGTCGCGGCGGAAATGCTGATCGGCGGCGTCGGCATCGGCTTCTTCATCTGGGATGCGTGGAATTCGTCGCATATCAGCGAAATCATTCTCGCGCTGTTCTACGTGGGGATTATCGGCTTCGTCCTCGATCGCATGATCGCGCTTATCGGGCACTTCGCCACCCGCGGCGCACAGACAAACTGAGGAGCATCATCATGGCTTATCTTCAGATCGACCATCTGGACAAAGTGTTCACCCGCGGCTCGACCCAGAGCGAGGTGCTCAAGGACATCAATCTGACGGTGGAGAAGGGCGATTACGTCTCGATTATCGGTCACTCCGGATGCGGCAAGTCCACGCTGCTCAACATCATCGCCGGACTGACCAACGCGACCATCGGCGGCGTGCTGCTCGAGGAGCGGGAAGTGAACTCTCCCGGTCCGGATCGCGCTGTCGTGTTCCAGAACCACAGCCTGCTGCCATGGCTCACCGTCTACGACAATGTCCGTCTCGGCGTCGACAAGGTCTTCAGCAAGACCAAGACCCGCGCCGAGCGCGACGAATGGGTGATGCACAACCTCAATCTGGTGCAGATGACCCACGCCAAGGACAAGCGTCCCTCGGAAATTTCGGGCGGCATGAAGCAGCGCGTGGGCATCGCCCGCGCGCTGGCGATGGAGCCGAAGGTGCTGCTGCTCGACGAGCCGTTCGGCGCACTCGACGCGCTGACCCGCGCCCATCTGCAGGATTCGGTGATGGCGCTGCACCAGAAGCTCAACAACACGGTGATGATGATCACGCACGACGTCGATGAAGCCGTTCTGCTCTCGAACCGCATCGTGATGATGACCAACGGACCGAGCGCGCGGATCGGCGAAGTCCTCGATGTACCGCTGCCGCATCCGCGCAAGCGGCTCGAACTGGCATCCAACCCGGTCTACCTCAAGTGCCGCCAGCGCGTGCTCGAATTCCTCTACGAGCGGCACCGGTTCGTCGAAGCAGCTTGACAGGAGCGGGCGTTGAGCGAACCCCTCGTCATTGTCGGCAACGGAATGGCCGCCGCGCGCTTCGTCGATGAAATGGCGAAGCGTGCGCTCGGCCGCTACGCGATTGCCGTCATCGGTGACGAGCCAAGGCTGGCGTATAACCGCGTGCTGCTGTCGTCGGTGCTCGCCGGTGAAGCGACGTCGGAAGAAATCGAGTTGAAGCCTTCCGCCTGGTGGCGGGATCGGGGCGTCACGCTGACCTATGGCTGCGCCGCCAGTTCTATCGACCTGAACGATCGCACCGTCCGGCTTGCCAACGGCGTGGCTGTGCCATTCTCGAAGGTCGTCATCGCGACAGGTTCGTCGGCGATCCGGCTCAATGTGCCGGGCGCGGACCTGCCGGGTGTGCACACGTTCCGCGACAGCCGCGACGTCGACATGCTGCTTGAGCTCGCGCGCGAGAAGGCGCGCGTCGTGGTGGTCGGCGGCGGGTTGCTCGGCCTGGAGGCGGCCTACGGGCTGGCCAAGGCCGGCTCCAGGGTGACGCTGCTGCACCTGATGGATCGCCTGATGGAGCGGCAGCTCGACTTGCCCGCGGCTGCATTGCTGAAGCGGCTGGTGGAAGCAAAGGGCATCGAGGTTTTGCTGGGTGCGAACACCAGCCAGATCGGCGGCGAGGGCGCGGTGCAGTCTGTCCAACTTTCCGATGGCCGCGTGATCGCCGCCGACGCTGTGGTGTTTGCCGCCGGCATTCGCCCGAATGTCGCGCTGGCGAAAGAGGCCGGCGTGCCGATCAATCGCGGCATCGTGGTGGACGACCAGTTACGTGCCGGGCATGACGGCGTGTTCGCGCTCGGCGAATGCGCGGAACATCGCGGCACCTGCTACGGGCTGGTCGAGCCGGCCTATGAGCAGGCGCGCGTTCTGGCGGATCATCTCGCGGGACGCGACGCGCTCTACAGCGGAAGCGTGGTTTCCACAAATCTGAAGGTTTCCGGAGTCAGTGTGTTTTCGGCTGGCGATTTTCTCGGCGAGTCCGGCGCCGACACGCTTGTGTTCAATGATGAACGGCGTGGCACCTACAAGAAACTTGTGGTGGCCGACGGCCGCCTCAAGGGGGCGGTCCTGGTCGGCGATACGCAGGATGCGCTCTGGTACCTTGAGCTGATCAGGACAACGGCGTCCATCGAAGCGATCCGCGGCGACATGATGTTCGGCCGCGCCCTCGCGCAACCGAAGGCCGCATGAAAGATGTCCAGCGACTTTTCTCCGGAACAGAAGCGTTATCTCGAAGGATTCGTGTCGGGCCTGTCGGCATCGCGCGTGGCGCGGAGCAGCGCGCCTGCGAAGTCCGAGCCGGTCGGACCTGACGCGATTCATCTGAAGGCGCAGGACCGCACCGTCGCGGCGGGCGGGAAACTCAATGACCAGGAGAAGTTCAAGCGCGACGAGCATCCCTTCGATGCCTATCCGCGTCTTGTGAAACAGGCGGAGAACAACGAGCCGCCGAAGCCGCAGGACAATTTCCGCTGGCGTTACTACGGCATTTTTTATGTCGCCCCGACACAGTCATCCTATATGTGCCGGATGAGAATTCCGAACGGCATTCTCAAGCACTGGCAGTTCGCGGGCGTCGCCGACCTCGCGGAGAATTTCGGCGGTCCCTATGCCCATGTGACCACGCGCGCCAATCTGCAAATCCGCGAGATCGAGCCGAAGAACGCCATCAACGTCATCGAGGGCTTGCAGGACCTCGGCCTGTGCTCGCGCGGCTCCGGCGCGGACAACATCCGCAACGTCACCGGCACATCCACCGCCGGGATCGACCCGCAGGAAATCCTCGACACGCGGCGCTACGCCCGCGAGTGGCATTATCACATTCTCAACGATCGCTCGCTTTACGGCCTGCCGCGCAAGTTCAATGTGGCGTTCGACGGAGCCGGGCGCATCGCGACGCTTGAGGAAACCAACGACATCGCGTTTCAGGCGGTCGAGGTCCTTGATGGCCATGGCGCCGAGCCGGGCATCTATTTCCGGCTGGCGCTCGGCGGCATCACCGGCCACAAGGATTTCGCGCGCGACACCGGCGTGATCCTGAAGCCGAATGAAGCGACCGAGGTGGCCGACCGTATCGTGCGGGTGTTCATCGAGAACGGCGACCGCACCAACCGCAACAAGGCGCGGCTGAAATATGTGCTCGATAGCTGGGGCTTCGACAAGTTCCTCGCCGCAGTGGAGGAGAAATTGGGCCGCAAGCTGCTCCGCGTTCCTGTGGAAGCCGTCGCGCCGCGCCCGGCCTATGACCGCTTTGCGCATATCGGCGTTCATCCGCAGAAGCAGGCAGGATTGAACTGGATCGGCGTCGCGCTGAAACTCGGACATCTGTCGCCGGACCAGATCCGGGGGCTTGCGAAACTTGCCGCCGATTTCGGCGACGGCGACATTCGCCTCACGGTCTGGCAGAATCTGCTGATTTCGGGTGTCGCCGACGCCAATGTCGCGACAGTTACCGCAGCTATCGAGGCGTTGGGACTTTCAACGACAACGTCGGCGCTTCGCGCCGGCCTGATCGCCTGCACCGGCAAGACCGGCTGCCGCTTCGCCGCCGCGCACACCAAGGAGAGCGCCGACGAGATCGCAACCTGGTGCGACGAGCGCGTGGCGCTCAGGACGCCGGTCAACATTCATCTGACCGGCTGCCATCATTCGTGCGCCCAGCACTATATCGGCGACATCGGCATGATCGGCGCGCGCGTTCCAATTAATGACGACGGCGATACGGTGGATGGGTTTCATCTGCTGGTCGGCGGAGGGTTCGGCACCGAAGCCACCATGGCGCGCGAGCTGTTCCAGAACGTGAAAGCCGAAGATGCGCCGCGCACCGTCGAGCGCGTGCTCAAGGCCTATCTGAACAATCGCGCGTCGGACGATGAGACGTTCGTGACTTTCGCCAATCGAACCGACATCGAAGCGCTCAGGCGCATGGCCGAGATGGAGGCTGTGTGATGAACCAGATGACACCTCCCGCGCCGCTGCAGATTATCCCGGAAACCGCCCCGTTCTCGCAGGAGCAGCGTTCATGGCTGAACGGCTTCTTCGCGGGCCTCGTCTCGCTCGATAACGCTGTCACCCCTCTGTCGCCCGAGCAGGGCGAAGCGGTGATGAAAGGCGCCGCAGGGGATGGCGATGACGGCGAGGCGCCCTGGCATGACCAAACCATGCCGCTTGCCGAGCGCATGAAACTGGCTGAAGGACGCCCGATCCGCCGCAAGATGATGGCGGCCATGGCGCAGCAGGATTGCGGCCAGTGCGGCTACAATTGCCATGACTATTCGGAAGTGATCGCCAACAAGAGCGAGGCGCGGCTCAATCTTTGCGTTCCGGGCGGCAAGGAAACCGCGCGGATGCTCAAGTCTCTTTACGAGGAGCTTGAGAAGGCGCCAGCGGTGGTGTCCGCTCCTGCGGCTGCTGCGACGGTTGCACCGGCCGTCGCTCCGGCAGGGGAGCCAGGCCGCTCGCGTGACAATCCGGCGATAGCGACCTTTCTGTCACGCCGTCAGGTCAACAAGCCTGGTTCGGAGAAAGAGACCTGGCACATTGAATTCGATCTCACACAGGCCGGCCTCGACTATGTGGTCGGCGACTCCTTCGGCGTGTTCGCGGCCAACGATCTCGGTCTTGTCGATCAGATCATCGCCATGCTTGGCGCGTCGCACATGACCGAAGTCAACGGTAAGCCCTTGCGCGAAGTGCTGCTCAGGGATGTGTCGCTGTCTCCGGCGCCTGATACGCTGTTCGAGCTGATCTCGTTCGTGACCGGCGGCGCGCAGCGGGAGAAGGCGCGGGCGCTGGCATCGGGGGATGATCCGGACGGCGATGCAGCCAATCTCGACGTGCTGGCGGCGTTGCAGAAGTTTGCCGGTGTGCGCCCGCATCCGGAAGCCTTTGTCGAAGCGCTCGAGCCGCTGCAGCCGCGCCTCTATTCGATCTCGTCATCGCACAATGCGACACCGGGCAGGCTGTCGCTGACGGTCGATGCGGTGCGCTATGTGATCGGCAAGCGCAAGCGTCTCGGGCTGGCCTCTACGTTTCTGGCAGAACGCATCAATCCGGGCGACACGCTCGGCGTCTATGTGCAGAAGGCTCACGGTTTCGGTTTGCCGCAGGACCCGAACACGCCGATTATCATGATCGGCCCCGGCACCGGCATCGCGCCGTTCCGTGCCTTCCTGCACGACCGTCAGGCGACCAGGGCGCCGGGCCGCAACTGGCTGTTTTTCGGCCATCAGCGCAGCGAATACGATTTCTTCTATTCGGACGAATTGAACGCGATGAAGGCGTCCGGCCTGCTGACGCGGCTGTCGCTGGCATGGTCGCGCGACGGCGCCGAGAAATTCTACGTACAGGACCGCATGCGCGAGGTTGGCCGCGAGCTGTGGAACTGGCTGGCGGACGGCGCGCATGTCTATGTCTGCGGTGACGCCAAGCGAATGGCCAAGGATGTCGAGCGTGCGCTGGTCGACATCACCGCGCAGTTCGGCGCGCGATCGACCGATGAAGCCATCGCGTTCGTGGCCGACCTGAAGAAGAAGGGCCGCTACCAGCAGGACGTTTACTGATGGCGGACCGGGGCAAATCACTGGCTCTGCCGGAGACAGTTCGTTCTCCGCTCGCCTCCTGGGGAGGAATTTCCTCTCTTGTCGCAGGCGGCGGTGCAAGTTTATCGTCTTTTTCCGGCTCGCCTTGTAAGTCCCTGACAAAGCAATTCAATATCCCGTCACATGGTCCGTTGGAGATCGGCGATGCGCGATATTGTGTCAGAAGCTCAGGCCCGGGCGTCTTCCGCCCAGACGGAAGATCGCATGCACATGCTCGCCGTCTACGGCGCGTTCGCCCTGATCGCCGCCATTGTGTTCGGCACGCTGTCCTTTCATCCGTTCTGATCTCTGATCGCGTCATGCGGGGTGCCGCATGACGAACGTTGATCCGTCCCTCGCTCCCGTCAAGACCACCTGTCCCTATTGCGGCGTCGGCTGCGGCGTCATTGCGACGCCCGACGGCAAGGGCGGCGCGTCCATCGCCGGTGATCCCGAGCATCCCGCCAACTTCGGCCGTCTCTGCTCAAAGGGGTCGGCCCTTGGCGAAACGCTGGGCCTCGGTGAACGTCTCCTGCATCCGATGATCCGTTGCTCGAAAGGCAATCTGGAGCAGGTGGCGTGGACCGATGCGCTCGATCATGTCGCGCACCGGCTGCAGCACATTATCGCCAAGCATGGACCGGGGTCAGTCGCATTCTATCTGTCCGGGCAGTTGCTGACGGAGGATTACTACGTCGCCAACAAGCTGATGAAGGGATTCATCGGAACGGCGAATGTCGACACCAATTCGCGCCTCTGCATGTCGTCCTCGGTCGCGGGGCATCGTCGCGCGTTCGGGTCCGACACCGTGCCGGGATGCTACGAGGATCTCGATCAGGCGGATTTGCTGGTGCTGGTTGGATCGAACGCCGCCTGGTGTCATCCGATCCTGTTCCAGCGCATGATCGCCAACAAGCAGGCGCGCGGCGCCCGCATTGTCGTGATCGACCCGCGCCAGACGGAAACATCGGGCGATGCCGATCTGTTTCTGGGTCTCAAGCCCGGGACGGACACCGCGCTGTTCAGCGGATTGCTGTCATATCTGGCGGACAGCGGCGCGCTGGATCGCGGCTATATCGACGAACACACCTCGGGCTTTGAGGAAGCACTGGCCAAAGCGCGCACCATCGCGGGCAGCATCACAGCGACGGCATTGGCGACGGGGCTTGCCGAGGCGGATGTCACCGCGTTCTTCCAGATGTTCGCCAAAACGCCGCGGGTGGTCACACTCTATTCGCAAGGCGTCAATCAGTCTGCGCAGGGCACCGACAAAGTCAATGCGATCATCAATTGTCACCTTGCCACCGGTCGCATCGGCAAGCCGGGCGCGTCGCCATTCTCGCTGACCGGCCAGCCGAACGCGATGGGCGGACGCGAGGTCGGCGGCCTCGCCAATCAGCTCGCCGCCCATATGGGGTTCACGCCGCCGGACATCGACCGCGTGCGCCGGTTCTGGAAGGCGCCGCGTATCGCCACCCATGAAGGCCTGAAGGCCGTGCAGATGTTCCAGGCCATCGGGCGGGGCGAGATCAAGGCGCTGTGGGTGATGGGAACCAATCCTGCAGTGTCGCTGCCGAACGCGGACGCCGTGCGCGCCGCGATGAAGAAGCTCGATCTTCTGGTGATCTCGGAGAATGTGCAGTCCAACGACAGCATCAATTCCGGCGCGCATGTTTTGTTGCCCGCTCATGCCTGGGGCGAGAAGTCCGGCACCGTGACCAACTCCGAGCGGCGCATTTCGCGCCAGCGCGGATTTCTGGCAGCCCCGGGGGAGGCGAAGGCGGACTGGTGGATCATGAGCGAGGTGGCGAAGCGCCTCGGGCATGGCGTGGCGTTCGACTACAGTTCAGCGGCCGATATTTTCCGGGAGCATGCCGAACTCTCCACATTCGAGAACGACGGCAGCCGCGATTTCGACATCGGCGCGATGGCGTCGGTTGCCGATGATGACTTCGATGCAATGACGCCGTTCATGTGGCCGATGCCCGGACATGCGGCTCGACTTCAGCCACGTTTCTTCGCGGAGGGCGGATACTACACATCCGACCGCAAGGGCCATTTCATCGCCCCCGATGTTCCGATGCTGCGCGGGGCGACCTCGGAAGCGCGGCCTCTGCGCCTGAATACGGGGCGCATCCGCGATCAGTGGCACACCATGACGCGCACCGGCCTCAGTCCGCGTCTCGGCCAGCATCTGCCGGAGCCATACGTGGAGATTCATCCGGCGGATGCCGCGCAGGCGGACATCGTTGATGGCGGCTATGCGCGGCTTGCGACCGACCTCGGCCAGTGCATTCTGAAGGTGGTTGTCAGCGAGCGGCAGCAGCGCGGCATGCTGTTCGCGCCGATCCACTGGAGCGAGGAAAATTCCGCATCGGCGCGGGTTGGCGCGCTGGTTGCGCCGTTCACCGATCCGTTTTCGGGACAGCCGGAGAACAAGGCGACGCCGGTTGCCATCGAGGCGGTGACATTCGTGCAACGCGGCTTTGTATTGTCGCGCAAGCCGATGGCGTTTCCGAGGGGCGTGTGGTGGTCGCGCGTTGCCGTGAACGGCGGTTATGGCTATCTGCTCGCCGCCAATCTCGACGTTGCCACCTGGAAGACACAGCTTTCGCCGCAAGGCGAGGCGGGTCATGTCGCCGAATACGAAGACAAGGCCCACGGCGTCTATCGCGCGGCGCGGTTCGACGGTGACCGGCTTGAGGCCGTGCTGTTCATCGGCCCCGTAGACAATCCACCCAACTGGGACGCGGTCAAGGCCGCGTTTGCAGCGGAGACGATCAGCGACGATCAGCGCAGGCTTCTGCTGTCGGGCAAGTCGGCCGACGGCGTTGCCAGTGATGGTCCGGTTGTGTGCGCCTGTTTCGGCGTCGGGCGCGACACCATCTGCGGCGCGATTTCGGAGGGCGCGCGGACGGCCGCGGAGATTGGCGCGAAGCTCAAGGCCGGCACCAACTGCGGCTCATGCATTTCGGAACTGAAGCGGCTGATCACCCAGACCGAGGTGCCGCAGCCGATGGAAGCTAGCGCCGCGAGCTGAACGGCGCGACGGCGATGCCGTTGCGCTCGAGTTCCGAACGGACCTTGCGCGCGATCTCAACCGCGCCCGGCGTGTCGCCGTGAATGCAGACGGTATCGACCTTGACCGGGATCACCTTGCCGGAGGCGGCGGTGATGGCGTTGTCCTGCACCATCCGCACCACGCGCTGCGCGATCTGGCCGGCATCATGCAAAACAGAACCGGGTTTGCTGCGCGCCATCAGTTGCGCGTCGTCCTCATAGGCGCGGTCGGCGAACACCTCGTAGATCAGTTTCAGCCCGGCGGCTTCGCCAGCACGCACCAGCGCGGTATTCGGCAAGACAACGAAATAGAGATTCGGATCGACAGCCTTGATCGCAGCCGCGATGGCGCGAGCGGTCATGTCATCCACGCAGCCGACGTTCGACAGGGCGCCATGCGCCTTGACGTGGGTGACCTTGTAACCCGCCAGCGCGGCAACCGCCTGCAACGCACCGATCTGGTAGGCGACCATGGTTTCGACTTCGGATGATTTCAATCCCGGTACAGGCCGACGTCCAAAACCGTGCAGATCGCGATAGCCGGGATGCGCGCCGATGCTGACGCCCCGCTCCTTCGCCAGCTTCGCGGTCCTGAGCATGATGTCGGAATCGCCGGCATGGAAGCCGCACGCGACATTGACGCTGCTGGCGAGGCCGAGCATGGCGTCGTCATTGCCCATCTCCCATGCGCCGAATCCCTCGCCGAGATCGCTGTTGAGATCAATGGTCATGATGCTTCCCTGAGTAGTTACGGCTCGCCGAGAGTCCTGGTTTGCCATGTCGCCGTATCGACCGCATTGACGGCGACACCGGCGACATTGGCTCTTTGCAGTTCCACAAGATTGAGGCTCGAACCGCCTGCTGCATGAATCCGGCCCGGAAGGCCGCGGATGAACTCGGCGAGTGCGCGCGCTTCGCTCTGGGCGCTCTCGACGCTGACG
>JACDJB010003452.1_pt1 | contig 10390 bp, 9 predicted proteins | sample 7454121 | NCBI WGS metagenome assembly JACDJB01 (sample SAMN14253290, study PRJNA609438) | sludge metagenome | isolation source: sludge after 25d culture with pyrite | collected 2018-12-20 | reverse complement strand
GAGCAGGTCATGCAGCAACGCGCCGTCCTCGGTCGCAAGATTTACCAAGCTACGGCGGACCTTGCCGGTCCAACGCAAATCGCCCTCTGGAAGATTCCGAGTGAAGGACAGTTGCTCCCAAACTTGGGGTGCGCGCATAGGGATGCCGTGCTCCACTGGCAGCCACACCAGGGGCTCTATCCCCAGCCGAACGACAAACCTATCATCAGTCCTACTGAAAACCGGCGTGTCGTCAATGTAGGGGCCATCGACCACCCTATGAGCACCGACCCAGCGGCTCACCTTTGTCAGGTAACAAAGCAGAATGTCGCCCTTTGAAAGCTTGTCGACGGTCCTTTCCTGACTCTTGGGGAAACCCGCAACACTACGCGACGAGGCAGCGAAGGCCGTATAAGTCTCCGGGCTGTAAAGGTGTGTATAGAAGGCCATTCCTAGCACCGAGTCTAACGCTAACTTGCAGACTAGGCACACGCCCAGTGAGAATCGGTGTTCAAGCTTCTTACACTCGGTTGTTTTGTAGAACGCTCCCACCGGCTAGCAGACCCCGAAACTGGCCGGGGCGCCGACTGCGTGAAAAGTGACCAGTAGTTCCGTATTCCTAATCAGCAATGGCAAGGTCTAGGTCTAACTGTCGTCCTTCTTCGCCATGTTTAGCATTTGTTGTGCGCGCCGGAATACTTCTCGCCGATGCAGGCCCTGCTCCAACATGTTTACTAGTACATCGGTAGCCGAAAGGTGGTTTTCCATGAACGGGGTTCGCTCAGTGGCGGCCATGTACTCATCGGCCTTACTGACGAACGACCTGAGGACAGCGTCATTGACCTTGGGTTCTCCTATCAAGCTCGTGTGTATCGCCAGTTTCAGTATTGAGGCTTGAATGGCCATCTCTTTCCTTAGCGCTTCCTCATTGGTTGGCAGGAACACCGGGCCTCCCGTTACCCCCTCAGTTTCAATCATCTCTTGACTTAAGAACCGGTGATCTACCAGTGTCCAGAGCACTGTCCAAGGCGGGTTCACAGCCGCAAGCGCCAGTCTAAGCCGCCCTATCGGAAAGACCCTCTCAACACTAAGCGCCCGCCCCCCAAGGCTGAACAGCATCTTTGCTGGCGACCCGTAAGCGTCGTGCACAGTCCCACAGTCCAGGCACGCCATAGCGAGGTGCATAGTGCCCCGCTTATCCAGGTACCACGGCACCCCCATGATGCTCCCTCTAGCATTAGTTAGGGCGCTATCACTTCCGGTGTCGTGAGTACGTCTACAGTTTGAGCACGTGAACTTGAGCCCCACAACTTCTCCCTCACATTCGAGCTTACGCGCCTAAACGAGCCCTTCGTGGTTTATATAAGGATACCCATCAATAGATTCGCCAACCCCGCGTAAGATGATTTCTAACTGGAGGGCTACTAGCGTGAAAACCGTCTTGTTGCTCATGGGTGCCTTGCTCCTTGTGTATTGGGGTTGGCAGATGTCAAAGGGGAGTTCGCGAGGACTCATGTTTGACGGCCCTGCTAGGTATGTTGTACCATTGGCGGGACTCTTCCTGCTGGTCCTGGGTCTGATGATATGAATCTCGCGATTCGTAGGGCACATCCTCTTCGGCGAGTGCGGAAACGGGGCGGGTAACGCGTGAGGCTTCTCGGTGAAAACGGTCTAATCGCCCGACTCATAGGACTTCTAACTGTCGCATTCGTAATCTTAAAACTCACGAACGTTATTGATTGGCCGTGGCTTTGGGTCTTGTCGCCACTCATCTTCGCGGTGGTGGTCACATTCCTAATGGCAATTATCTTCGCAAGCACTCAACGTTGAGAGAAGGCCATGCAAACAGGTTCTTCAAGAGGGCCAAACCATCCGGGCCACAGGCTGAGTCATTACTACGCATGACCCAAGAAGCCGCCCGGCCTCGCCGCCGTCCCCTCACCACGTCAACCTTTCGCCAGCGTTGGTGTGGCGCTAGTACTTCAGGGCGTCCCAAACACCAGTCGCCTAGCCGCTTCAGTTACCACGGCCTTAGCAACATCGAATGACAACTGGACCAACGGGCTACCGACACGTCGTTCTGCTTCTGCCCTGATCGTCGGGTTTCGCACCGCCACAAGAAACTCGTGCCCCTCCCATCCAAGCCTGACATCCTCCCATGTGACTGCTGCTAATGGCGGCCCGCCGCCGTGCGTAACAGAGGAGAGAAAGCTCCCGTGGACATATCCCGCCTCCTTCAAGAGTATGAGATACTCCTTCAGTTCAGCTTTTGAGATGCCTCCGATTTCTTCTGGTGTAGGAGGGGTTAAGTCACCCGCTGGGCGTTCCTCCAACACTGTGAGAACCTGGAGAACCACTTCCATGCTTCGCCTCATGGTCTGAGCATAGTGGAGAATCGCCTACCCAATCGACCAATCCAAGCGACCGGCTCCGGTCCCAAAGCACAGCGAGCATTCTCATCTGAGACGCTTACGCTGACTACTTCTCGACTAATACAAGTGCGGCGGCCTCAGGCGAGTAGACGTAGTCAGTGATGCTGGCATCCTGTATCCGCTTGACAGCTTCATCCACCGCGAAGAGCGGTACGAGGAACCACTCTCGAGGCTCTACAGGTTTGCCGAAGCGGTCGACAATCTGAATGTCCAGTCGAGCCGGCTCAAAGATGCGATGAATTAGGTTCTCCAGCTTCACGCGGTTGATGTTCGCTAACTTGTACGTGGCCACCACCTCGACATCTGCCAGTAGGAACGTCGGGTCGTGCTTGGCGTTCGCCAGGCGGGCTTTCATGTCACCGCCAGTGACACCAATCTTGTGCAGCAGGTCGCGGTTAGCGACCACATCAGGATGGTCAGACTTGCTGCGCAGCACGTACACGGTGCCAGTAGCAACGTCGCCTTCCTCAGCCTCGCTGCCGAAAAGCGGGCCGTAACCGGGCTCTAAGATGCGCCGACCCGTCTGGTCTCGCCACAGCGCCTTCTGTAGGGAGCGCATGAGGAGGTTGCTTTCGGTGGCGTTGTCGTAGACCACCCGCAGACGGGCGTCCTCACGTCCCTGGGCGTTCAGGAACACCTCGCCCATGTCAGACACATACGCCACCTGGCCCTCGACGATGAACCACTGCCCTACCTCGATTGCGGCGTGCTCCTCGAACTTCACGGTCTGCCGGATACCGTCCGAAAGCTCCTTCTGAACCTTCTCGAACAACCCCTTGAACCTAGCGAAGTCATGGCACGGCTCACGGTTAGCGATCTCCTCAGCCGCCCGCTTATCAGCACTGGACCGCACATGCCTCAACCTCGTGATATCCGCCGCCCCCTCAAGCCCCTCCAGTTCCGCCAACAACGCATCCTCATCCAAGTCATCAGGGGTCGGGGCAGCAGGCAGTTCAGCCGTCAGGAGGCTCTGATGGTCATGAGGCTCGACCATTGTCGACATCTCGCTGCTGGCCCGGATGCGGTCAAGGCGCACGGCGTACAAGCGCTCGAAGATGTCCAGGTGTTCACCGTGGCGCGGCCAGTGACCGTGTTCTTCCACGAAGCGCTGTATCTCCTCGAAGCCAGCCACAACGCGCTCTTCGAGTTGACTACTGCCGCCCTTCTTGGGCGGTTCAGCGAACTCGGCTAGCTCATCCCGCAGCTCGTCCAGGTTGATGTCGCTCATGCCGGTTGCTCGTCGTAATGCCCTAGGTCCTTGTACCTCACGAACGCCGCCGCACCCTCGGCCAGCCGCTTCTCCCACGCGTCGAGACTGGCGATGGACGGTAAACGGCCCCTGTCATGCTTGAAGCGTACTGCCCGCACGGCTAGGTCCTTAGCCTCGTCCGGAGTGATTCTCGTCTTCTTTGCCGCGATAACCGCCGCTACTTGCTTCAGGCTGTCCTCGCTCATGCTCTTCGCCAATATCGAGTACGCCTCACCGTACGGGTTCACGCGGTCGATAAGGTCGATGTCCAGCTCCCGCACATCCATCGCGAAGCGCCGGATGCCGTCAATGAGCGCAGTGTTCGCTATCGGCTCACCGGAACCGCCCTGGCCACCATCCACAAGCGCCTTCTTAGCCGACTGCGTGATAGCCAGTGCCGCCACGGCGCGCTGCCGCACCGCCTCGGCGTCCTCCTCACCCAGCTCCGGGTACTTCTCCTTCACGATCTTGCCCATCCGAACCTGCGTAATCTCCTCCGGAATCAGGTCGGGGTCGAACAAGCCGCGCTCGATGCTCGTCTTGTCCTGCAAGAACGTAGCGATGACCTCGTTCAGGTCCTCCTCGACGATGCGCTTCGCCGCGTCCGACTTCGGCTCAACCAAACCGCTTATCTCAATCTGAACTTGACCAGTCTGAGGGTTGAAGCCCACGTTCGTGCCCTTCGGGTCGTACCCGCCCGTCCCGTAATCGAAGCCGTCCTCAGGCTCGTTGTCGGGCCGCTTAGGCTTGAACTCGAATCGGGGCGCTAGCACCTGCTCCATCAGAAGGCTCGCCGCGATGGCCTTCAGCGTGTCGTTCACCGCCTCCGTGACCGCCGCCTCACTCGCATCCGGCTCCGCAATCAGGTTCGTGAACCGCGCACTCGTCTTGCCGGGCGCGTCACGCGTCGCCCGCCCGATGATCTGCACGATTTCCGTCAGGCTCGACCGGTAACCGACCGTCAGGGCGTGCTCGCACCACACCCAGTCGAAGCCCTCCTTGGCCATACCCAACGCGATGATGATGTCCACATGCTCCCGGTCGAACTTGTGCTCCGGGTCCTTCAAGGCGGCAGCCACACGGTCACGCTTGTTCGGGTCATCATCCACCAGATCAGCTATCTTCAGCGTCCGCCCATCCGGCCGCTTTACGAGCTGGAAGCCGGTAACCGGGTCGGTGCCGAGCCACTCGCCTAGGCAGTCGATGATGTGCTCGACCTCCCGGATCTTGTCCTTCGTGCTCTCCCGTGAGTTCACGCTGGGGATGTGCACGATGGTCTTCTCAAGCGGATCCAGCACGTTCAGGATGTCATCCACGTACGAACCCGTGTAGAAGTAGTAGCCGATATCCAGGCGCTTCAAGTACTCGTAACCGTTCAGCTGCTCGTAGTACGTGTACGTGACCGTGTCGAACCTGGCCTCATCCTGCGGGTGTAGTACCGCGTCAGCGTCACCCCGGAAGTAAGAACCCGTCATGGCCACCAAGTGCGCCTTATCCCGCTCCATGAACTGCCCCACGTGCTGCCCCAGCTTGTTATCCGGATTAGCCGACACGTGATGGAACTCATCAATGGCGATGAGCCGGTCATCGAACGCCTCCACCCCGAAGCGGTCTACCGCGAAACGGAACGTAGCGTGCGTGCACACCAACACCTTGTCATCACTTTCCAGGAACGCCCGAACCGAATCGACCTTCCCGCCGTTCTCAGTGCCGGGAGCGTTGCACAAGTTCCAGCGCGGCTCAACCACCCAGTCTGCCCAGAACCCGAACTCCGTTAGCGGCTCCGGGTTGAAACTCGCACCGATGGTCCGTTCAGGCACCACGATGATCGCCTGACGAACACCCTGATTATGAATCTTGTCCAGCGCGATGAACATCAGCGCCCGGCTCTTACCCGATGCCGGCGGCGCCTTGATCAGCAAGTACTGCTCACCCCGCCGCTCGTACGCCCGCTCTTGCATCGGCCGCATCCCCAACGAGTTCGTCCTCGTCGAAGACCCATTCCCGGCATAACTAACCGACACGGACGGCACAGAAGGCCTGCTACCGATCATGCTCTCCCCCTCACTCCAGCACCGTTACCGGAAGCAGTGACCATCTTCGAGTACAGTTCGAACAGCTTCTCCAATCGCTCCGTATCGTTACGGAACCTACGCCCGATGAAGATGCGCTCCAAGACCTCGTCATTCTGTTCGTGAGCCAACCGCAAATCGGTTGGCATGGTTTCAGGGTCGTACAGGTCCGCGATGGTGGCGGGATAGTGCGCCTCACGCGCCAGTAGAATCTCTTCAGCCGTCCTCGTCAGGTCCAGCTTGTTCTTGTCCGTCAACTCCGGCACAGGGAACGTGTTCCAACCAAGAGTGTTGGAGTAGGAGAAGTCTGTGCGCATGCGGACGCAAACCGTCCCGATCCACACCCAATGCAGGCGGGATGCTACCAGCGCCAAGCTCCATAGAGGAGCGTCATATATCGCGTAGTTACGATCTGTCACAATTGCCGATGGCCCGATTACCTCTACAGGTAGGTAGTCTCTCCTCTCGGAGCTGACACGTGGAACGGCGATGGCTAAGCGCTTAGGGTGGTTGAGTTCGCGAAACTGGTGCGGCCTTCGGGTCATGGGACCCATTCCAGGATCCCTACTACTTGCCCGAAAGGTTCTAACGTGCTCAACCCGCCTGGCTATTTCAGGAATAAGCATGGCGGCTTCAAGATCGTCATCTTCCAGCCAGAGACAGTACCTAAGCTTGCCGTGAATTAGCTCCGACGAGCCAAGCGCAAGGCGAGTCCAAGTACGCAGCTGCTCGTCAGTCAGGCCCAGAGAATGACGTTCCTGCCTCGTCATGAGCAAGCCGCCATCGTCCTTCGGCACGTTTCCGAGCGTCATCTTTGGTAGCCCGAACGGCGAAGTACTCGCCGGTGAAACGATGGTGTTTCCTCCGGGAACCAAGTATGGAGAGATCCGCTCCACACTACGAACGCTATCCTCTTCGTACAACAATCGATTCCGACGGTCTCCTGTGCGGCATAGGCCAACGATTACGCAGGTTACTCCCGCCTTGTTTGCCGCAAGGTTCGACCAGGTAAATGAGGTTCTGGCAAAGAATATATCAACTTTGTCTATAATTAGCGACTAGAAGCGCGGAACATGCTGGCCCTGAACTAAGGAATTTGTTGATACAAACGCACAAGCACTATCGACCTCTTGAATGTACTCAACTGCCTTCAGGAAGAATCCGCAGATGTAGTCAAGAGACCGCCAACTGGATGTGAGGTGAGAAAACACATGAGCGACGTCGGCCTTCTGGTGGCGATTCTGCTTCTTGTCGCCAAGGTAGGGCGGGTTCCCGCAGATGAAGGTCTCTCCACCCTCGTTCGCGAAATCAACCTGCGGCTGGTCAAGTGGCGTGCTGAACAGATCGTCAGCGTGAACCTTAGTACTTGTTCCAGTCGGTGGGCAGACACTGAGCCAGTCGAGCCTGAGCGCGTTCCCGCTGGTAATCCAGTTCTCGTTCGACAACGGCAGGAACTCCGCCATCGCCAGTTTGTGTCCTCGGTGCAGCACGTCGCTCTGGTACTCAGCGATAACGAGCGCCAAGCGTGCAACCTCGGCCGCGAAGTCCCGCAACTCGATGCCCCTGAAGTTCGTCAGGGGTATCTCCGACCGCCTGTCAGGCTCACCCCTACGCCGGTTGATTTCCGCCTCGATGGCGCGCATCTCCTTATAGGCAATAACCAGGAAGTTACCCGACCCACACGCAGGGTCGAACACTCGAATCCGGGCGATGCGCTTCCTCAGGTTGAGCAGGCTACGGGGGTTATCCCCCGCCGCTTCTAGCTTCTCCCTAAGGTCGTCCAGGAAGAGGGGGTTCAGTACCTTCAGGATGTTCGGCACGCTCGTGTAATGCATTCCGAGTGAACCGCGCTCCTCGTCCTCCGCCACCGCCTGAATCATCGAACCGAAGATGTCAGGGTTGATCTTCGTCCAATCCAAGTTGCCGATGTGCAGCAGGTACTGCTTCGCGATGCGGCTGAAGCGCGGCACGCTCAGATCGCCAGTGAACAAGCCACCGTTCACGTACGGAAGACCGTCTGCCCAGCGGGGCACTCCCATCGCCGTCCGGTCAGCCTGACGCGTGTTCATGGCCAAGAACAGCGCCTCGATGACCTCGTGCGTGTTTGAGGAGAGCCTGTCGGCCATTTGGTCGACGATGCTCGTAAACTGTCTCGCCTCCGGGAAGATGCCAGTGTCCTCGGCGAAGAACGAGAAGATGAGGCGAGCCATGAATTTGTTCATGTCATGCCGCCGCTCGCTCGTACCCCACTCCGGGTTGTCCTTCAACAACTCCACGTACAGCCGGTTCAGGCGCCCCGTGGCCTTGATGTCGAACGAACTCTCCCGGATCTCCTTGACCGTCGTGATGCCAGCCAACGGCAAGAAGAACCCGAAGTGGTCAGCGAAGTCCGAGTAATCGCAAACGAGTGTGTCGCCGCTCTGCAAGTCCTCCGCCTGGAAGTCGACACCGTCCGTAACCAATAGGAGCTTGGCCCTGAAGCGCGTTGTGGCCTGACTTTCGCGCAACGCGTCAAGAGCCGTTGGTACGCCGTCCTTAGGGGCGACGAGGATGTGGATGTTGTTCGTCTGCAAGAGCCCGCCGACGTCAGATTTATTGGTGGTTCCGTCCCGGAGCCGCTTGATGGTCGTCTCCCGGTTCCCGTACGCCATAAGGAACTCGTAGGGGAACTCGCTAGGGTCGAACGGCTTCTCAGCCAGCGCAGAAACGGCTTCTTCGATCTCGACAGCGTTCATTCGTAACTCACACGATACCTACTTGTTAGCGACAGGTAGTGCCGAAAGGCGACTGGCGCCCTCCAAAGCCCCTGGTATTCCGCCTTGGAGCGTGAGCTTGGCTGTACTCGCTCATTGGCGCGCCGAGCCTGCCTAGGCGAGTTGCCGGGCCACTTGCCATCCCCAACCTGGGTCCAAGCTACACGTCCTACCGTTCACCGACCGCCTTGGCGTCATGTTCAACGCGAACTGACGATTCGGCCTCTCCTGGTGCAGTCGACAGGCTTGCACCAGTGTGCGCTTGGCGCGGCGTGGCTGCCTTTCCATCGGTGATTTAGCCCCTCCCTCGTCCGGACGCGCCGCCCCACAACACCCAATCGCGCAGGGTTGTAAGGGTCCCCCCCCGGGGGGTCCTATGCAAGTCACAGGTCGTTTCGGGAACCCGGAACCGCCGGTCTAGCAAGGAGCCCACCCCCACCCACAATCCACCATCAGACCCCGCCCTAGGTGATCGCCTGGCGTAGTACCGGCTTCGCCGCCGCTACGCGGCAACAACCAAGAACCCAATGGCCCCGCCTCCACGCCCGGAGAGCGGGGCACTTCTCATTTAAGGAGCAGCAATGAAGCACAAGGCCGACGCCAAGCAAGCCGCCCTCGACACCCTCCACAAAGGAGTCGCCGACATCATGACCAGCAACGGCTGGAAGAGAGCCCTCAAGTTCCGCCAGCGCTTCCACAACTACAGCTACCTGAACACCCTGCTAATCCTCGCCCAACGACCCAACGCCACCCTCGTCGCCGGGTATCGCACCTGGCAGACCAGCAACCGCTTCGTCCGCAAAGGCGAGAAGGGCATCGCCATCCTCGCCCCGCTACTCGTCCGCGACCCGGACGACCGCAACCAGCTCAACCTCGTCGGCCTCAAGACCGTCTACGTCTTCGACCTCGCCCAGACCGACGGCGAACCCATCCCACAACGCGAAGGCCCAAGCCTGCTCTCGACACGGCAAAAGTCCGGGCCAAGCTCGCTGGGCTGCACTTCTGCCTCGCCATGTTCTGCGCCAGCCAAGGCGTCTGCGTCCTCTGGGACTTCCAGCACGAACACGCCCTCGGCGTCTACCGACCCACCGACAAGCAGATCGCCATTCGGTCAGGCCACAGTCACACTTAGGCCTTCAAGACCCTCCGCATTGAGGCAGGACACATGCTCCTGCACACCGGCGGCGAGAACCGCCACAGCGCCGAACTCGAAGCCGAGATCACCGCCATGCTGGTCAGTCACGCCCTCGGCATCGACACCAGCACGTAGGTCTTGTAATCCCAGCCGTCCACGGAGCCACGCAAGTCGTTGGCTATGCGCCAGATCGTCTTGTGCAGCTCGGCGCGCTGGGCTTCTTTGCTAGTTGGTGGCACCTGTTACCTCCCCGTGCACCCAGCGCGCGGTACGGACACGCGCGGCCACGAGGGCAGTCTACCGACTGTTGCCCTGCCTGACGCGAGCGATTGTTCTCTCCCTAGCCCCGCTGCTCACCGAAAAAGCGCGCCGCCTCCCAGGTCTCGCACCACGCGACCTGGGTTGCCGACCACCACCGTGTTCGGTGGTACGTCCTTGGTCACTACCGCCCCTGCGCCCACCACCGCGTTCTCGCCGATGGTCACGCCGGCAAGCACTATGGCGCCGCCACCTACCCAGGCGTTGTTCTCAATGACAATCGGTTTGCCCGCCTCCCACTTGGCTCGCCTGACGTGGGGGTCTAGCGGGTGCGTGGGGGTCAGCAGCTGCACGTTCGGCCCGAGCTGCACGTCGTCGCCGATGGTTATCGGCAGCACGTCCAGCGCCACGAGCCCGTAGTTGGCGAAGCTGTGAGCGCCGATGCGGAGGTTGCTGCCGTAATCGACGTAGAGGGGCGGCTTCAGGACCGTATCGTCGCCCAAGGCGCCCAG
>JACDJB010003451.1_pt1 | contig 10390 bp, 10 predicted proteins | sample 7454121 | NCBI WGS metagenome assembly JACDJB01 (sample SAMN14253290, study PRJNA609438) | sludge metagenome | isolation source: sludge after 25d culture with pyrite | collected 2018-12-20 | reverse complement strand
CGGTCCATCTTGTTGACCACGACGGCGACCTGCTTCACGCCGAGCAGATGCAGCAGATAGCCATGACGCCGGGTCTGGTCGCGCACGCCTTCCAGCGCGTCGATAATCAGGATCGCGCCGTCCGCCTGTGAGGCGCCGGTGATCATGTTGCGCAGGAATTCCGCGTGGCCGGGCGCGTCGATCAGCACCACATCGCGCGAGGGCGTGCGGAAACGGATCTGCGTGGTGTCGATGGTGATGCCTTGGTCGCGCTCGGTCTGCAGCGCGTCGAGCAGGAATGACCACTCGAATGGCATGCCGCGCCGTGCGCTGACCGCTTGCAGCATTTCCAGCTTGCCGTCCGGCAGGCTGCCGGTTTCGTGCAGCAGGCGGCCGACCAGAGTCGATTTGCCGTGGTCGACATGGCCGACAATGACGATGCGCACCTGCGGGCGGGCGATCTGGTTCGGCGCGGAAGCGAGGGAAGCCTCGGATTCGATTTTGGAGACAGCGATGTTCATCGGGGCGCTCATATGACGTCAGAGGTAACCGGCGACACGCAGCCGCTCGAAGGCATCTTCGGTTTCGTGATCGAGCGCGCGTCCGGCGCGCTCCGGAATTTTCGTGGCTTTCAGTTCAGCCAGGATTTCCGCGATGTTCGAGGCGTCCGACACGACAGGATTGGTGATGTCCTGATCGCCCAGCGAGCGATAGCGCTTGCCGTCCTTCGACAGATACAGCGGGATGATCGGAATGTTCTCGCGCGCCGTGTAGGCCCAGATATCTTCCTCGGTCCAGTGCAGGATCGGATGAATGCGCAGATGCGCGCCCTGCGGTGGCGAGGCATTGAAGTGGTCCCAGAATTCCGGGGGCTGATCGCGCACGTCCCAGCCGCCCTCAAGACCGCGCGGCGAAAACACGCGCTCCTTGGCGCGGGTCGCTTCCTCGTCGCGGCGGATGCCGGCGATCAGGCCGTCGAAGCCATACTTGGTGAGCGCGAGCTTGAGGCCTTCGGTCTTGCGCGCGGCGGAGCGGGCCGCGGGCGGCAAGGTCGGATCAATATCCTCGATCGGTGGGCAGTAATCGACCTTGAGATCCAGGCCCCATTCCTTCGCGTACTGATCGCGGAAGGCATACATTTCGGGAAACTTCTTCTGCGTGTCGACATGCAGCGCGGGGAACGGCACCTTGCCGAAGAACGCCTTGCGCGCGAGCCAGATCATCACATTGGAATCTTTGCCGAGCGACCAGAGCAGCGCCAGTTTCTTCAGCCGGGCGAAGGCCTCGCGGAAAATGTAGATGCTCTGCGCTTCCAGCTCGTCGAGATGATCCATCGACGGCGCCGGCCTGGACACAAGCGAGCCGGGCGCCAGCGCAGCCTCGGGCACAAGAACGGACTTCGGTGCGGAAGACGTTGCCAGAGACGTCGCTGAAGGAGTGGCCATGGGATTACTCCGTCCCGGGCGCGGGCTGTGCCCGCAGGCCGGTGTGAGCGCGGGATGCAGCAGCACACGTGCGGGGCAGGTCGCCGTCCGGATGTGACACGAGAAGATGCATCTCTTTAGCGCGGGGTTCGTGGTACAGATTTCTAAGTTTGCGGCGCAGCGTAGAAGAAATAATTTTCTCTTTATGCCGCTTGCAAGATACATAAATAGAAAATAATTTCAGTCAACCCCGTAATTGGGGAGCGGAGTTTCACATGCGGTTTCTGCCCGTCTTTCTCGACCTGCAAGCTGGACCAGTCGTTCTGGTCGGGCAGGGCGAGCTTGCGCAAGCCAAGCTGCGGCTGCTGCTGGCGGCGGATGCGCGCGTGCGCTGGTACGCGACCGACGGAAGGCATGACGTCTCGCGCCTTGATGTGGCCGCGGCGTCTCGCGTCGAGCGCGCCGAGGGCGATCCGCTCATCGCCGACCTTTCCAATGTGATCGCGGTTCTGTGCGCAGGCGCTGGCGAGACCGGTCACGCCATGGCCGCCCGCGCACGCACGCTCGGCATTCCTGTCAACGTGATGGATGAAGCCGCGCACTCCACCTTCATCTTCCCGGCGATTGTCGATCGCGGCGATGTCGTCGTCGCCGTCGGTACCGGCGGTGCTTCGCCGGTGGTGGCGCGCCGCGTGCGCGAGCGTATCGAGGCGATGCTGCCGGCGCGGATCGGCGATCTCGCCTCTTTCGCCGGCCGCTGGCGCGATGCAGTCAAGGCGCGGCTGCCGGACGTGGCGATGCGCCGCCTGTTCTGGGAGCGTGTGATTGACGGTCCCATCGGCGCGGATGTGCTCGCCGGTCGCGTCAGCGACGCCAGCCGCAAGCTGACATCCATTCACGATCCGGTGGCGTTCGCCGCGAGCGGCGGCGAGGGCATTGTCACGCTGGTCGGCGCGGGGCCGGGCGATCCGGATTTGCTCACCGTCAAGGCGCTGCGCGCGCTGCAGGATGCGGATGTGGTTTTCTACGACGATCTGGTGTCGCCCGAGATTCTCGACCGTGCGCGCCGCGATGCCGCGCGCGTGCCGGTGGGCCGCCGCGTCGGCAAGCCTGGCATCGGGCAGGACAAGATTCATCGCCTGCTGATCGAGGCCGCCCAGTCCGGAAAACGTGCTGTGCGGCTGAAGGGCGGCGATCCGTTTGTCTTCGGGCGCGGCGGCGAGGAAATCGCGGCGCTGCGCGCGGCGGGCGTGGCCTATGCCGTCATCCCGGGCATCACCGCGGGCCTCGGCGCCGCTTCACAGTTCGAGGTGCCGCTGACTTATCGCAAGGAAGCGCTGCGCATCACTTTCCTCACCGCGCACAAGGCGGAAGATGCCGGCAATGTCGACTGGTCCGCGCTGACCGACACCAGGATGACCGTCGTTGTCTATATGGGCATGACGGCGGCCTCGGCCATCCGCGAAGGCCTGCTTGCCGCGGGACGCTCGCCGGACACGCCGGTCGGCGTGTTCGCGCGTGTGACGCGGTCCGATTCGCAGGCCGTGGTCGGCACGCTTCGCGATCTGCCATCCCTCGCCGATCAGGTGAAGGCGGGTCCCGCCATCCTGATCATTGGCGACGTCGTTTCCCGCTCCGCTCCGTGGCGGAACGGGCAAGTTCAAGCAACCCCCGATGACCTCATCTCTGACCTGTTAATGGCTGCCGAATGACCTCACCTCTGCAACAGAAAATCAAGATCACCGGTCCTTCCATCGTCACCGCCAACCGCACTCGCGACGGCGCGGTGATCTATCGGACCTCCGCCCACGGCTGGTCCGTGAAACTCGGCGATGCGGCTATCGTGCGCAACGCCGACGATGCGCGCGCATTGCTCGCTGAATCCGTCGCCGACGATGTCGGCTCGGTGGGCGCCTATATCGCACCGGTGGAAATCGGCGAGGACGGCATCCAGCCCGGCAACCTGCGCGAGAAAATCCGCCAGCAGGGCGTGACGATTGATCTTCTCGTCTCGGCCTGAGCCGCGACAGCTTCAAGGCAAGCATTATGTACGCTTACGACGAACTCGACCGGACCATTGTCAACGAACGTGTTTCGGAGTTTCGCGATCAGGTCGCGCGCCGGCTCTCCGGTGAACTGACCGAGGACGAATTCAAGTCGCTGCGGCTGATGAATGGCGTCTACCTGCAATTGCACGCCTACATGCTGCGGATCGCAATTCCCTACGGCACCCTGTCGTCGAAGCAGCTTCGTGCGCTGGCCCATGTCGCACGCAAGTATGACCGCGGCTACGGTCATTTCACCACGCGGCAGAACATCCAGTACAACTGGATCAAGCTGGCCGAAATTCCCGATGCGCTGGAGCATTTGGCCAAGGTCGGCATCCACGGCATGCAGACCTCGGGCAACTGCATTCGCAACGTCACCTCCGATCAATGGGCCGGCGTCGTGCCGGACGAGGTCGAGGACCCGCGCATCTGGGCGGAGATTTTGCGCCAGTATTCGACGCTGCATCCGGAATTCTCGTTCCTGCCGCGCAAGTTCAAGTTCGCAATCACCGCCAGCGATCACGACCGCGCGGCCATCAAGGTTCATGACATCGGCTTGCGCCTGTACAGGAACGCGGCGGGCGAGGTTGGCTTTGAAGTCATGGTCGGCGGCGGGCTCGGCCGCACCCCGTTCATCGCCAAGACCATCAATGAATTCGTCAGCCGCCGCGACATTCTGAGTTATGTCGAGGCGATCCTGCGCGTCTACAATCAGTACGGACGCCGCGACAACATCTACAAGGCGCGCATCAAGATTCTGGTCCACGAGCTTGGCATCGAGAAGTTCAAGCAGGAGGTCGAGGAGGAGTGGACACAGATGCGCGACGGCGCGCTGGCCCTCGATGAGGCCGAAATCGAGGATATCCGCTCGCGCTTCTTCTATCCCGACTATGCGAAGCTCGACGATGCGCCGCCCGAACTGGCCAAGGCGCTGCAGAATCCGAATTTCGAGGCCTGGTACAGGAATTCGGTAGCTCCCCATAAGCAAGCTGGCTACGGCATCGTCACGCTGTCGCTGAAGCCGGTCGGCGGACCTCCGGGCGATGCCACGGCCGAACAGATGGACGAGATCGCCGATCTCGCGGACAAGTATTCGTTCGGCGAAATTCGCGTCGGCCACGAACAGAACCTGGCGCTGCCGCATGTCGCCAGGCGCGATCTGCCGGCGCTGTGGCGTGCGCTCGACAGGATCGGCGTGGCGACTCCTAACGTCAATCTCGTCACCGACATCATCGCCTGCCCGGGCCTTGATTACTGCTCGCTCGCCAACGCACGCTCGATTCCGATCGCGCAGGAGATCACCCGCCGGTTCGCCAATATCGACACGGCCAACCTGATCGGCCGGCTGCATATCAACATTTCCGGCTGCATCAATGCTTGCGGCCATCATCATGTCGGTCACATCGGCATTCTCGGTGTCGAGAAGAACGGCGAGGAATTCTATCAGATCACCATCGGCGGCCGGGCCGATGAGGGCGCCACACTTGGACAACTGGTCGGTCCGGCGGTGCCGTTCGATCAGGTCGCGGACGTGATCGAGGATATCGTCGAGGCCTATCTGGCGCTGCGCCAGCGCCCCGATGAACTGTTTGTCGATACGGTGAAGCGACTCGGTGTCGAACCTTTCAAGGAGCGGGTCTATGCCACTCGTTAAGGGCAACACTGTCGTCGCCGACGAATTCGCGCACCTTGCCGACGATGCGGAACTGCCGTCCGGCGGCGCGGTGCTTGTGTCTGCGGAGCGCTTCCTGAGCGATCCGGAAGCCGTGCTGTCGCGGGGCGGCAAGGCGGGCGTGATCTGGCCCAACAACCGCGACATCGACGCGTTGCTGCCGTATCTGGATCGTCTGGCGGCGATTGCGCTGGTCTTTCCGATCTTCCGTGACGGCCGTGCCTATTCGCAGGCCCGGCTGCTGCGCGAGCGTCATGCGTTCAAGGGCGAGTTGCGTGCCACCGGGCAAGTCCTGCGTGACCAGTTCCTTTTCATGCTGCGTGCGGGTTTCGACGCCTTCGAGGTGAAGAAAGAGAAGGATGCGCAGGTGTTCGCGGAGGTCGCACATCGCTTCTCGGTGTTTTACCAGCCGACCGGTGACGGCCGTGTCACCGCGTTTCATCGCCGGCTGATGCATCTGGCGGAAGGAGTGCGCTCATGACCACGGCTGCACCGTCGTTTCTGTCGCAAACCCCGGACGTTTCTTCAGCGCTGATTGTTGCCGAAGCCGCCGAGCTTGACCGTGCGCTCACCAAGGCGTCGCCGACAGAAGTTGTCGCAACTGCGGTCAAGGCTGTGGGCCGCGACCGGCTCGCCGTGGTGTCGTCATTCGGCACGGAGTCCGCTGCACTGTTGAAACTCGCAGCCGATGTCGATCCGGCGATTCCCGTGGTGTTTCTCGACACCGGCTGGCTGTTCGAGGAAACGCTGGCCTATCGTGACACGCTGACCAAGCTGCTCGGCCTGACCGATGTGCGCACAATCCATCCGCTGAACGACACGCTCGATCGCGAGGACAAGGATCGCGACCTGTGGTTTTCCGATCCCGACCGCTGTTGCTTCATCCGCAAGGTCGAGCCGCTGGCGCGGGCGCTGTCGTCGTTCGATGGCTGGATCAACGGCCGCAAGCGGTTTCAGGGTGGTGACCGTGCGTCCATTCCCGTCGTGGAAGCAGATGGCGCCCGGCTGAAATTCAATCCGCTCGCCAATGTTTCGCAGGATGATCTCAAGGCCTTGTATGCGGCGATGGACTTGCCGCCGCATCCTTTGGTCGCATCCGGTTTCACCTCGATCGGGTGTATGCCTTGCACCAGCCGTACGCTTCCCGGCGAGGACGCGCGCGCGGGCCGCTGGCGCGACAGAGGCAAGACGGAGTGCGGCATTCACGTCACCAAAACTCCGTAAAATTCTGCCTTTCTGAAATTCGTGATTTCTTGGAATGTTCGTTCCGCAATCCTGATAAGAATGAAATCCGGTTTCGTTGACAGAGCCTCATGATTTCCAGAGTTTCATGCCTCCTGACGACAACAATGTCGTCATGCCGAATGGAGATTGAAATGGTTCGCAATTCGTTTGTCGGCCGCTTGCTTGTGGCCGGAAGTCTGCTGTGGGCCGGCTCCGCGCTCGCCGCCGACGTGACGCTGCTCAACGTGTCGTACGATCCGACCCGCGAACTCTACGTGGAATTCAACAAGGCCTTCTCCGCTGCCTATGGCAAGGAGACCGGCAAGAGCATCGAGATCAAGCAGTCGCATGGCGGTTCGGGCTCGCAGGCGCGCTCGGTGATCGACGGATTGCAGGCCGACGTGGTGACGCTGGCGCTGGCCTATGACATCGACGCTATCGCCAACAAGGGATTCCTGAAGAAGGATTGGCAGAAGACGCTGCCGCAGAATTCGTCGCCGTATACGTCGACCATCGTGTTCCTGGTGCGCAAGGGCAATCCGAAGGGCATCAAGGACTGGGACGATCTGGTGAAAAGCGGCGTGCAGGTAATCACTCCGAATCCGAAGACTTCAGGCGGCGCGCGCTGGAATTACCTCGCGGCGTGGGGTTACGGCGTGAAGAAATACGGCTCCGAGGACAAGGCCAAGACGTTCGTCGCCGACATCTACAAGAATGTGCCGGTACTCGATACGGGCGCGCGCGGCTCGACCGTCACTTTCGTGGAGCGCGGCGTCGGCGACGTGCTGCTGGCCTGGGAAAACGAAGCCTTCCTCGCCGTGAAGGAGTTCGGCAAGGACAAGTTTGAAATCGTGGCGCCGCCGCTGTCGATCCTGGCCGAGCCGCCGGTCGCGGTGGTCGATAGCGTCTCCGACAAGAAGGGGACGCGCGCCGCCGCCGAGGCTTACCTGAAATACTGGTACACCAGGGAAGGCCAGGAAATCGCGGCGCGGAATTTCTATCGTCCGCGCGATGCCGCGGTCGGTGAGAAATACGCCGACTCCTTTGCGAAGGTCGAGCTTTTCACCATCGACGACGTGTTTGGCGGCTGGACCAAGGCCCAGAAGGAACACTTCGCCGAAGGCGGTGTTTTCGACCAGATCTACAAGAACTGATCCAGAACGCGGATTGATGGGGGCATCGTGAGCGGAGGGACAGGACGACGAGGAGCACTGCCGGGCTTTGGTCTCACCATGGGACTGACGCTGACATGGCTGTCGATCATCGTCCTGATTCCGCTCGCGGGCCTTTTCATCAAAACGTCCGAACTCAGCCTGCTTCAGTTCTGGGATATTCTCACCGCCCGGCGCACGCTGAATGCGCTGAAGATTTCATTCGGCCTCGCGTTCCTGGCCGCGCTCGTCAATCTCGTGATGGGCATGATCATTGTCTGGGTGCTGGTGCGTTACAAATTTCCCGGCCGCCGCATTTTCGATGCCATCGTCGATATCCCTTTCGCGCTGCCGACCGCGGTCGCCGGCGTGGCGCTGACCGCGCTGTTCGCGCAGAAGGGCTGGCTGGGCGCGCCGCTCGCCGAGATGGGAATCAAGGTCGCGTTTACGCCCATCGGCATTTTCGTTGCGATGATCTTTATCGGATTTCCGTTCGTGGTGCGCACGGTGCAGCCGGTGCTGATTGATCTGGAAATCGAGGTGGAGGAAGCAGCCGCGTCGCTCGGCGCATCGCGCTGGGATGTCATCCGCCGCGTGATCCTGCCGAGCCTGACGCCCGCGATTCTCACGGGCTTTGCGCTGGCCTTTGCCCGCGCCGTCGGCGAATACGGCTCGGTGATCTTTATCGCGGGCAACCTGCCGAACGTGTCGGAAATCGCGCCGCTCCTGATCGTAATCCGGTTGTCGGAATTCCGCTATGCGGACGCGACCGCCATCGTGGTGATCATGCTGATCGTCTCCTTCCTGATCATCTTCAGCATCAACCGCATTCAGCGCTGGGCGCAAACGCGCGGCGTCGCGGTTCAGGTCTGAGCATTGCCATGGTGATCAACCGGCCGAAGCCTGCGTCCGCGCATGAAATCCGCACCGAGCCGTTTCTGGTGCGCTGGACGCTCATCACCATCGCGGTGCTGTTTCTGACAGTCTTTGTGGTCCTGCCGCTGGTGGTTGTCTTCTCCGAAGCCTTCTCGCGCGGTATCGGCGCCTATCTCGCGGCGCTTTCTGATCCGGAAGCGCTGTCCGCGATCCGGCTGACGCTGACGGTCGCCGCGATTTCGGTGGGCCTAAATCTTGTGTTCGGCGTCATCGCGGCATGGGCGATCGCCAAGTTTGAATTCCGCGGCAAGGTATTTCTGATCACGCTGATCGACCTGCCGTTCTCGGTGTCGCCGGTGATTTCGGGTCTGGTCTTCGTGCTGCTGTTCGGCGCGCAGGGCTATTTCGGCACCTGGCTGCAGTCGCATGGCATCCAGATCCTGTTCGCGGTGCCGGGAATCGCGCTGGCGACGACCTTCGTGACGTTCCCGTTCGTGGCGCGCGAACTGATCCCGCTGATGCAGGAGCAGGGAACGCAGGAGGAGGAGGCGGCGATCTCGCTCGGCGCCTCGGGCCTGCGCACCTTCGTGCGGGTCACCATTCCCAATATCAAATGGGGCGTTCTTTATGGCGTGCTGCTGTGCAACGCCCGCGCCATGGGTGAGTTCGGCGCGGTTTCGGTGGTTTCCGGCCATATCCGCGGGGAAACCAACACCATGCCGCTGCTCGTCGAAATCCTCTATAATGAGTATCAGTTTGTGGCCTCGTTCGCGATTGCGTCGCTGCTCGCATTCCTGGCACTGGTGACACTGATCGTGAAAACAATCCTCGAAAGCCATCTCGAAGAAGGACAGCCCGCAAGTGACGATTGAAGTCCGTAACATCGTGAAGCGATACGGCTCCTTCGCCGCGCTCGATCATGTCGATCTCAAGGTCGCGACCGGCGAACTGGTGGCGCTGCTCGGCCCGTCGGGCTCGGGCAAGACCTCGCTGCTGCGGATCATCGCGGGGCTGGACTGGCCCGACGAAGGCTCGGTGATTTTCGATGGTGAGGATGCGCTGTCGCGCGGCGCCGGCGAGCGTCATGTCGGCTTCGTGTTCCAGCACTACGCGCTGTTCCGTCACATGAGTGTGTTCGAGAATGTCGCGTTCGGATTGCGGGTGCAGCCGCGCGCGATCCGCAAGGACGAAGCGCATATCCGGAAGCGTGTGAAGGAACTGCTCGACCTCGTGCAACTCGACTGGCTGGCGGATCGCTATCCGAGCCAGCTCTCCGGCGGCCAGCGACAGCGCATCGCGCTGGCGCGCGCGCTTGCCATCGAGCCGCGCATCCTGCTGCTGGACGAACCGTTCGGTGCGCTCGACGCTAAGGTGCGCAAGGAACTGCGCCGCTGGCTGCGCCAGTTGCATGACGAGATTCATGTGACGTCGATTTTCGTCACTCACGATCAGGAAGAGGCGCTGGAAGTCGCCAACCGCGTGGTGGTGATGGACAAGGGCAAGATCGAGCAGATCGGTACGCCCGGTGACGTTTACGACAATCCGGCCACCGCTTTCGTGCATGGATTCATCGGTGAGTCCATCGTGCTGCCGGTGCAGGTGATGGATGGCAAGGTGCGTCTCGGCGACAAGGTTTTGAATCTCGAGCCGCGGGACGCGGTGTCGGGCCCGTCGAACCTCTTCATTCGCCGCCATGATGTGTCGATCGTCCCGGCGGGCAGCGGCATTCTGGAAGGCGACGTGAGGCATGTGCGCGCCTTCGGCCCGACCCAGCGCGCCGACGTGGTGCTGCACAATGGCGCGACCGAAACGCTGATTGAAATTGACGCCCCGCGCGACCGCGATCTCAAGCCCGGCGATGTGGTCAGCCTTCAGCCCCGGCGTTACCGGTTGTTTCCGGCGCTGACGTAGAAGGTGATCGTCATGCCCGGCCTTGTGCTGGCCATGACCTATGCAAATTTGTCTGGATCTCCTGTTCCCGCTCATTCCCGCGTAGGCGGGGATCCGTGCGAACGG
>JACDJB010003449.1_pt1 | contig 10396 bp, 5 predicted proteins | sample 7454121 | NCBI WGS metagenome assembly JACDJB01 (sample SAMN14253290, study PRJNA609438) | sludge metagenome | isolation source: sludge after 25d culture with pyrite | collected 2018-12-20 | reverse complement strand
CTATCGATCGTATCAAAGAGGTTTTTGGTGCCGAATGGGCAAACGTGCAACCTCACTCTGGCGCTCAGGCTAACGCGGCTGTTTTCCTGGCATGCTTAAATCCCGGTGATAAGTTCCTGGGACTGAATCTGGCACATGGCGGACATTTATCGCATGGATCTTTGGTAAACAGTTCAGGTATCTTGTATCGTCCCAGCGAATACAATGTGAAACAAGAAACCGGACGTGTGGATTATGATCAAATGGAAGAAGTGGCCTTGCGTGAACAACCTAAACTTATTGTCGGTGGTGGTTCGGCTTATTCCCGTGAATGGGATTATAAACGCATGCGTGAAGTCGCTGATAAAGTAGGTGCTATTCTCATGATCGACATGGCACATCCTGCTGGTTTGATTGCTGCGGGGTTACTTGATAATCCGGTAAAATATGCGCATATTGTGACTTCTACCACACATAAGACTTTACGCGGACCACGTGGTGGTATTATCCTGATGGGTAAGGATTTCCCTAATCCATGGGGAAAGACAACTCCGAAAGGTGAAGTGAAAATGATGTCGGCTTTGCTCGACTCGGCTGTGTTCCCGGGTATTCAGGGCGGACCGCTTGAACATGTTATTGCTGCAAAAGCAGTTGCTTTCGGTGAATGTTTGCAACCGGAATACAAGGAATATCAGATTCAGGTACAGAAAAATGCAAAAGTACTTGCTGAAGCTCTGATTTCACGTGGTTTTACAATTATTTCCGGAGGAACGGATAACCATTCGATGTTGGTTGATTTGCGTTCGAAATATCCGGAATTGACCGGAAAAGTAGCTGAAAAAGCGCTGGTTGAGGCAGATATTACCTGCAACAAAAACATGGTTCCTTTTGATAGTCGCTCAGCTTTCCAGACTTCTGGTATCCGTTTGGGTACGCCGGCTATTACGACTCGTGGCGCCAAAGAAGATTTGATGATTGAAATTGCTGAGTTAATCGAGACTGTATTGTCGAATGTGGATAACGAAGAGGTTATTGCTTCTGTTCGTAAAAGAGTGAATGCCACCATGGCAAAGTATCCGTTATTCGCTTATTGATTTTTTACCGCATCATTCAACAGTCGAGCGAATAAGATCACCCGATTGTTGAATGTTGTATAAAGATGGATTGAATGCTCGAACAAATTTTTGAACTTTCGGAACATACTGATACCCTCGTCTTTTTCGGGGTGAACAATGTAAATCTGCATTTGCTGAAAAACCTGTTTCCTCATGTGAGGATGGTGGGAAGAGGACGTACGGTTAAAATTGAAGGAGAGGAGGAAAAGGTAAATGCCTTACTGAATTACCTTCAGAAAATTGAAAAATACTGTATCGACAACAATTCACTTAATGAGGAGGTTATTATACAGATTGTAAAAGGCAGTGAGCCGGCGGAAATCAGGTTCGATCATTTGATATTGCATGGTGTAAATGGTAAATCCATCATGGCGCGGACTGCAAATCAGCAAAAACTGGTAAAGGATTTCAGTACTCATGATTTGCTTTTTGCGATTGGTCCGGCTGGTTCGGGGAAGACTTATACCGCTATTGCGTTGGCAGTAAAATCACTAAAGAGCAAAGTAATCAGAAAGATAATTTTAAGCCGGCCGGCTGTAGAAGCAGGAGAGAAACTGGGTTTTCTTCCGGGGGATATGAAAGAAAAAATTGATCCCTATCTGCAACCGTTATATGATGCCTTGCAGGATATGATTACTCCTTTGAAATTGAAGGAATACCTCGAAAATGGCACTATTCAGATTGCTCCGCTGGCTTTTATGCGCGGTCGCACACTGAGCGATGCAGTGGTTATTCTGGATGAAGCGCAGAATACCACTACCCAGCAGATAAAGATGTTCCTTACCCGTATGGGTTTGAATACCAAGATGATTGTGACGGGTGATGTTACCCAGATTGATTTACCACTTTCTCAAAAGTCAGGTTTGATTGATGCACTACAGGTGTTGAATAATGTAAAAGGTATATCCCGTGTCGATTTTGATAAAAGTGATATCGTCCGGCATAAATTGGTACAGCGTATTGTGGAGGCGTATGAATTTCAGTCAACAGACAACAGTCTCCGGACAAGAAACATGGACTGTAGACAGTAGACTGATGACAAATAAAATATGAAAGTAGTATTCATCGGGGCAGGCAATCTTGCGACACATCTTTCTCTGGCTTTACAGCAAATGGGAGAGCAAATTGTGCAGGTGTACAGTCGGACAAAGACTTCGGCTTCGGAATTGGCAGCCTTGTTGTCTGTTCCTTATACCACGAGTACGGATAAAATTATTGCTGATGCCGATGTGTATTTCTATACCGTTAGTGATGATGCTTTAGAAAGCTTGGTTCAATTACCTTTTGCGACGAATGCTATCCACGTGCATACAGCAGGGAGTGTCTCAATGGATATTTTTCAGGGAAAAAAGAAAAATTTTGGTGTTTTTTATCCTTTGCAGACTTTTTCGAAAGCCAAACAAGTTAATTTTAATAAAATACCGCTTTTTATCGAGGCGTCCTCTCCGGAAGTAGAAACGGAGTTATTCAGGCTTGCCCATGTGGTCAGTGAACAGGTTTACCGGACTAATTCGGAACAAAGATTGAAATTGCATGTGTCGGCCGTTTTTACTTGTAACTTTGTTAATCACATGTATCAAATTGCTTCTGAAATGGTTAAGTCTGCCGATTTACCTTTTGAGGTGTTGAAGCCGCTGATTCTCGAAACTGCTGAAAAGGTGATGTACTTATCTCCTGAACAGGCGCAAACCGGTCCGGCTAAAAGAAATGATCAGGGGGTGATAAATAAACATTTGGAAGTATTGGTTGAACTTCCCGCTTTAAAGCAGCTTTATCAGGATTTATCCGATATGATTCTGAATCAGTATCTCCATCAGTCTTGAAACTGCATAATCTCCGATATGTTCGATTGCTGTCTTTTCAAAAAATCTTAAGAATTCACTTTCTTCTTTTATTTCGATTATAAAACATTGCGCATATATCTGCTGATGGGTCAGTACGTGCTTCAGTGGAGCTGACAATAAGCTGATATTGATTCCGGAACTAATACCTGCTGTGATCTTATTGAAATAGCTGTGTTGAAATATTTCGCTTTCTTCCAATAGTCTGTCTGCTTCAATCAAAGGAAATTCATAGAGGTTTTTCCAGACATCGTTACCAGTTCTTTTTTGCAGATAAGTTTTATCCGTGTATTTGATAAATAGATAATTGAAATAACGGGCCCTGGTTTTTATCTTTTGCGTTTTTACAGGTAATACAGCTATACTTCCGTTTGCTAATGCAACACATTGAGTGAAGAGGGGACATGATTCGCAGGCTGGTGAGACCGGAGTGCATTGCAAAGCACCGAATTCCATAATCGCCTGGTTGTGTTGTCCGGGATGTTGCTCATCCAACAGCTCATTTGCCAGGAGTTTGAATTCCTTTTTTCCTTGAAGGGAATCAATCGGCGTGTCAATACCAAATAGCCTCGCCAACACGCGGAACACATTGCCATCGACCACGGCAAAAGGTAAATTGTATGCAAAAGAACAAATGGCAGCTGCGGTGTATTCTCCAACCCCCGAAAGACTGAGTACATCAGCATATTGATCAGGAAATTTACCGCCAAACCGGCTGACAACCTGTTGAGCAGCTTTGTGCAGGTTTCTGGCACGGGAATAGTAACCTAATCCTTGCCAGTATTTTAACACTTCGTCTTCAGATGCTGCGGCCAGACTTTGTACATCCGGAAAACGCTCGATAAACCGATAGTAATAATCAAGTCCCTGATTTACACGTGTCTGTTGCAGTATGATTTCTGAAATCCATATTTTATAGGGATCATCCGTATCCCGCCAGGGCAGGTCACGTTTGTACTGTTCATACCATTGTATGAGCGTTGCGGATATGGAGTTCAGTTCGTTCATCAATATTCATCCCAGCTTTTAATTTGTATGTCTTCCATCGATTTAGTACAAATGGCTGTAATAAAAGCTGAAGCCAACCGGGCGTTGGTAAGCAAGGGGATATTGAAGTCGATTGCTCCTCGACGGATGGTATAATCGTTGGCCAACTCCCGTTTTGTTGTGTTTTTCGGAATGTTGATGACTAAATCGAAGGCTTTCTGTGATAACATCTGTTTTACATTCAGTTCGCCTTCTTCATCCGGCCATTGAACCGCTATGCTTTCAATACCGTTTTCAGCTAAGAAACGGGATGTGCCTCTCGTTGCATATAGTTTGAATCCTTTATTTGCAAGTACTTTACAGGCATCTAACAATTCAACTTTTGATTTAGGCTCGCCCGATGAAATGAGGATGTTTTTCTGAGGAATTCTGAATCCTACAGATAACAAGGATTTAAGAATGGCTTCAGAAAAATCATCTCCGATGCAGCCCACCTCACCGGTTGAAGCCATATCAACACCCAGTACAGGGTCGGCTAGCTGCAAACGATGGAAGGAGAATTGCGACGCTTTGATACCCACATAATCCAGATCGAAGGCTGATTTTTCCGGTTTTTCTACCGGAATGCCCAACATTACCTTAGTTGCCAGTTCGATAAAGTTGATTTTCAATACTTTTGATACGAATGGGAAAGAGCGCGAAGAACGCAGGTTACATTCAATTACCTTGATGTAATTGTCTTTAGCTAAGAACTGAATGTTGAACGGTCCCGAGATATTTAACGATTTTGCAATCTCACGGGCTATGTTTTTGATGCGACGAATGGTTTCCACGTAAATTTTCTGTGGAGGAAATTGTGTCGTGGCGTCACCGGAGTGAACCCCTGCGAATTCCACATGTTCTGAAATCGCATAAAGCAAAATTTCTCCGTCTTTTGCTACTGCGTCAATTTCAATTTCTTTACACCTTTCGATGAATTCTGAAATTACCACCGGATGTTTTTTGGAAACTTCAGTTGCTAACTTCAGGAAGTTTTCGAGTTGGGATGCGTCGTGACAAACATTCATCGCAGCTCCTGAGAGTACGTAAGAAGGACGTACCAATACAGGAAAGCCGATTCTTTCCACGAATTCATGTACATCTTCAAAAGTGGTCAGCTCTTTCCAGCGGGGTTGGTCAATACCCAGTTCGTCGAGCATGGAAGAAAACTTATGTCTGTCTTCGGCCCTGTCAATGTCTTTTGCCTGAGTACCCAGGATATTTACTTTTTCAGCAGCCAGTTTCAAGGCTAAGTTATTCGGAATCTGGCCGCCCGTCGAAACAATGGTGCCCATCGGGTTTTCCAGTTCCATGATGTCCATCACCCGTTCAAAGCTCAATTCATCGAAATAAAGACGGTCGCACATGTCGTAGTCGGTCGAAACCGTTTCCGGGTTGTAGTTAATCATAACAGAACGAAAGCCTTCTTTTCGGATAGTCATCAGCGCATTTACCCCGCACCAGTCGAATTCCACCGAAGAACCGATGCGATAAGCACCAGAACCCAGTACCACTACAGATCGGTGATCTCCTAGATATTTCATGTCGCCGGCCACACCGCTGTAAGTCAGATACAGGTAATTTGTCTGTGCCGGATATTCAGCTGCCAGCGTGTCAATTTGTTTTACAACCGGCAGAATGCCTCTGGATTTACGATTTGAACGGGTTATCTTGATCATATCATCCAACTCGTCGTTACTACATTTGGTGACCAGTCGTGTAATCTGAAAGTCAGAGAAACCTGCAACCTTAGCATCTTTCAGTAATTCATCGGAAAGATTGCTGAGTGATTTTGTTGCTTGTAATTGTTTTTCAATCTCCTTGATACGTGCCAGTTTGTGCAGAAACCACAAGTCGATTTTGGTTAGTTCGTGAATTTTTTCCACTGAATAACCGCTTTCCAATGCTTGTGCAATCAGGAATACACGTTTGTCTGTAGGTTCTGAAAGTTCTTTATCTAAGTTTTCAGCATATAAGTCTTTGTTAGCCACAAAGCCGTGCATGCCGAGTCCGATCATCCGTAATCCTTTTTGAATTACCTCTTCGAAAGTACGTCCGATTGACATAATTTCGCCTACCGATTTCATACTGGAGCCCAGTTGTCGACTGACACCCTGGAATTTACCCAGATCCCAGCGTGGAATCTTGCATACAATGTAGTCGAGTGCCGGTTCAAAGAATGCAGACGTATCTTTGGTAACCGAGTTTTTCAATTCGGGGAGTCCGTAACCCAGTCCGAGTTTGGCTGCTACAAAGGCCAGCGGATAACCGGTAGCTTTCGAAGCCAATGCCGATGAGCGACTCAGACGGGCATTTACCTCAATTACCCGATAATCTTCGGAATAAGGATCCAGCGCATATTGTACATTACATTCACCCACGATACCGATGTGGCGGATGATGCGAATAGCGAGTTCACGTAATTTATGATATTCATTGTTTGAAAGCGTTTGCGATGGTGCTACCACAATACTTTCACCGGTATGGATACCCAGCGGGTCGAAGTTTTCCATATTACAAACGGTGATACAGTTATCGTAGCGGTCGCGCACAACTTCATATTCGATTTCTTTCCATCCTTTCAGTGATTTTTCCACCAATACTTGCGGAGAATAAGCAAAAGCTTTGTCGGTAATGACTTTCAATTCTTCGTCGTTGTCACAGAAGCCAGAACCCAGGCCTCCCAAAGCATAGGCTGCCCTTACGATGACCGGATATCCCAGTGCATTGGCTGCTCTTTTGGCATCAACAAAATTAGTTACTGCTTCGGATTTAATGTATTTTACATCGATTTCAGCCAGTTTGCTGTTGAAAATTTCCCGGTCTTCGGTGTCGATGATAGACTGAACCGGTGTTCCCAGTACTCTTATGTTATATTTTTCGAAGACGCCGGCTTTGTATAGCGCAACTCCGCAATTTAAAGCGGTTTGTCCACCAAACGATAAGAATACGCCATCGGGCCTTTCCTTTTCAATCACTCTTTCCACGAAATCGGGGGTAACAGGAAGGAAGTAAACTTTATCCGCAATACCTTCTGATGTTTGTACTGTGGCTATATTCGGATTAATCAATACAGTTTGAATACCTTCTTCTTTAAGTGCTTTCAGCGCTTGCGAACCGGAATAGTCGAATTCACCGGCTTCCCCGATTTTGAGAGCGCCTGAGCCCAATACAAGTACTTTTTTAATCGTTCCTTTCTCAGCTCCCTGATATTCTTGCTTGCGAACCAATCGTGCATCCATTTCTTCTTCAACAAGTTGAGGGATAGACTTGTTGGTTACGGCAAGTGTTTTGATAAATACATCGAAGAGAAATTCAGTGTCGGTCGGACCGGAAGCTGCCTCGGGATGAAACTGTGCCGAGAACCAGGGTTTGGTTTTATGGCGGATACCTTCGTTTGTCCCGTCATTCATGTTGATGAACAATGGTTCCCATTCGGCACTCAGCGTGTTATTGTCGACTGCGAACCCATGATTCTGGGTTGTGATGAATGCTCTTTGTGTTCCGCAAAGCTGAACCGGTTGGTTGTGGGAGCGGTGACCGTATTTCAGTTTGTATGTTTTTGCACCACCTGCAATCGAAAGCAATTGATTTCCCATGCAGATGCCAAAAATCGGCTTGTCGGTTTGCATGGCTTTACGGATATTATTTACCGTAACGTCGCAATAGGCAGGGTCACCCGGTCCGTTAGAGATAAACAAGGCATCGTAATTAAGTTGGTTAAAATCATAATCCCAGGGAACGCGGATAACTGTGGTATCTCTTTTCAGCAAACAACGGATGATGTTTTGTTTCACACCGCAGTCAACCATAACCACCTTATTCTTCCCGTTTCCGTAGGTGATAACTTCTGTGCAACTCACCTTAGCTACCTGGTTTTCATCATCTGGATTGATAAAATCGATGTCCTTTTCATCAGGAAAGACCAGTTTGCCTTTCATGGTTCCTTTTTCACGTACCATTTTGGTGAGTTCGCGGGTATCAATTCCGTATATCCCCGGCACTTCATTCTCAATTAGCCATTCACTCAGACTTTTAGCCGCGTTCCAGTGACTGTATTGAAAAGAAAAATCGGAAATAATCAGGCCTGTTACCTGGATTTTTTCCGATTCGTAAAATGTGGATAGTTGGTTTTGTATGACATCACCCGGAACACCGTAATTGCCGACCAACGGGAAGGTGATTGCTAAGAGCTGTCCCGCGTAGGATGGGTCGGTTAAACTCTCGGGATAGCCAACCATGGCAGTGTTGAAGACAACTTCACCGGCTACCGGTTTTTCGAAACCAAAGGATTTCCCTTTAAAAACGGTTCCATCTTCTAAGACAAGATGAAAAGGTTTGTGCATTTGCATAAATTGTTAAGCGGTTTTTATAAGTCCAAAATTCCTGCAAAATTACAAAAAAGATTGGGTGTGACAATAAAATGAATACAAAATGATAGTTAAATTTTGAATAAAAAATAGCTTGTATTAAATCTTTATGCGATAAGCTTACATTTTGTGTCATTTAATTGTATTTTGATGACGTTTCTCAAAATTCCGAACTGAAATGAAATTTAATATTCTTAAAATCATTCTGTGCCATTTGCAGCACATAATTTGAATCAGCCAAAAAAACATCGCGACCTTCTTTATCGACAGCCATGAATTGCGCCTTGCGTTTTTTGAAGTTTTCGAGTTCGGTGAGGTTATCGCTTTCTATCCAACAGGCTTTGTATAGGTTAATCTGTTCCCAGCGGCATTGTGCGCCGTATTCGTGAAGTAATCTGTATTGAATTACCTCGAACTGAAGTTGTCCTACCGTACCGATAATTTTACGGTTGTTAAACTGATTGACGAATAACTGAGCGACTCCTTCATCCATCAACTGATTAATTCCTTTTTCCAGTTGTTTGGTTTTCATTGGGTCGGCATTCTCGATGTACTTGAACATCTCGGGAGAGAAACTGGGTAGTCCCTTGAAATGCAGGTTTTCACCTGATGTCAGGGTATCGCCGATTTTAAATGTGCCGGTATCGGGCAAACCCACGATATCGCCGGCATAAGCCTCGTCGACAGTTTCTTTCTTTTGGGCCATGAAGGCTGTAGGAGCAGAAAAACGCATCAGTTTACCATGACGGACATGGCGGTAGTTTACATTTCTTTCAAATTTTCCGGAACATATTTTTACAAATGCAATACAACTCCGGTGGTTCGGGTCCATGTTAGCGTGTATCTTGAATATAAATCCGGAAAAGTTTTCTTCATAAGGATTGACTTCCCGCTCTAAGGTATGAACGGGACGGGGAGAGGGAGCGATTTCTACAAAACAGTCAAGCAGTTCTTTTACCCCGAAGGTGTTTAATGCCGAACCAAAGAATACAGGAGCTAAATCGCCGGCGAGGTATTTCTCAATATCAAAGGTTGAATAAACACCTTCAATTAATTCCAGATCTTCTCTCAGTTTTTCTGCATCCTTGTCTCCAACAAGCTTATTTAGTTCCGTACTGTTAATATCAGCCAGCTGAACCGATTCGCTGATAGTTTGTTTGTTGGGTGTGAAGAGTTCGAGATTGTCCTTATATATATTGTAAACCCCTTTGAAAGCATACCCCTGATTGATTGGCCAACTTAACGGACGTACGTGGATTCCCAGTTCTTTTTCCAGTTCGTCTAATAAATCAAACGGATCTTTTCCTTCGCGGTCCATTTTGTTTACGAAAATCATCACCGGCGTTTTGCGCATGCGACAGACTTCCATCAGTTTACGTGTCTGTGCTTCAACTCCTTTAGCCGTATCAACAACAATGATTACCGAATCGACAGCAGTCAGCGTACGGTATGTGTCCTCAGCAAAATCCTGGTGCCCCGGTGTATCCAGGATATTGATTTTATAGTCTCTATACTCGAAACCCATGACCGAAGTTGCAACCGAAATACCACGTTGCTTCTCAATTTCCATCCAGTCGGATGTCGCTGTTTTCTTGATTTTGTTTGATTTAACAGCACCGGCTACGTGAATAGCGCCCCCGAAAAGCAATAACTTTTCTGTCAGCGTGGTTTTTCCCGCATCGGGGTGAGATATGATAGCGAAAGTTCTGCGACGTTTAATTTCTGATTGTAGGCTCATTGTTGATGAGGATATATGCAAGTTTTTTCCGTAAATTTGTTCAAAAAGAGCGCAAATTTACAAAAAAACAGGCAAATGATAAAATTACCCTAAAATCATAAAAAATATTATCTTTGTTTCCGAGAACCTAAAAACTATACCCTAATCTAATGAGTAATTTCATAAGGCACTTAGCGCACTTCACGCATGGCATGGCATTCATGTTTTTTATTATAATGGCTATACGGATTTTCCCTTTTGGAAAGAAGAATCGTATCATGCACATTCTATTTTGGGTCATGATATTCTGGGCATTCATCGAGTTGAAAGATCTCGGATATTTATTGG
>JACDJB010003447.1_pt1 | contig 10403 bp, 8 predicted proteins | sample 7454121 | NCBI WGS metagenome assembly JACDJB01 (sample SAMN14253290, study PRJNA609438) | sludge metagenome | isolation source: sludge after 25d culture with pyrite | collected 2018-12-20 | reverse complement strand
TGACTGGCCCCTGCTCCTGACGGGGGCAGGCAATCCCATCGGCCACCTTCGGGTGAAGGAGGCCGCCGACTGGCTGGCCACCCGCACGGGCACTGTCAGGGGCTTCGCCGACGAGGAGGTCGCGGCCAGATCCGAGGATTTCATGCACTACCTCAGCCTGCACGGCCTTTTCGTTGCCGGCTCCTCGGGGGTTCAGGGTGAATGGCCGAAGATACTCATGACGCGAGCCCGGGATGGTCTGCTTTATCTGGACCACACGCTCCCCGACACGGAGGCGGTGACGCACTACATCATCAAGTTTGGTCGCGGCCCCAACGAGCAACTGGCCGCCATCCTGCGGCATGAGGCACCCTACATGAGCATTGCCGCCCACATTGGCCTGCGCGTGCACGCATCCCTGACGCTGCGTGAGCGGGCTCTCTTCATCCCACGTTTTGATCGGGTGGCAGAGTCCGGGAGGGTCACGCGCCTGGGGCAGGAAAGCCTGGCGGCGCTTATGGGTATGGCGGGCTTCGGTGTTGCGCCCCCCCACGACGACGTCTGCGTCCGCCTCGCCACGGCCTGCACCCGGCCGGACGACGAATTGCTTGAGTACCTGAAACGGGATGTCGCCAATCTCGCTTTCGGCAACAAGGACAACCATGCCCGCAATACGGCGATACAGCGCGACTTCGCGGGCAACGTCCAGTTGACGCCGGTCTTTGACTTCGCCCCCATGTACCTGCACCCGGACGGCTTGGCGCGGCGCATGCGCTGGCAGGGAAAAGAGCAGCAGGGGGTGGACTGGAAGGCGGTCCTGGACACTGTGTGCGCGCGCACGGGACTGGCTCGGGAACCGCTGGTATCCGGGCTGCAGGCCATGGCCGGCCCCTTGCGTGACGTGGCCGAGAGGGGCGATGAGTTTGGACTGGAGCCAGAGATACACCTTTACCTGGTGCGCGGCATCCAGGCCCAGGCCCAGGCCATGGAGCTGCTTCAGTAAGGAAAACCGCATGGACAAACGCTACAAGCCCTTGACCCTGTCGCAGCAGCTGGCGCTGCGTCAGCAAGTGACGAACGACCTGCTGTCCCATCCCGAGTGGTCATTGCAGGAAGCGGTGTGTCACCTCAAGAAAGGCTTGCGCCTGACCACAGCCGATCTGGCGAAGTTGGCAGGCGTGTCTCCCCGGACGGTTCAAGACATCGAACGGGGTGTCAGTCAGGGCACCGTTCAGACCCTGGACCGCATCCTTGGCGTGCTCGGACTTCGACTTTCCGTGGCAGCAGTTCAAGGGCCTGAGCAGCCCGGCGCCTGACATGGCTGCAATGCTTCCCGGCGAGCGGCGTTGGTATGGCCTCGCCGGATGCCTCGCTTAATCGCCGGATTCCATTTGACAACGCCCCGGCATCTGCCGGGGCGCCGAGGGGTCAGTCTTTCTCTTGCCGGGCCTGAACCGCCTCGCGGAAGTTCTTCAGGAAATTCTCCGTCGCCAGAATTTGCTGCAACTGATATTCCTGGTAGGCCCTGGATGCTTCATCGCCGAGCTTGTGCTTGGGATCGAAGGGTTCATCCTCCGTAATGCGCAGATACTTCCCGAAGACTTCCTGCAGGCAGTACTGGCAGATGTCCGCCTCGACCAGATTGCCGTCGCCGAACACACTGCCGTAGCCGGCGCGGAAACGTATCGCGATCCGTTCCTGCCACTCGAGATCCGTGCTCTCCGGATCCATCTCGCGATGGCAGCGGTCGCAGACGACAATCTCTTCCTGAATGGTTCTGGTGCGGATTTGACGCATGGTTTTCTCCTTTAAATGAACGAATCAGCCCCTTCGCCAGTGAAGCCGATGAGCCAGAGGAGAGCACCATGCATGAGGTGCCGGGCGTGAGTAAGCCCGACGGCGATTGTAGCGGCGCCCAAGGTCCGACCGCAAGCGATGCGGCATGACACCGACGGCGGCCCGTTCAGTTCTGTCGTGCGCGAAAAGCAAGATTGCGATGGGTCCGTTCAACTTCGGTTTTCCATTTTCCCTGCCCCCACTTCTTCGGGCGCGGGTTCGGGGCGCTGGTCCCTGGCGACCCGCCATTCGGCCGCGGCCCGGTCCTGCACGCGCCCTGACATAAGCCCACGGACGCGTTCCGGCATCACGCATTGATCCGGCGCCCCGCCAATTGATCTTTTCGATTCAGGCGCTTGCGCCTGCATTGGCGCGGGATTAGACTACCCGGTCTATTTTTTCCGCCGACCTCCAGCCCGCGCATGCCCCCCGACATCGAAACATCGCCCGGCACGCGCGAGCGCCTGTTGCAGGCCGCGTGCGCGGCCTTTCGCGAAGAGGGCTACCAGGTCAGCATCGACCGCATCGCCGCGCGCGCGCAGGTCGCCCGGCAGACGCTCTACAACCACTTCCACAGCAAGGACGAGCTGTTCGGCGAGGTGGTGCGTCATTCGGTGCAGTCGGTGCTGGTGACCCTGGAAGGCAACGGCGACCTGCGGACCACGCTGCTGGCTTTTGGCGACGCCTACCGGGAGCGCCTGCTGAGCCCGACCGGGCTCGCCATCTTCCGCACCATGGTCGCCGAGGCTCCGCGCTTTCCGGAACTGGCCCGGCAGTTTTTCCGCCAGGGCCCGCAGACCACGCGCAAGCGTCTGGCCGACTATCTGGCGCAGGCCATGTCGGCCGGCCAGTTGCGCCGCGCCGACCCCGATTTCGCCGCCGAAATGCTGACCGCGATGCTGGTCGATCTCGATCGTCTGCGCGGCCTCATCGATCTTCAAACCGAATTGCTCGAACCTACAAAAACCGCGCAGGTCACAGATTGCTTCCTGCGCAGCTTCGCCCCCGAAAAGGACACCCCATGAATCGCATGACCCTGCTGCTCGTTCTGCCCCTGCTCGCCGCCTGCGGCTCCGGCGACAAGACCGCCGCCGGCCCCGCCGGCGCGCCCGCCGGCGGCACGCCGCCGCCGCCGGAAATCACCGTCGTCACGGTCGGCAGCCGGGCCGCCACGCTGACGCGCGAACTGCCCGGCCGGGTGGAGGCGGTGCGCACGGCGCAGGTGCGCGCCCGCGTCGAAGGCATCGTCGAGAAGCGGCTGTTCACGGAAGGCAGCAACGTGAAGGCGGGCCAGCCCCTGTTCCGGCTGGACGACCGCACCTACCGCACCGCGGCCCAGGCCGCCGAGGCGGACGTGGAGGTGAAGAAGCTCAATCTCGAACGCGTCGAATCGCTGCTGCCGATCAAGGCCGTCAGCCAGCAGGAAGTCGACCTCGCGCGTGCGGCGTTGAAGCAGTCCCAGGCCCAGCTCGCGCGGACGCGGCTCGATCTGGAGAACACCACCGTGCCCGCGCCCATCTCGGGCCACATCGGCCGCACCCAGGTGACCGAGGGTGCGCTGGTCGGCCGCGACGACGCCACCCTGCTGGCGATCATCGACCAGCTCGACCCGGTCAACGTGCTGTTCACGCAGCCCAATGCTGAGGTGCTGCGCCTGAAGAGCGCGCTCGCGGACGGCACGCTGAAGGCGACCGACAGCCGCATCGTCGAGCTCGTCCTGGAAAACGGCCAGATCTACAGCCACAAGGGACGGCTCTTCTTCAGCGACCTGAGCGTCGACCCCGGCACCGGCGCCATCACGCTGAAAGCCGAATTCCCCAATCCGCAGCGCCTGCTGCTGCCCGGCACCTTCGTCCGCGTGCGCCTGCCGCAGGCGGTCGAGGAAAACGCGATCGTCGTGCCGCAACGCGCCGTGCAGTCCGGCTCGCAGGGGCAGTACGTCCTGCTGGTCGGACCGGAGGACAAGGCGACGCCGCGGCCGGTCAAGGTCGGCGCGATGTCCGGTACGGACTTCGTCATCGCGGACGGACTGAAGGGCGGCGAAACCCTGATCGTGGACGGCGTACAGAAGGCCAAGCCGGGCACGGTCGTCAAACCGGTTCCCCAGCAGCAGGGGAACTGACATGGCGCGTTTCTTCATCTACCGACCCATCTTCGCGTGGGTCATCGCCATCCTGGTCATGCTCGGCGGCGCCATCGCGCTGAAGAACCTGCCGGTGGCGCAGTATCCGCCGGTGGCCCCGCCGCAGATCGCATTCAACGTCACCTACCCCGGCGCCTCCGCGCAGGTGGTCGAGGACACGGTGATCAAGCTGATCGAGCAGCAGATGAACGGGATCGAGCATCTGCTGTACATGGAAGCCGCGTCCGAGCTGGGCTCGGGCACGCTGACGCTGACCTTCGAGCCGGGCACCGACATCGACATCGCCTCGGTGGAGGCGCAGAACCGCTACAAGCGCGTCGAGTCGCGCCTGCCCGAGGACGTGCGCCAGCTCGGCGTACCCGTCACCAAGCCGCAGCGCAACTACCTGATGTTCGTCGCCATCTTCTCCAAGGACGGCAAGCGCAACGCCATCGATCTGGGCAGCTATGCCGCGGCCAACGTGCTCGATCCGCTCTTGCGGGTGTCGGGCGTCGGCGAGGCGATCCTGTTCGGCACCGAATATTCGATGCGGATATGGCTGAAACCGGAACAGCTCACCGCCTACGGTCTGACGCCGGCCGACGTGAAGAGCGCCCTGCGGGCGCAGAACGTGCAGCTCGCCACCGGCGAACTGAACCAGGCCCCGGCCTCGCAGGGCGCTCAGGTCAACGCGGTGATCGTCACCCGCGGCCGTCTCGCCACGCCGGAGGAATTCGGCGACGTGGTGGTGCGCGCGCTGCCGAACGGCGCCACCGTCAAGGTCAAGGACGTCGCCCGCGTCGAACTCGGCGGCGACACCTACGAGCGCTACGCGCGCATGAACGGCCAGCCGATCGCGGCAATCGCCATCCGCGTCGCGCCGGGCGCGAACGCGCTCGACGTGGCGAAGGCGATCAAGTCGCGAATGGGCGAGCTGGCCCATTTCTTCCCCGAGGGCATCGACTGGGCGGTGCCCTACGACACGTCGCGCTTCGTCGAAATCTCGATCTTCGAGGTGGTGAAGACGCTCGGCGAGGCGATGATCCTGGTGTTCATCGTGATGTTCGTGTTCCTCGGACACTGGCGCACCACGCTGATTCCGGCGGTGGTCGTGCCGGTCGCGCTGGCCGGCGCGACGATGGGTCTCTACGCCTTCGGCTTCTCGATCAACGTGCTGACGCTGTTCGCCATGGTGCTGGGGATCGGCGTGCTGGTCGACGACGCCATCGTGGTGGTGGAGAACGTCGAACGCATCATGCGCGAGGAAAAGCTGCCGCCGCTGCAGGCCACGCTGAAGGCGATGGACCAGATCCTCGGTGCCATTCTCGGCATCTCCGTGGTGCTGTCGGCCGTGTTCATGCCGATGCTGTTCTTCGGCGGCTCGGTCGGCGCGATCTACCGCCAGTTCGCCGCCACGCTCGTCCTCACCATGGCGTTCTCGGTGCTGATGGCGCTTTCACTCACCCCCGCGATGTGCGCGACCCTGCTCAAGCCGGGCCATGAGGATCAGGACGAGAAACGCTGGTTCAACCGATTCTTCGGCCGCGTGACCATGCGCTACCACGGGCTCGTCGCGCGCATCATCGCGCGCAGCGGCCGCTGGATGGTGATCTATCTCGCCATCGTCGTGGCGGTCGGCTGGCTGTTCGCCAAGCTGCCCGGCAGCTTCCTGCCGGAAGAGGACCAGGGCTACTTCGTCACGATGGTGCAGTTGCCCGGCGGCGCCACGCAGGAGCGCACGGTGGCGGTGCTGTCGCAGGTGGAGCAGTTCTATCTCGATCAGCCCGAAGTCGAGCGCGTCATCGGCGTGGTCGGTTTCTCCTTCTTCGGCCGCGGCCAGAATGCGGCGCTCGTGTTCACCCGGCTCAAGGACTGGGAAGAGCGGGTCGGCCCGGAGCATTCGGCGCAGGGCGTGATCGGCCGCTCGATGGCCACCTTCTCGCGGATCAAGGATGCGATGGTGTTTGCGATCAACCCGCCGTCGATTCCGGAACTGGGCGCGGTCGGCGGCTTCGACTTCCGGCTCCTCGACCGTTCCGGCCAGAGCCGCGAAGCGCTGCTGGACGTGCGCAACATGATGCTGGGCATGGCGAGCCAGGACACGCGCCTGATCGGCGTGCGGCCCGAGGGCCAGGAGCCCGGACCGCAGGTCTTCCTCGACATCGACCGCACCAAGGCGCAGGCGCTGCAGATCGACATGGCCAGCCTCAACGACACCCTGAGTTCCGCCATCGGCGTCTCCTACGTCAACGACTTCGTGCGCGACGGCCGCATCCTCAAGGTGCAGATGCAGGCCGACGCCGACCTGCGCAAGACGCCCGACGACCTGCTCAAGCTGCCGATCCGCAACCGCGCCGGCGACATCGTCCTGCTGGGCGAGATCGCGCAGCCGAAATGGATCGTCGGCCTGCCCAAGCTGGACCGCTACAACGGCAATCCGTCGATGAAAATCGCCGGCTCGCCCGCGCCCGGCCATTCCACCGGCGAGGCCATGCAGGCGATGGAGGAAATCGCCGCCAAGCTGCCGCCCGGCTACGGCTTCGCCTGGTCGGGCACCTCGTACGAGGAACGTCTCGCAGGCGCCCAGGCGCCGATCCTGTTCGCGCTGTCCATGCTGGTGGTGTTCCTCGCGCTGGCCGCGCTGTACGAGAGCTGGGCGATCCCGTTCTCGGTGATGCTGATCGTGCCGCTCGGCATTCTGGGCGCCGTGCTCGCGGTCTTCCTGCGCGACCTGCCAAACGACGTGTTCTTCAAGGTCGGCCTGATCGCGATCATCGGTCTGTCCGCCAAGAACGCCATCCTCATCATCGAGTTCGCGCGCCAGTTGCACGAGGAAGGCATGGAGTTGTTCGCCGCCACGCTGGAGGCGTGCCGGATGCGGCTGCGGCCGATCATCATGACCAGTCTCGCCTTCATTCTGGGCGTGATGCCGCTCGCCATCTCCAGCGGCGCCGGCGCCGCCAGCCGCCACGCGGTCGGCACCGGCGTGGTCGGCGGCATGATCGCCGCGACCGTGCTCGCCATCTTCTTCGTGCCGGTGTTTTTCGTTGTCGTCAGCAAATTGTTCCCGCCCCGGCGTCGTGAGGAACCGAAACATGAATGAACGCAATCCTGAAATCCTAGCCGCGCCGCGCGCCGTCCGGCGTCCGCTCGGCGCCGCCCTGGTCGCAGCATCGCTGCTGGCCGGCTGTTCGCTGATTCCAGCCTACGAGCGCCCGGCCGCGCCGGTCCCCCAGACCTTCGACGCGGATCGGCCGGCAGCCGCCCCGGCGCTGCCCGCCGCGGCCGAGGCGCTGCCCGACTGGCAGAACTATTTCCCCGACCCCGCGCTGCACGCGCTGGTCGAAGCCGCGCTCGCCAGCAACCGCGACCTGCGGATTGCGCTCGGCCGGGTCGAGGAAGCGCGCGCGCTGGCGGGCGTCGCCCGCGCCGACCGCTTCCCGACGCTCGCCGCCCAGGCGGAGGGCAGCCGCAGCCGGACGCCGGCGGACCTGAGCAACACCGGTTCCGCGCGCACCAGCGGCCGCTACGACGCGAACCTCGGCGTCACCGCCTTCGAGCTGGACTTCTGGGGCCGCGTGGCCGCCCTGAGCGACGCCGCCCGCGCGCAATACCTGGCCAGCGACGAAGCGGCCCGCAGCTTCCGCGTCGGTCTCATCGGCGACGTCGTCGGCGCCTGGTATCAGCTCGCCGCACTCGCCGAACAGTCGCTGCTTGCCGACGACACGCTGAAGACGCGCGAGGACAGCCTCGACCTCATCCGCAAGCGGCACGACGTCGGGCTGGCGAGCGATCTCGACGTGCTCGCCGCCGAAAGCCTGGTCGAAACCGTGCGCGCACAGTCGGTCGACCTCAAGCGGCAGCGCGCGCAAACGGAGAACGCCCTGCGCCTGTTGACCGGCATGGCCGCGCCCGTGCCGGCGGCGCCCGTCGTATCGAATCTGCCGCCCCTGGCGGAGCTTGCGCCGGGCCTGCCGTCGGAAGTGCTGCTGCGGCGCCCGGACGTGCGCGCCGCCGAACAGCGGCTGATCGCCAGCAACGCCAACATCGGCGCGGCGCGCGCGGCCTTTTTCCCGCGCATCGCGCTGACCGGCGAGTTCGGCACCGCGAGCGGCGCGCTGTCGGGCCTGTTCGGTTCCGGCAGCACGGCTTGGCTGTTCCAGCCGGTGCTGTCGCTGCCGCTGTTCGACGCCGGCCGCAACCAGGCCAATCTCGAAGTGGCCCAGGCGCGCAAGGTCCAGGCCGTGGCGGATTACGAAAAATCCGTTCAGCAGGCCTTCCGCGAAGTGGTCGACGCGCTGGCCGCCCGCACGACCTATCGCGACCAACTGACCGCGCAGGAGGCCAACCTGCGCGCCCAACTGGCGCGCCTCGAACGGGTGAAGGCGCGCGAACACGCCGGCATCTCGAGCTACCTCGAAGTGCTCGACGCCAGCCGCGATGCCTTCGGCGCCCAGCAGACCGTCGTCACGACGCGCCTGCAACTGCAGAGCGCGCGGATCGCCCTGTACAAGGCGCTCGGTGGCGGCGGCTGACGCGCGCCCCCGGCGCCGCCCTGACGGGGCCAGGGTCATCGCCGCCCTGCCGGCGCCAGGGTCATGCCGCCGCACCGTTCGACTAGAATGTGCGTTTGCCATTCAGGAGCCCCCGAGATGTCCGACCCCGTCGTCTACGACCGCGCCCCCACCGAATTCGAACTGGAGCCCGGCGAATACTGGTGGTGCGCCTGTGGCCGCTCGATGTCGCAGCCCTTCTGCGACGGTTCGCACGACGGCTCGGGGATCGAGCCGGCCCCCTTCCTCGTCCAGGAAAAGCAGACGGTCTGGCTGTGCAACTGCAAGCACACGAAAACCCCGCCGTTCTGCGACGGCTCGCACAACAACCTGCCCGACGACCTGTTCTGAGGATCGAAGACCGCATGATCACGCAGCCCGAGCACGTCCTGGCATTCTGGTTCGGCCCGCCGGCCGGCGCCGCCGAAACGGCCGCGCGCCAGGGCAAGCTGTGGTTCGGCAAATCGCAGGAAAACGACCGGATCGTCGCCGACCGCTTCCGCGACACGCTGCTCGCCGCCCGCGCCGGCCAGCTCGAACAGTGGCGCGCGACGGCGCGCGACCGGCTTGCGCTCATCATCGTCTTCGACCAGTTTCCGCACCATATCCATCGCGACCAGCCGCTCGCCTTCGCCAGCGACCCGCAGGCGCTCGAACTCGCGCTGACCGCGCTCGGCGAAGGCGACGACCGCCGCCTGACGCCGATCGAGCGGGTGTTCCTCTATCTGCCGCTGGAACACGCCGAATCGCTGCCGATGCAGGAGCATGCGGTCGCCCTCTACGACGCGCTGCTGCGCGAAGCGGACGCGGACGAACGCGACCTGTTCGAGAGCTTCCTCGACTACGCCCGGCAGCATCGCGACGTGGTCGCGCGCTTCGGCCGTTTTCCGCATCGCAACGAAATCCTGGGACGGCCGTCCACACCCGAGGAAATCGAGTTCCTGAAGCAGCCCGGCTCGCGCTTCTGAACCGCGCGCGGGCAGACCGCCGCGCGGGTAAAATGGCGGTTTTTCGCGCCCCGGCTTCTCATGTCCCGCCAGATCCTCGTCACCTCCGCCCTGCCCTACGCCAACGGCAGCATCCATCTCGGCCACCTGGTCGAGTACATCCAGACCGACATCTGGGCGCGCTTCCAGAAGATGCGCGGCCACGACTGCCGCTACATCTGCGCGGACGACACCCACGGCACGGCGATCATGCTGCGCGCCGAGAAGGAAGGCATCACGCCTGAAACGCTGATCGGCCGGGTGTGGGACGAACACACGCGCGACTTCGCCGGCTTCCACATCGGCTTCGACCACTATTACACGACGCATTCGGAAGAAAACCGCAAGCACGCCTCGAACATCTATCTTGCGCTCCGGGCCGCCGGGCTGATCGAGGTCAAGACCATCGCGCAGCTCTACGACCCGGTGAAGAACCTGTTCCTGCCGGACCGCTTCATCAAGGGCGAATGTCCGAAATGCGGCGCCGCCGACCAGTACGGCGACAACTGCGAAGTCTGCGGCGCGACCTACAGCCCCACCGATCTCAAGAACCCGGTCTCGGCGGTTTCCGGCGCGACCCCGGTGCACCGGGACTCCGAGCACCACTTCTTCAGGCTCGGCGACTGCGAAACCTTCCTGCGCGACTGGACGCAGTCCGGCGCGTTGCAGCCCGAAGCCGCCAACAAGATGCAGGAGTGGTTCGCCTCGGGGCTGAACAACTGGGACATCAGCCGCGACGCGCCCTATTTCGGTTTCGAGATTCCCGATGCGCCCGGCAAATACTTCTACGTCTGGCTCGACGCGCCGGTCGGCTACATGGCGAGCTTCGACAGGTACGCGCAGGACAATGGCCTCGACTTCGACGCCTGGTGGGGGCCGGACTCGAAGGCGGAACTGGTGCATTTCATCGGCAAGGACATCCTGTAT
>JACDJB010003446.1_pt1 | contig 10405 bp, 9 predicted proteins | sample 7454121 | NCBI WGS metagenome assembly JACDJB01 (sample SAMN14253290, study PRJNA609438) | sludge metagenome | isolation source: sludge after 25d culture with pyrite | collected 2018-12-20 | reverse complement strand
GTCCCGCCGGTCGTCCGCAAGCCGTAGAAGGAGCCGGTCAGCGCGATGATCGCGCCGAATACGACCGGCTTCCCGAGCCCCCCCACGAAATCGCGGGGGAAAAAGCCGAATGCCAGCCCATTCATCGCGAGGGTGTCCCAGACACCCCGCATGTAGACATCCGCCGGTATCTGCAGGTGCGCGATGCCGACGATGAGGCCACCCACGATACCTACCAGATCAGCGATCGTGGTGAGCGCCGGGAGCATGACCATCGTAGCCACGAGGCGCGGGGTGACCAGCTTCTTGATCGGGTCGGTCCCCATGCTCTCCATCGCGTCGATCTGTTCTGTGACCTTCATCGAGCCGAGCTCAGCCGCGATCGCCGAGCCGATCCGGCCGGTCACCATCAACCCGGTGAGGACCGGACCCAACTCCCGCACCATCGACGCGCCGACCAGGTTGCCGATATAGATCGAGGCGCCGAAGGCGCTGAGTTCTACCGAGCTCTGGAGGGCGAGGACCATTCCGGTGAAGAGACCGGTCAGGAGGATGATCGGCACCGACCCGACGCCGATGCGGTCCATCTGCGCAATGGTGTCTCGCCAGTAGAAGGGGGGGGTAAGAATGAAGCGGCTCGCCCGTTGTCCCAGAGCGAAGTAGCCCTGGACACCGAGGGCGAGTTTGCGCATCCACGCATCGATGCTGTCCAGGACGCGGTCCAACGGTCCCTCCCAGGGCGGGTCATGGCTTTACAACTACCGCGACGGGCGATACTTTGCCACACCGTGTTCGGCTCCGAGCCTTCCGAATACACAAGTTCCATGCCCTGACCGGGTTATTCGTGAATAGGTTGACGCTTGATCGGCTCGACGCCCTCCTGGAGCGGATGCGCGGTGTGCGCACCCTCGTGGTGGGCGATCTGATGCTGGATGTATATCTTCGTGGTACCGCTTCCAGGATCTCACCCGAGGCGCCGGTACCGGTGGTGCGGGTGACGGAGGAGTGGCGCGCACTAGGCGGCGCCGCCAACGTGGCGAGCAATGCGGTCGCCCTCGGCGCCAGCTGTGACATAGTGGGCTACATCGGTGCGGATCGCGCCGGTGAAGAGCTACTCGGTGAGCTCGATCGAGCCGGCGTCAGCGCCCGCGGGGTCCTTCAGGCCGCCGGCCGGCCAACTACGGTCAAGACCAGGATCATGGCCCGCCACCAGCAGGTCGCTCGCTATGATTCCGAGGATGAGGCCGAGGTGGACGACGCGATGGCCGCCGCCCTCATCGCCGCGATCGAGGAGCTGGGACCGGGCTGCGACGCCATCGCCCTCGAGGACTACAACAAAGGGGTCCTCACTCCGGCGGTCATCGCCGCGGCACTCGATCTGGCCCGGAGGCACGAGATCCCCGTCGTCGTCGACCCAAAGGTACGCAACTTCTTCTCCTACGGCGGCGCGACCATCTTCAAGCCCAACCTGAGCGAGCTCACGACCGCGCTCCGCGCTCCGGTCTACTTCGACGACGCCGGCTGGCTCGCAGAGATCCGGGCACAGCTCGAATGCGCCCACCTCCTGGTCACCCTGGGGGAGGAGGGGATGGCGCTCCTCACCGCGGGTGGCGAGCACCTGCGGGTGCCGACCGTGGCCCGCTCGGTCTACGACGTTTCCGGCGCCGGCGACACCGTTACTGCCGTCCTGGCCACTGCTCTCGGCGCCGGTGCCGCGGTCACCGAAGCGGCGGTCCTCGCCAACTACGCGGCGGGGATCGAGGTCGGGAAGGTAGGAGTCGCCACCGTCTCACCAGAAGAGTTGCGGGAAACGGTACGGCGCTACCATGAGAACAGAATCATCCAGGATGGAGGTGTGGGATGGCGGAGTTGAAGACGATTTCGACAGATGACGCGCCCAAGGCGATCGGGCCGTACAGCCAGGCGATCGTGGCGGGGAAGATGGTCTATACGGCCGGCCAGATAGCGCTCGACCCGGCGACGATGGAGGTGATCCCCGGGGATATCGCGGCCCAGACCGACCGTGTCTTCAAGAACCTGAGCGCGGTCCTGGAAGCAGCGGGGACCTCGCTCCAATCGGTTGTGAAGACGACGGTCTTCCTGTCGGACATGGCGCATTTCGCGGCGATGAACGAGGTCTACGCCCGTCACTTCGGGGACCATCGTCCGGCGCGCTCGACCGTGGCGGCCGCGGGACTGCCGAAGAACGTGGATGTCGAGATCGAGGTAGTCGCGGTCCTGCCCTAGCGGCCGCGGGCTCTCCCGATCGGCTCGCCGAGGCGGATCGCCTTGCCAGGGACGAGCCCGGCATCCAACGCTACGCATCCCGGCTCGAAGAGCAGCACCACCGTCGAGCCGAGATGAAATGCCATGATCTCCTCGCCCCGTCCGACCTCGATCGGCGGGGCGTAGGTGTGGCTAGCACCGCTCACGCCACGACGGTTGGTGACCCAATGCGTCGAATCATGCTGCGTTGAGCCCCGCGCCCTCCCGTCGGTCCACCCCGGTACCCCGGTCCATGCTGGATCAAATGTGGTGGAGATCCGTCCCACATTGATCGCGCCGACCGCGATGACTGCGATCCGCCCCGCCGGGGTATCCATATAGCAGACAATCCGCTCGTTGCGGGGGAATAGATCCGGGATCTCGAGGACACCTGGCGGGTTGACCGGCAGGAGCGCGCCGGGAATATGGCGCGCCAGCGGAATCGTGCCCGCGGCGGGGGCGTGGATCCGGTGATAGTCGCGCGGGCTCAGATAGATCGTGAGGAAGGTTCCGCCATCGAAACGGGCTGCCTCCTCCGGATCGTCCAGGAGATCCGCACAGGAGTACCACCGTCCCTTAGCCTGCACGATCCGGCCAGCCGTGATCATCCCCAGCTGACCGCAGGACCCATCGACCGGCGAGCCCGGGATGCTGGGATCTTCCGGCCAATTCCTGATCCCCGGACGGAGGCGCCTGACGAAGAAGGCATTCAGCGACGGGTACTGTGCGAGGGGGAGTTCGACCTCATCACGGTCGATACCTACGATGCCGCTGAAGAGTCCGAGGAGCGGGGCACGCAGGGGGCGCGGGATCCTGAGATCCGCGAACCTGCCCATGGCCCGACTCAACGCGGCCTGCGGCAGGCGCCCCAGGAGTGCCAGCAACGCGCGCCAGGGGAGCGAAGCACGCTCCACACCTTCGACCGAGCCGTGCTCCGCGAAGGTATCGTTCACTTGTGACGATTCGTTCATAGAATACAATTTAGAAGCAACGCGTCCCAGCGGCAATCGTCAGGAGGGTGTCCCCGAGCCGAGTTCAAAGACGGGGTTGCGGTCCGACCCAGGCATTGCGATCGTATGGGTGGCGCTCTCCTCACCACCGGACGGGGGCCATGGCACTCGTTTGAGCCCGGTGTGTAGAGCAATCGGCCAGTACCGAGCAGGCGTGGGGAGGTGGGGTCTGCGCCGGGTGGGGATCGGGACGTTGGTAATGGTGGATCCTGGTTTCGTGAAGGAGAGATCTTGGCTGGCTCGTCACAATTAGAGGCTCTGGCTACCATACTCGGCGCCAAGCGCGTCGAGCGGGACGTCCCCCTGGCCCCGTTCACGACCTTCCTGATCGGTGGCCCTGCCGATCTCTTCTACCGGGCACGGACCGCGGACGAGCTGGCCAGCGCCGTCCTGGCGGCGCGGGAACTCGAACTCCCGCACTTCGTCCTCGGGACCGGCGCAAATATCCTGGTCGGTGACAAGGGGTTCAGAGGGCTGGTCATCCGCAACGAGGTCCAGGGGATCGATTTTCTGCCCGGTGACCGCGTTCGGGTAGGGAGCGGCGTCCTTGTCTTCCACGATCTGATCGGCGCCACGGTGGCCCGGGGATTGGGCGGGCTGCACCATTTCGTTGGGATCCCCAGCACCGTGGGCGGCGCGATCTGGCAGAACCTGCACTTCCTCTCGCCCGCGCCTGAGCGGGAGCGCACCATCTTCATCGAAGAGGTGGTCGAGAGTTGCGAGATCCTGTCGGCGGAGGGCGAGCGTCGCACCGTTGATCGAGAGTATCTGCAATTCGGTTATGACTACAGTATCCTGCACGATCGCGCGGATATCGTCCTGGCCGTGACCTTCCGCCTGGAACCGCGGCCCGATGAGGAACTGCGGCAAGTCATGGCCGACAACCTGGCCTGGCGCGACGAGAGGCATCCGGACCTCTGGCTATATCCGTGCGCGGGCTCCATCTTCAAGAAAATCGACGGCGTCGGCGCCGGGCGTCTGATCGACGAGTGCGGGCTGAAGGGACATCGGCTGGGAAATGCCGCTATCTTCCATAAACACGCCAACATCATAGTCAATCTGGGCGGCGCGACCGCCGCCGATGTCCGGGCTCTGATCGACCTGGCACAGAGCACGGTACAACGCGAACTGGGGTACGAACTGCATCCGGAGATCGGGATGATCGGGGATTTCAGTTGAGGTTGACTTCGAGCCGGACACCACTATCCGAGGGCCGGCGCACGGACCACCCGGGAGGCGCCTCATGAGCGCGAAATCATCTCATCAACCCCAACGGAAGGTGGACGACACCGCTCTGCACGGGTCACGCATCCTGATCATCGACGACGAGTCTGCCAATATCAGCCTGCTGCGACGGGTGCTGCGACGAGCGGGGTTCACCAACCTCGAGTCGACCATGGATGCACGGGAGGTACCGGCACTGGTCAAGGCATCCGCCCCCGACCTGATCCTGCTGGATCTATGGATGCCGCATATGAACGGCTTCGAGGTCCTGGAGCAGCTGCGCCCGGAGATCGGAGAGACGAGCTACCTGCCGATCCTCGTCGTCTCCGCGGACATCACCGCGGAGGCCAAGACCCGTGCGCTCTCACAGGGTGCCAAGGATTTCCTCCACAAGCCCTTCGATCTCGTCGAGGTCATGCTCCGCATTCGCAATCTCCTCGAAACCCGGCACCTCTACCTGGAACTCCAGCGGCAGAATGAGGTGCTCGAGGCGCGAGTCAAGGAGAGGACGCGGGAGCTCGAAGAAGCCCAGATCGAGGTGATCGACCGGCTGGCCCGCGCCGCCGAGTACCGCGACCATACCACCGGACAGCATACCCGCCGGGTGGGTGAACTATCGGCGCTACTGGCCAGTTGGCTTCGCCTCCCCCAGGATGAAGTAGAGCTGATCAGGAAGGCCGCGCCACTCCATGATGTGGGGAAGATCAGCCTCTCCGATGCCATCCTGCTGAAACCTGGCCGGCTTTCCCCCGCGGAGGTGGAGCTCAACCGTTCACATACTACGCTTGGCGCCGAGCTCCTTGCCGGGGGACACTTTCCACTCCTCCGGATGGCCGAAGAGATCGCCCTGACCCACCACGAGCGCTGGGATGGATTTGGCTACCCCCGCGGCCTGGCTGGTGAGGAGATCCCGCTCTCGGGTCGGATCGTGGCCGTGGCCGACGTCTTCGATGCCCTGGTACATGAACGTCCATACAAGCGCGCCTGGACCGCGGAGGAGGCTGCCGCGGAGATCGCCGAACAGAGCGGTAAACAGTTCGACCCGGAGGTGGTCCGTGCGCTCCTGTCGCTCATGGAGCCATCGAACATCGAGGGACACCTGCGTCTCCGGGAGATCTACCTGATAGAGGATGCGCCCGAACCCCTGGATGCACACGCGTTGCGCTGAGCTGGCGACCAACCGTTCCATCGCCCGCAAATGAGTGCAGGCGGCACAGCCCGGCTGATCTCAGCCGGGCTGTTCGGCTGAAGGGCCGGCCCCCTGTAGAGGAATCCCCGACGCCGGGGTGAGCGCCTCCAGGTCGAGCACCATCGTTCCGACCACGGGCATGGAGGTCTCGATACGCACCGGGTAACGGTGCGCATCATCGGTCAGGTAGAGGCGGATCACGCCGGAGCCATTGAATCGCCGACCGTCACGAACTTGCATCTCGACGAGCACCGTGGAGAAGACCCCCGACGGGAGCGCGATGCGCTCCCTGCGGAGCACACGAACCAGGACGGGGTTGCGCTCGGCGTGGTAATGGCGGCTCAGCGAGATCTCGGCGCCGTCATCCAGTTCCAGCGTCCTGAGCAGGTAGATGAAGGATAGCTCGTCCAGGGGGTGGTCGGTAACTGTCGTGCCGGCCTCCCCATTCGTGGCGGCCCAGCGTAGCTCCGCCGGGAAGAGATCGACCTCCTCGACGCGGGATGCGAGGGGGTGGCGTTCCCGCTTCTCATAGCGGAGCGCCGCCGGCCCGTCGGGGTCTAGCCAGGATCGCGTACAGTCTTCGATGCTGAAGGGACCGACCCGGCCCTGGACGTCGAAGTGGAGGCGATAGGTCGGCCTGCCGCGAATCGAGTCCGGCCCCTCCACCCGCATCGTACCCGTCCCGACCCTGCCGAACCGAGTCGCACGCAGTTGGTAGACGAGTTCCTCACCGATCCCAAAAGGAAATGGTGAGTCAGGTGGTTGGGCTCCATGGAAATCGGCCCCCAGCGTCAGCGTCAGAGCGATCGCGCCGGTCCAGATGCTTGTCAGAATCACATCGCCTCCACGAGGACGGGCGGCTACCACCGCCGGGTTGAGCAATCCACGATATATAATCTAGCACCCCGAGAATGGGCGTGCCTGTAAGGCGAAGGAGGAAAAGTCCGAGTAGAAAAGAGGATTGGGCCGTAGTGAATCCTCCTACGCTGGCAACTCTTTGGGGAGCGGCCGAACGGGCCATCGGCGAGGGTGGCGACGCTGTCCCGTCTTTGTTAGATTAATCGCCTGGGAGGGCTAGTCTAACTGGTAAGGCAGCGGTCTTGAAAACCGCCGGGCGCAAGCCCTTCAGGGTTCGAGTCCCTGGCCCTCCGTTCTGTGAGCAATCACCCGAAACAGCCGAGTTCTCCTTGATCATGGAGTATCGCTGGCTCGCCGACCTCTCCCTAGTATCCCACTAACGGCTGGATCCTGGATTCGTCGGATAACCAGCTACCATCGGTTCGTAACCTATGATTACGAACCGGCCCACAGGTCCTATTAGGAGGTTCCATGCGTATCGCTCTGAGGTTTGCTGTCGTCGGCTTCCTCGCGCTCGGCCTGGCCGCGTGTAGTGATGAGACCACGGGCCCGGATGACGAGGGGCTAGGGATTCATGAGGGAGAGATCAGGTTTACGTATTCCGGTGCAAAGAGTGGCACTTTCTCGGCCAAAGGCGCCTTTGAGGTCGATGAGGACGGCGACCCGAAGCTGCAATCGTTCGCCTTCGCGACTGAAGTCGAGGGTGATGAATTTGAGTCCGAGCTCGAGTCTGTGGCGTTTTTGGGGATCAACCTACATTTGCCCAAACTTGACGTGGTCGCTGGTGCCCTGGGGGACCTGAGAAAAGGAACCTTCTCGCCCGATTCCTGCGCACAGGAGGGGGTTCACCCGGACTGCGCGGCCCTGACATTCAGCATCGATATCGATGTAAACGATTTTCTGGACGAAGAGGCGGAGTTGTCGGCCTATCTGCTCACCTCTGGTACGGTGGAGGTTACATCGATCGCCGGTGGCCGGATTCGCGGAAGCTTCACGGGTACGGCAAAGCTCCTGGCTCCTGAGGATTCGGGTGACATCTTTGTCCCAAATTCTGACCTCACGGTCAGCAGTGGCTCTTTCGACCTGCCGCTCCTGAAAGAGAGTGACTTCGATTTCTCCTTTGATCTGAAGGCCTCGCAGCAGTCCCACTCCTGGTGGCGACCAGCGGGCAGCTTGCTCTCCCGCTGACCGGCGGGGTGAATCTGCCGTGACATGCCGCGCCTGCCCGGGCTACTGCACTTCATGGCCCGGGCAGGCGCTTGTCGTCCACTGGACCCAATCTTGCCTCCCATGCACCCTGCTTCGTTGCCAGTGGCATTGCTCAGGGATGGACGGCATGTCGAATAGAATTACGCGACCCGTAGTGCTCCCGGCACTTCTCGTACTCCTGGCCCATACCTTCGCCTGCGGTGGCGATGGGCCCTCCGGTCCGAATCCGAACGATGCCGATGGCATTGCTCAGTTCAGCTACCTGGGTTCCGGCTTCGATGGTGACTTCAAGGCGGTCGGTAAGTTCGAGCGCGATGGCGCCGGAGCGATGAAGCACCAATCGTTCGCTACCGCGGTGGATGTGACCCTGCCTCAGTACCAGCTTGCCTATTACGGCATCGTCGCCGCGCACTTCTACCCCCCGGAGCTGGACGACCTGAGCATCCTCTTGAGTGGCCAATCGCGGGGAGAGTACCCGATCAAGACGGCTGAGGATTGCAGCGCCCTGATCGACCTCGGCACCGCATCCTGCTCGGCGATAGCTTTCGACTTCCACCTTTCGACGAATGGCTCGTACGCGCCGGAGGCCAGCAGCTTCGAGCTGGTGGACGGGTTGGTGACCGTCACCTCCGTGACCGGCGGGAGGATCACGGGGACCTTCAGTGGCATTGCCCGTCAGTTCGGTGACTGGATGGCCGGTGAGCTCTATGTTCCGGATGTCGAGGTGGAGATAACTGCAGGCACCTTCGATGTCCCTATCATCACGCTGGATCACTGGACGGGATCGCGGCTGAGCAATCCCAACATCCTGGCCCCGCTCAGGTCGCTCCTGCGGCACTGAAGCGGGCACCGGGGGTGAAGCCGCCCCTTGCCCGTCCCAGCAGGAGGTGGTATCCCTACCGGGTACACGCAGCGCTGAGCCGGTTTCACGGAACCACGCCGGTAGGCGGGCGGGCCCAAAGCGCTACACATCCTTCCCCTGATCCAGAGTTCATTGAAGATCCTCGCCGCCGGAGACCTGCACATAGGCCGCGGTTCCACCCGCATCCCGGTTCATCTGGATGGCCGGAGGCATACCGCCGTATCGTGCTGGGACCGTTTAGTCGATCGCGCGCTGCTCGAGAAGGTCGATCTCGTGGTATTGAGCGGAGATATCGTAGACCAGGACAACGGGTTCTACGAAGCCGCCGGACCTCTCGAGGCCGGAGTCCGCCGGCTCGCCGCCAACGGGATCCTCACCATTGCGGTGGCGGGGAATCATGATCACGATGTCCTGCCCCGCCTGGCCAGGGGGCTGTCTCCCGCTGTATTCCGCCTCCTCGGGCAGGGCGGCCGGTGGGAGCGTATCCGAGTCCAGAGTGGTGAGTTCGCCCTGGACGTCGACGGTTGGTCGTTCCCGGCGGCACGAGTCACCGAGAGCCCACTCCTGGGCCACGAGTTCCCGGCCTCCGCTGGGATCCCGGTCCTGAGACTGCTACACGCCGACCTGGACCAGCCGCGCAGTCCGTACGCCCCAGTCGCGTTGGCGGAGTTACGAGCAGCGCCTAAGGGGTTCTGGCTCCTCGGCCATGTACACGCCCCGGCGCTCTACGAGAGACCGGGCGAGAACACGGTGCTCTACCCCGGCTCGCCCCAGGCGCTCGACCCGGGCGAGCCGGGGATCCACGGCGTCTGGATCATCGAACTCCACCCTGGCCAACTCTTCTCGGCGCGGCAGATCCCGCTCTCCACCGTTCGCTACGGTACCCTGGGGATCGATCTGACCGGGGTCGAGGATACGGGCGTGCTCGAACGGAGCCTGACGAGTTCCATCAGCACGTACCTCGATAGCGTGCTGAGCGAGGCCGGTCCGCTGCGCTGCCTCTCGCTGCGTTTGAGGTTGCATGGCCGCACGCCTCTCCACCGCGGCCTCGAGACGGAGCTCGCCAGGATCTCCGAGGACTACACTCTGACCGCCGGCGATCTGACCGCGCTGATCGAGAGGGTCGAGTTCGATACCCGTCCACCGCTCGATCTCGCTGCCCTGGCCGAGGGAAATGATGCGCCCGCCATCCTGGCCCGCCTCCTCCTCGCGCTGGAGGCGGAGGGGATCGATCCGGAGTTCGCTACCCTGCTGCAGGACTCGGCGGAGAGAGTAAGGGAGGCCTGGCAAGCCCGGCCCTACCTCCCGTTGCGGGGGGGAGTTGGTGAGCAAAGCCCGGTGGAGGTGGCGCGCCCCGCCCTGGCGCGTCAAGCCTCACTCCTGCTGGACCAACTATTGGCGCAGAAGGGGGAGTCATGACCGTACCGCAGATCTCTCCCGCGGCCGCCGCTACCCGCCCATCCCTCATCCTCACCAGCCTGGAGCTGCGGCGGATGCCCGGGATAACCCAGCCATTCGAACTGGGCGCCCTCTCGCCTGGCCTGAATATCGTATACGGCCCCAATGCATCGGGGAAAACGACGACGGCGCGCGCCATCGCGGCGCTGATCTGGCCCCACGCCGCCGCGCCCTCTGGCTCCGCCTCGGTCGGGGGGCGGTTCATCGTGGCGGGAGCTGAGTGGTTTGTGGATCTCGATGCGGGCCGAATCCGATACCAGCGCGACGGCGTCGATTCAGGCGCGCCGCCGCTCCCCCCAGCCGAGGCCCGGGATCGATACCACCTCTCACTCCACGACCTGCTCAGTGCCG
>JACDJB010003445.1_pt1 | contig 10405 bp, 7 predicted proteins | sample 7454121 | NCBI WGS metagenome assembly JACDJB01 (sample SAMN14253290, study PRJNA609438) | sludge metagenome | isolation source: sludge after 25d culture with pyrite | collected 2018-12-20 | reverse complement strand
AGGCATGGGTCATGGCCGCCGGCAACTCGATGAGCGACTCCACGCCGCCCAACGACTCAGCCAGCGTGAAGAGGCGCGTGCCACAGGCCACCGTCACCGCCGCCGCTTCCCCGCCGCGCGGCACAAACGACACCATGCCGCCTGGCCCGCGCATCTGGCGCGTCGCCAGTTCGTGCTGCGGGTGGCTGGGCAGGCCGGGGTAATACACTTGCGCCACGGCGGGATGCTCAGCCAGGAAGTGGGCCACGGCCGTGGCGTTGCGGCAATGGGCGAGCATGCGCAACCCCAGCGTCTTCAGCCCGCGCAACGTCAGAAAGCAATCCATCGGTCCCGACACCGCGCCGACGGCTTTTTGCAGGAACTTCAGCCGTTCGTGGGCCGCCTCGTCGTTGAGCACGATGGCCCCGCCGACCACGTCGGAGTGGCCGCCCAGGTACTTCGTCGTGCTGTGGATGACGAAATCGGCCCCCAGGGCCAGCGGCCGTTGTAGCGCGGGCGAGGCGAAGGTGTTGTCGACGGCTACCCAGGCCCCGGCGACATGGGCGGCGGCGCTGATGGCGGCGATGTCGGCCAGGCGCAGCAGGGGGTTAGTGGGCGTCTCCAGCCAGACGAGGCGCGCCGGCCCGGCATCTAAAGCCGCAACCACCGCGGCCGTGTCGGCTGTGTCCACGAAGACAAAGCGCAGCCCGTAGTCGGCCAATACCTTGTCGAACAGGCGGAACGTGCCGCCGTAGACGTCGTTGCCGCAGATGACCGTCTCGCCCGGCCGCACCAGGCGCAACACGGTATCGATGGCGGCCATGCCCGACGCGTAGGAGAGGCCGAAGCGCCCCCCTTCCAGCGCGGCCAGCGCGTTTTCCAGTGCCGTGCGCGTGGGGTTGCCGGCGCGGGAGTAGTCGTAGCCCATGTGCTCGTTGGGCGTGGTCTGGACGTAGGTCGAGGTCTGATAGATGGGGGTCATGATCGCCCCGGTCGCCGGGTCGGGTTCAACGCCGGCGTGAACGGCGAGAGTGTCGAAGTGGTCACTAGATAGTAGGGTCATGTGGTTCTCCTGACAGGGTATTATAGCCGTCATCCCCTTTCGCGCAGGGGCGGGTACAATAGGCGCGCATGGTTGCTAACAATCCGCCTGTGACTCGTCATTCCTTTTCCACCCGCGCGTGGCTGGCCGCGGCCTTGGCCGCCGGGTGCTGGTTTGTGGGCGGGTTGGCCGTGTCGCGGCTGCTCTATGAGGGGTTGTTCCCCGCCGCGGGGTGGCTGGGGCGGCCGGTGGGAGCCGTGGGGCTGGGGTTGCTGGCCGCGGCAGTGGGGGGCATCGTCTGGCGACGGTGGGCCGGCGAGACGCCGTCGATCCAATTGACCACTTTTCTGCCCTTATTATTGAATCTATTCTGGCTGGTCGATCCGACCGTCGATATCGCACGGGGACGCTTCCTTTTCGCGGCCAGCCTGTGGCTGGCCGCCGTGCTGCTGCTCTCTGGGCGGCTGGGGGATGACATGCGCCGCTGGCGGTGGCTGGGGCCGCTGTGTGTCGCCGCCGCCTTGGCCCCGGTCTACCTGCTCACGATGTCGTCGGCCGTGGGCGCGGCCGACACCTTTGAGTTCCAGGTCGTGGCCCCGCAACTGGGCATCGCCCACCCCACCGGCTACCCGCTCTACCTGCTGCTGGGCAAGCTATTCTCGCTGTTGCCCTTCGGCACGGTCGCCTGGCGGCTCAATCTGGCCTCGGCCGTCTGTGCCGTGGCCGCGGCGGCGGTCGTCTTTCGCCTTGCTCTGGAATTGCTGCGGCGGCCGTTGCCCGCGCTGGTTGGGGCCGTGGCGCTCGGCCTGGTACCGGTCTACTGGAGCCAGGCGATTGTAGCCGAGGTGTACGCTTTGCACGCGCTTATTGTCGCGGCGGCGCTAGGGATGATGGTGCGGCTGACCGCCGACGATCCATGGAGGAGTAAGGAATCCTCAGATGCCCGTCCTCGCCCGTCCGCAATCGCGCATACGGAGTACTCTGTTGGTGGTCGGCGGTCGCCGTCTCCTGATCGTAAAACGATTGTCGCCCTGGCCTTCCTGCTGGGTCTGGGGCTGACGAACCATTTGACGACGCTGTTTTTGCTGCCGCCGGCGGCCGTGGCCGTGGCGCTGCACCTGTGGCCCTATGTGGCCGGTGGGCGGCGGGCGGCAGTCAGCCGCCGGCGGTCGCTGGCCCTGCTGGCGGCTCAGCTATTGCTGGCCTTTGCCCTGCCGCTGCTGCTCTACCTCTACTTGCCGCTGCGCTGGGCGGCAGTGAATGGCGAGCCGATGGGCATTGGCCGCTTCGTCGATTGGGTGGCCGGCGGGCGCTTCCAGGGGGCGCTGCAGTGGACGGCGTGGCTGCGCGACCCGACGCGACGGCAGATTGTCGGCCGGTTGCTGCTGGATGCCTGGGGCTGGTTCTATCTGGCGCTGGCGGCACTGGGGCTGGTGTGGGCGTTCCTCCGGCAGTGGCGGGTGGGGGTGGTGCTGCTGCTCACGGCCGCCGGGTTCACCTTCTACGCCCTCAACTACTACGTGCCCGATCTGGCCGTGTTTCTCATCCCGACGCACGTGGTGATTGCGGTATGGCTGGCGGCGGGGGCGCACGCCGTCTTAGAAACCGAGTTTTTTCTAAAAAACTCGGTTTCTAGGAGCGATGAAGAAGCTCGCGCCAAGACGCCAAGACGCAAAGAAGAAGCTCTTTTCCTGGCGCGCTTTGCGTCCTGGCGTGAGCTTCTCTTCAGTATATTCCTGATACCCGCTTTGCTGGCGGCCGGGGGGCGGTGGTCAGCCGTCGACCAGTCCGGCCGTGACGGCGGCGAGACGTGGGCGCGCGGGGTGCTGGGGCTGCCGCTGGCTTCGGGCGCGGCCGTGCTGGCCGACAGCGAGAAGATAGCCCCACTTTACTACCTGCAACAAATAGAGGGCTTGCGCCCCGATCTGGACATCATGGTGCTGCCCGACGAGGCCGCCTATCGCGCGGAACTGGACGCGCGTCTGGCCGCCGGTCAGCCTGTCTATCTGGCCCGTTACCTGCCCGGCCTGGAGGGCGTCTATCACCTGCGTTCGGCCGGGCCGCTGCTGGAGGTGAGCGCGCATCCGCTGACCGAACTGCCGCCTGCGGCTTCGCCCGCCGCACAAAGCATTGGGCCGTTGCGACTGCTTGCCTATGCCGTGGAGCCGGCGGCAACCATTGACCCAGCGGCCGCCGGGCTGACACTCTTTTGGACAAGGGAAGGGGAGTTGGCCGCGGGCGAGCGCACGCCGGTCATCTACGTGCGCTGGGCCGGAGGCGCGCCGCTGGTGGCCGGGGCGCACCCGGCGGGCGACGCCTACCCGATTAACGCCTGGCGGCCGGGGGAGATCGCACCTGATTTCCACCTGCTGCCTTTTCCCGACGTGGCTTGCGGCCGGGAGACCTGCGATGTGACCCTTGAGGTAGCCGTCGCCCCGCGCTTTACCCCCGCCGACGCTTTAGAGTGGCAGCCTGTGACGACCGTGTCCGTCGCGCCGCGGCCAGGGCCGGTGGGCGCGACGCGCCGCGCGTTCCTGGGCGGCTTCGCGCTGGATGGCGTCGCATTGCCGGCTACGGCACGCCCGGCCGATGCGCTTCCGTTTCGTTTCAGCGGCTATGGCAATGGGGAAGATCTGACTTTCTTGCTCGTGCCGCCCCACGCCGTCAGCAGCTTCGTCTTTCCGGCGGCCGGCGCGCCGCCGCCGGAAAGCTTCGACGGTGAGTCGCACACCTTCGGGGCAACGGTCGAGCCGCCGGCAGAGAGCGGGACACTGGCGTTGGTGGCCCTGCCGGCCGGGCAGCCGCGCGCCGTCTGCGGCTGGCTGGCCTGGCCCACGACGGGCTGCGTGGTGGCCGAGGTGGAAGTGAGTGGCGTGGCCCTGCCGCAGGGCGCGGCCAACTTTGATGACCAGATCGCCTTGCTGGATGTGGCATTGCCCAACGGCCCGCTGACCCCCGGCGGCCAACTACCGGTGACGCTCACCTGGCTGGCGCTGGCCGAGATGAGCGAAGATTACACCGTCTTTGTGCAGGTGCTCGACGCTGCCGACCGTATTGTGGGGCAGGTGGATGCCTGGCCGGTGCAGGGCACACGGCCGACCAGCGGCTGGCGGCCGGGGGAGACGATCAGTGACCCTCATGTCTTGCAACTCAGCGCCGACATGCCGCCCGGCGATTACAGGGTGCTGGTCGGTCTGTACCTGCTGGCGACGGGTCAGCGATTACCCGTGGTGGATGAGGCGGGGAATGCAGTGGATGATAAGGTGGAGATAGCGGTAAGCTTGGATTAAGGCACGTGGCAGACGTATCTATAACCTCCAGTCTCCAAACTCTAATCGCCTTATCCCATCCCCGCGTCCCGTGCCCGGATGATGGCCTCGGCTCGCCCGGCCACCTGTAGCTTGCTGAAGATATTGGACACGTGGTTGCGCACGGTCTTGCGGCTGACGACGAGACGGGCGGCGATGGCCTCGTTACTCTGCCCGGCGGCGATGAGGTCGAGCACCTCGCGCTCGCGGGCTGTTAATTCAGGGAAGGACTCGGCCGGGGCGAGCGGCCGGGGCGCAGCAAAGTAGACTGCCAGTCGGGCGGCGATGGCCGCGCCGAAGAGCGCCTCGCCGCGGGCCACGGCCTGGATGGTGCGCACGACCTCCTCCTGTCCCGCGCCCTTCAGGATGTAGCCTCGTGCCCCGGCGCGCATGGCGGCGAAGACCGAGTCGTCATCCTCAAACATCGTTACCATGATCACCCCAACGTGGGGGCTGGCAGTCGTGATGCGGCGCGTGGCCTCAATGCCGTTGGGGCCGGGCATCTGGATGTCCATCAGCACCACGTCCGGTTGCAGGCGTTCTACCAGGAGTACGGCGTCTTCGCTGCCGGCCGCCTCCCCCACCACTTCCATGCCGGCCTGGTTCAGCAGGGCCCGCAGCCCGTCGCGGAACAGGGTATGGTCGTCGGCGATGAAAACACGGATCGCTTCGTTCATGGCTGGGCGGTTGCCACCGCCGGGAAGACAGCGATAACCCGCGCGCCGCCGGCAGGGGCCGGCTCGACGCGGCAGACGCCGCCCAACTCGGTCGCCCGTTCGCGCATGGAGGCCAGACCAACGCCGGGAACGAAGGCCGGGGGCAGCCCGTGGCCGTCATCCTCGATCACCAACGTCATATCCCCGTCGAGCCGCAATCGAATCCAACAGTTCCCGGCTGCCGCGTGGCGCAGGCAGTTGGCGACGGCCTCCTGGGTGATACGGTAAGCGGCAACCTCGATCGCCGCGGGCAGCGGGGGCAATGTGTCCGGCGCGTCCACGGTGATACGCGTGCCGTTCGCGCTCCGGCTCTGCCCAGCGGCGAATTCGCGCAACGCTCCCACCAACCCCAGTTGGTCGAGCGCCGGAGGGCGCAGATCATGCACCAGTCGGCGTATGTCGGCGATGGCCATTTGTGTCTCGACCGAGAGGCGGGCCAGTAGAGCGACGGCCGCGGGCGAACCGTCGGCCAGCCCGCGGGCCACGTCAAGTTGCATGCCCAGTGCCGCCAGTTGTGGCCCCAAACCGTCGTGGAGATCGCGCTGCAGGCGGCGGCGCTCCTCCTCGCGGGCCAGCACCAGTTGTTCGCGGCTGCGCTGCAAGTGGTCGGTCAATTGCGCGGCGTAGACGACGGCGCCCGCCTGTTGGGCGATGTTATTGAGCAGGCGACGCTCGGCGGCGCCAAAGGATTCGCCGGGTGCGCGCGGGGCAACCAGCAGATCGCCGACCTGTTTGGACTGGTAAATCAAGGGTAGCCGCACCAGGTCGGGTTGGGTGGTACCGGTTGCAACCACCAGTTGTTCGCCCTCCGCCTGAAGCGTGGTGATCGCGACGTAGGGCAGCTTGAGCGACCGGCCGATTGTCTCGACCAGTGTCACCAGCGAATCCCCTGGCGCGGCGGCATGTTCCATTTGGCGGCCCAACTCGCCGATAACCGTGAAGGGATCGTCGCGGTCGCCGTACATCAGACGGTTGATGACATGCTGGAGGCGCTGGCGGATCGGATTGAACAGGATAGCGATCATTCCCGTCGCCAGAACCGACAGCGCCAGGCTATCCACGGAACGAAACGCGGTGCTGAAAAGACCGACGACAATCACGTAGAGGGCAATCACAAAGACCGTCAAGCCGCCATAGACCAAAGCCCGGTTGATGATGAGATCGATATCCCACAGCCGGCGGCGGAACACGGCGAAGGCGATGGTTATCGGGATGAGGATGGCCGAAAGACCAAAAATGGTATTCAACAATCTAACCGGAGCCGGAGCGATGGCTTCGAGGCGAGGCGTGACACCCAGAACAGAGAGCGTGACCAGCAGAAAGAAACAGGTATGGGTGGTGATGAAGCCGGCCAAAACCCACTTCGATTGCTGCCGTTCGACTGGATTGGAGACGCGACGGTAGCGATAGATTTGGGCTACTAGACCAGCGAAAACTACACCCATAAAGATGAACAGGGCGAGGGGAGACGAGCTCTGGTGCGGGTTCAGCATCGGAAAGAAGAGCCATGTCGCGGCATAGATGGCCCAGGCGACGGCAACGTAGCGTCCCCAATGGGGGGAGAAGCGGCCGTTGGGAAAGACGAACAGGAAGATGACCAGCGTGCCAAAGGTCAAGATTTGTTGAATCGTCGCCAGCTGCCGCCATTCCGGCCGCAGAAAGGGTAGAAACATGAGATTTGGGGAAAAGCCGACGCCAACGGAGATGCACATAATCGAGGCCAGTATGGCTAACCAATCGTCGGACCGCCGCCAGAAAAGCAATAACCCCACGACCAGAAAGGCAATTAGCTGGGCAAAGGCGACAAACAAGATGATGTTATCGGCCAGGTATTGATTGTTGGCGAAGACACGAGCGAGCATCACATCGAGCCGCGTCGCCCAATCCGGCATCGTGGTGAAGAGGTCGGCGGCGATGAACGCGCTGAGGCTGATCGCCAACACAATCGCAGATAGCCCGAATACGGCCAGCCAGGCGATTCGGGCGAAGGCCAGCTTCCGGCCGCTCAGCACGGTGCTGAACGGCGTTGCGACCGGCTTATCCGGTAGGATGAGTACCGGTTGTTCCTGAGCGTGGGTCATGGGCATTCTCGTTAGCGGATCACATTGTAGCATAGTACCGCCGACCGATGACCACGGGCCGAGAAAATCACAAACAAATAGACTCTCTGACAGAAACTCGGTTTCTAGGGTCGTCCGGCCGTCATCAGGCTCGTCCCCGGCAGCTTTGCTAATCTACTGAACTTGATTCCCGAAAAACCCGAACCGGCCAGAAGCTCGGTCAGTTCGTCGTGTTCAAAGACACGGCCGTCGGCAAAGACGTAATACATCAACGCCACCAGGCTGATCACCGCTTTCGTGGCCGAGCCGGGAATTTTGCCGGCGATCTGGTCGAGAATTGCCACCATGCCGCCCGGCTTCAGCGCACCATGCGCCTGGTGAAGCAATTTCAGATTCGTCACCGGGTCAAAGTGGTGGAGCAGGTTGAAAAGCAGGACAGCGTCGTAGTCCTTACCCCAATCGATCTGCCACATATCGCCGGGCAGGAGCGAAACCCGGTCGCCCATGTTGTGTTGAGCCACATGCCGGGCCGCTACCTCCAGCGCCGCCGGGCTGTCGATGACCGTTGCGTGAAGGTTGGGATAGGTCCGGCACATCATGATGCTGAAGACGCCGTGGCCGCCGCCGACGTCGAGCAGGCGGGTGGCCGATGGGGGTAGCGCCAGCTTGCGGGCGATATCCATCCCGGAGGTTAGCGCGGTGGTGACCAGCGATTGTTGAAATGAGAAGTTCAATTCCGGATCGCTCTCCACCCATTCATAGATGCCAATTGGCCGCTGGCCGGTGCGGATGACGTCGGGCGCGCTGGGCCACAAGGTCTTCAGGGCCGCGTCCCAAAAATGCATCATGGCCGGACCGTCGAAGGTCCCATTCTCGACGAGCCACTTGCGGGTCATAGGGCTGTTGGCGTAATAGCCGTCACGGTCTTCGACATAGCCTGTCGCCGCCAGGGCTCGAAGTAGTGTCTCCACGCCGCGCGGTTGGGCTTGCAGCAGTCGAGCCAGTTCGGCGGCGGGCATCGGCTGCTTGGCCAGGGCGTCGAATATGCCCAGCCGCGCGGCAGTGGAGACGGCCTGATAGGCTAGTGCCCCAACCAGATCGAGCATGACTGCCGGAGCCTTGTTGAGGGTGAAAAAAGCGGTTCGTTCCAGAAGGTTGGGTTGGATAGGCATTATGTCCTTGTTGCAAGCACCCGAGTTTCTTCTGAGAAACCCGGTTGATATGGTTGTACCTAATCGCCGGCCAGCTTGACGGATGAAAGCTGATCGCTTTGCACAGTGGCCTTCGCGCGGCCGTTCGCCAGCAGACAACAGAAAGCCATGATCGTCAGGCCGTTCAGCGCGTGCAGTGCCCTACCGGCCGGCGGAAGAGACGGCAGATAAATGAACATCCCTTGCGCGAAAAGCATAACCGGTGATTTGAGCATGTAGACAGAATAGCGCGATCACAGTCCCATTGTCATGGGGCAGGCGTCCCGGGTTGGGCGGGAAGAATTCGGGGGAACGGGAGTAGGACAGCGGCCTGGGGGTTTAAATTATCTGTTGGAGAAGCATGGCCACTTGCTCTGGCCCGCAATAGTCACCGGCCGCGGCGTCAATGGGGATGACCGGCGCGGTACGCTCCGAAGCCATCCACTCCTCAATCAAGCGCTCCATCAGTGCCAGGTCATCCCGCTGCGCAATCTCCAGCACCCGGCCGCGGGCGGCATAGCGGGCTTCGACGATTGGCATGGGGGCAGTCAGATAGAGGATAAGGTTGGGCGGGCCGAGCAAGGCGCGAAACTCGCGGTAGAGCCGTTCGCAGAGGGCAAACTCGGCCGCGCTCAGGTAGCCCCGCCGGTGAAAGAGGCGGGTGAAGGCGTGGAAGTCGAGGTCAAGGCCGCCGTCGATGAGGCCAATCTCTGGGGATTGGCGCAGGGCGCGCTCCTGCTCCGCGCGCAACAGCAGGTAATCTACCTGGTTGGCCAGCGCAAAGCGCGGCGGGTCGGCGGCCATAAGCGCCTGGAAGGGGCGCTCGACGTGCTGCTCCAGCCCCACGGCGAACGGCCGCGCCGCCGCCAGCGCCCGGCAAAGCGTCGTCTTGCCCACGCCCGAATTGCCGACAACAACAATGATTTTGCCCATAGGAAGAAGAAACCACAGATTTCGCAGATTGCACAGATTTATCAGAGATTTATCCGCAGATTAGGCAGATTAGGCAGATTCAAAGAACTATTCTGAGAAATCTGCCCCATCTGCCCAATCTGCGGATGGTTTTTCTTCATCTGTGAAATCTGTGGTTTCTTCACCTCAGAACGCGGACGGGGCCGGCTCGGTGAAGAGGAACGCCCCATAGCCGACGACCCGGTCGCGCGGGCCGCCGGTGTCGCCGGAGGAGCGGAGATCGACCAGGGAAGCAGCCATGCCGCGGCGCCGGGCGGCCAGCAGCAGCCCGGCAATCGGTTCCCGGCCGCAGGCGCAATCCTCGCGTAGCGCCTCCGGTCGCAGACTGACGATGGCCTCGGCCGTCTCCCGATCCAGCCGCGCCGCCGTGGTTTGGCTGTGGTAGTGGCTCATGTCGCTGCTGATGACGATGCGCGTCTCCGGCCCATCCCAAAGCGCTTCCAGCACAGCGGCGATCTCCTCCGGCGTCGTGTTCCCGGCCAGGAGGGGCACGATGCTGAAATCAAGGAACAGTTCCTGCAGGAACGGCAATTGCACTTCCAGGCAGTGCTCTGGCCGGTGGGCGTATGCGTCCACTGCGACGCCGGGCAACGCCAGCGCGGCGTCGCGGGCGGATTCATCCACCGGCACGTGGCCAAGGGGCGTATCAAAGGCCGCCGCACCGCTGATGGCCAAACCGTTTACCGGCACGAAGTGGGCCGGGCCAATCAGGATAAAGCGACGCACCGGGATGTCACTGCACGCCAGGTGGACGTAGGCCGAGGCGGCAATAGGGCCGGAATACGGGTAGCCGGCGTGGGGGGCGATAATGGCCTTCACCAGCGGCGGGTCGAGGCAGTCGTCGGGGGCGCGAGCGGCGTTCAGATAACGCTGCACATCGGCCTCCAGCTGGTCCGCGTCGGCCGGATAGAAGCGCCCGGCGACAGCGGGTTGGCGGACAGTTGAGATTGACATATCAGGCTCCACAACACGAACGAGCGCCATGAATAAATGGCGCATAAGCAAGGACTATCTATAGTATAATATAGGTTGCCACTGTAGCGCAGCCATTCCTGGCTGCGGGGACGCTCAGACAGGAATGACTGAGCTACAGAGGGAACCGATATGGAACCTGTCACCGGAGTCTCAACTACCTATT
>JACDJB010003442.1_pt1 | contig 10428 bp, 7 predicted proteins | sample 7454121 | NCBI WGS metagenome assembly JACDJB01 (sample SAMN14253290, study PRJNA609438) | sludge metagenome | isolation source: sludge after 25d culture with pyrite | collected 2018-12-20 | reverse complement strand
TGGCCCGCGGCGATATCTTCGGCTTTCTCGGGCCAAACGGCTCCGGCAAATCGACCACCATCCGCATGCTGTGTGGCCTGTTGTTACCGAGCTCGGGCAGCGGTCGGGTCCTGGGTTTCGACATCATGACCGAGACCGAGAGCATCAAACGCAAGATTGGGTACATGTCGCAGAAATTCTCGCTCTATGACGACCTCACCGTCGAGGAGAATATCGATTTCTTCGCCGGACTGTATGGCGTGGACCGGGCACGGCGGGGGGAGCGCAAGACCTGGGTACTCGAGATGGCCGGTCTGCGCGACAAGCGCAGTGCGCAGACGGTGACGCTGGCGGCCGGCTGGAAACAGCGCCTGGCGCTCGGTTGTGCCGTACTGCATGAGCCGCCGATCCTGTTTCTCGATGAGCCCACCTCCGGTGTCGACCCGATGTCACGCCGGATGTTCTGGGATCTCATTACGGAAATGGCCAGTGGCGGCACGACGGTGTTCGTGACCACGCATTACATGGATGAGGCGGAATACTGCGATGAGCTGGCGCTGATATACAAGGGCAGACTCATCGCCCGCGGCGAACCGGCACAGCTGAAGCATGAGGCCATGCCCGAGGACATCGTGGAAATCCAGGTGGCGCGCCCGTTCGAGGCGCTGGAGGTGCTGGAGGGGACGGATCTGGTGCGGGAGGTGGCCCTGTTCGGCGACACCCTGCATGCGGTGGTGCCCGATGCCGCGCAGGCCGCAGACCCGATCCGCGCCTATCTGAGCCAGGCGGGGTTCGATGACGTGCGCACCGAGGTCATCGCCCCGTCGCTGGAGGATGCCTTCGTCAGCCTCATCGAGGCCGAAGACCGGGGGGCCGTCCAGTGAGCGCCGCCAACGGCAGCCGGGTGTCCTGGCGGCGGCTGTGGGCGCTGATCGTCAAGGAGTTCCTGCATATCCGCCGCGATCCGCGCAGCCTGGCGATGGCCTTCGTCATGCCGCTGGTGCTGCTGGTGCTGTTCGGCTGGGCCATCACCCTGGATATCCAGAACCTCAACGTGGCGGTCTACGACCGCGACCAGAGCCAGCCGAGCCGCGCCTATCTGCGCGCCTTCGAGGGCTCGACCTATTTCACGCTGATCGCCCACGTCGAGGACTACCGCAGCCTCACCCGGCTGCTCGACAGCGGCGAGGCGGATCTCGCCGTGGTGCTCTATCCCGGCTTCGCCGAGGCCCTGGAGGCGGGGCGCAGTGCGCCGGCCCAGGTGATCGCTGACGGTTCGGATGCCAATACCGGGACCATCGCCCTGGGTTATGCCGAGGCGGTGACCAATCGTTTCAACGCCGAACTCGCCGGCGGGCTGGCCGAGCCGGCGATCGATAACCGCCTGCGGGTCTGGTACAACCCCGAGCTCAAGAGCCGCTGGTTCATCGTGCCGGGTCTCATCGCCGTGATCATGACCGTGATCACGGCCCTGCTCACCTCACTGACCGTGTCGCGGGAGTGGGAGCAGGGCACGATGGAACAGCTTATCGCCACCCCGGTGCAGGGCGTGGAGCTGCTGGTAGGCAAGATGACGCCCTATCTGATCATCGGACTGGTGGACGTGCTGGTGTCCGTCGCCATGGCAATGTGGGTGTTCGGTGTGCCTCTGCGCGGCAGCTTCTGGTTCCTCATGGTTTCAGGCACGCTGTTCATGCTTGGCGGACTGGGGCTGGGTATCCTGATCTCGACGGTGGCGCGCTCCCAGCTGGTCGCCAGCCAGGTAGCCATGGTCGCCACCTTCATCCCGGCCTTCCTGCTCTCCGGTTTCCTCTATTCCATCGACAACATGCCGCCGGCCTTGCAGTGGGTGACCCATGCGGTCCAGGCGCGCTACTACGTTGCCATTCTCAAAGATGTCTTCCTCAAGGCGAGCCCGCCGACCTACCTGATCAACGAGGTGTTGTTCCTGACGGTATTCGCGATCGTGGTGCTGGGACTGGCACTGTTCAAGTTCAAGAAGCGGATCGACTGACGATGTGGGAAAGAATCTACCGTATGATGATCAAGGAGTTCATCCAGGTCCTGCGTGACCCGCGGATGCGCTTTCTGATCTTCGTGACGCCGGTGGTGCAGCTGATCGTCTTCGGCTTCGCCGTGACCACCGACGTCGAGCATATCAAGACGGCCATTCTGGACATGGACCGCAGCGCGGAGAGCCGCGCCCTGGCCGATCAGTTCACCAGCTCGGGCTATTTCGACGTCATCGCGCGCCCCGAGACGCCGGACGCCCTGGGCGAACTGCTCGATCGCACGATCGTGGTTGCGGCGATTCAGATCGATCGGGGTTTTGCGGACGATCTCGCGACGGGTCGGCAGGCCGAAATCCAGGTATTGATCGACGGCACCGATTCCAATACCGGTACCGTGGCCATGGACTATGCCCAGCGCATCACCGGCGCCTTTTCCCGCAAGCGGCTCGATGCCTCCATGACCCAGCAGGAGCAGGCGGCAGCGCCATCGGGCCTGGTGGAACTCCGCTCACGCGCCTGGTACAACCCCGATCTCAAGAGTCGCTACTACAACGTCCCCGGGGTGGTTGCCGTCGTATTGCTGATGACGTCGCTGCTGCTAACCTCCATGGCCGTCGTGCGCGAACGTGAGATCGGCACCATGGAACAACTCATGGTGACGCCGATCAGACCGCTGGAGCTGATTCTCGGCAAGACACTGCCCTTCGTGGTGATCTCCTACGTGGATCTGGTGGTGGTGATGCTGGTCGCGGTCCATGGCTTCGACATTCCCATCCAGGGCAGCGGCATCCTGCTGGCATTCGGTGCCGGTCTGTACCTCATGTCGACCATCGGGGTGGGACTGTTCATCTCCACGGTGTCGAGGACTCAGCAGCAGGCACTGATGTCGTCCTTCTTCTTTTTTCTGCCGGCCACACTGCTGTCCGGGTTCATGTTCCCGATTGAGAACATGCCGGATCTCGCGCAATGGATCACCTACGTGAATCCGTTACGCTATTTCCTGGTCATCATCCGGGACGTGTTCCTGAAGGGGAGTGGCCTGGACCTGCTGTGGCCGCAATTTCTGGCCCAGGGCATGCTGGGAACGCTGGTACTGGCATTCAGTGTCATGCGCTTCAGTAAGCGCATCGACTGATGATAAGTAATAGCCCACTATTATATGGTCAGGCAGCGTAAATCACACACAACGCGACGGGATGAAATCATCCGCAGCGCCCTTGACCTGGTCGCCGAGACCGGCGGCAGGAATGTCACGGCGCAGGCGATCGCCGACCGCGTGGGAATCGCTCAGCCAACAATATTCAGGCACTTTCCGACGCGCAGCGCTATTTTTCGCGCCGCGATGGAGTGGGCCGCGACGGCACTGTTCGGTTCGTTGGCGGCGGCCGGCGGACCCGGCAAGCCCGCGGATGTGCGTTTGCACCGGCTGCTGCAACGGCAGTTTGCCTTCATCGAGACGCAGCGCGGTGTCTCCCGTCTGCTGTTTTCGGATCGACTGCATCAGGAGGATCCGGCCCTGAAGGCCACCGTCCGCCGCATCATGGAGCGGTACACCGGGTATCTGCAATCCATCATTCAGGACGGGGTGGACAGTGGTCATTTCCGGCAGACCCTGGAGCCGGCCGGTACCGCTCGTTTCGTCGTCGCGGAGATCCAGGGTGTGATCATGCGTTGGTCGATTTACGATTTCGAATTCCGGCTGGAGGATGAGGTGGAGGTACTGTGGCAGATTCTGGAGCCCGCACTCGTGGTCTCGGCCGAGACGAGATAGCGCCCGCCGTGTTCTTTCTCGCAATAACACGAGCGTCCGCGCGCGCTACCTGACCGGGTGCCGGCTGCCTGCCCCTACCGAACTCGCCCCCTCTGTCAGGCTTCCGGGTCAGGATAGAGGTCCAAATATGGAGTCTGAGATGAGTTCACTCAGCGGGTATTACGGTCGCCTTCAGATCCAGGACCCAACCGGCGCGGAGCACCTTTACCGTCACGGTCTCGCCGGGAGCCAGCGCTCCCAGTTTTCGGCGCATCTGGTCGTACGTCGAGGCCTCGGTGCTGAGTTCTATACCGGCGACCGCAAGAACCACATCGCCCCCCACCAGCATCGTTTCTCCATCGATCGTGGCGGTGATGACACCCGGCCGCAGCCCCAGGCGCGCCGCCGGAGAACCTTCCGCCACGTGCTGTACCAGCATGCCCGTCGGCTGCGGCAGATTGAAAATCGCGGCAAGACCTTCGGTCAGAAGATAGCCATCGAGTCCACTCCAGAAGGAGGGTTCTTCGAACAGGACCTGCTTGGCGGTATTGACCGTCAGGGCGAACCCCAATCCGGTGGGCCCCTCGGGCGGGGTGAGGGCGTGGCTCACGATGCCGACGACCTTGCCCTCCATATTGAACATGGGTCCGCCGGAGTTTCGTTCGTTGATGACGGCATCACTCTGAAAATACTTGGACTGGCGCAATTCTCCCGCAACGACAGCACCTTTGTGATGGGCGCTGATATAGCCGACGGTCAATGTGCTGCTGAATCCGTACGGTGCACCAACGATGAAAATCCGGTCACCTACCGCCATCTCTTCCGAATTGCCAAGCTCCGCGACGACCGCGCCGACGGGCACATGTTCGAGCTGCAGCAATGCCACGTCGTCTGGCGGCGAGGAGGCGATTACCCGTGCGTCGACGACCTCGCCGTCCGCGAATCGGACCTTGACAGTATCTGCCGTCTGGACCAGGTGCGCAGCGGTAATCACCTTACCGTCGGGGGTCACCAAGACGCCGGATCCGAGTTCCCCTTTGCTGACCCATTGTCGCCTGTTGTTGATCGGGAGCTGCGTCTTCTGGGTGACTCCAACGGTCACCACGGCTGCACTGACCTGGCTGAATACATCGCGCAGCTCGGCCGCGTATGCATTGAGTGGAGCCATGATGGCAATGCATGCGATCCACGACAGTCGATAAATATTGATCATGTCCGTTACCTCAAGAGATTCTGTCTGGAGCGGGATACTGCCCCATCATCGAAGGATCGGAGCTATCCGATCCTCTCTGGAGCAGCGCGCCGACCAGGGATGATTGATACAGGACTGCCACAATGGCAGGATCGAATGCCGCCCCCGCCTCATGGCGAAGCTCGGCGATAGCCATATCCATCGGCTGGGCCGCATGGTAGGGCCGCTCGGTGGTCAGGGCATCGAGTGCATCAGCCACGGCAATGATGCGTGCCGTCAGAGGGATACGCTCGCCACCAAGCCCCTGTGGGTACCCCGTACCATCGTACCGTTCATGATGATGACGTACGGCAGGCGCGAGAAAGCGAAGTCCCGGGATGGACTCCAGGAGCTGTGCGCCGGCTTCAGGATGGCAGCGGACGCTGGCAAACTCCTCTTTGGTCAGCGGGGCTGGCTTCCTCAGGATCGCATCAGCCCAGCCGATCTTGCCGATGTCGTGCAGCCGCGCGGCCTGCTCGATCTCCTGCAATATCGCGCCTCTCAGCCCGATCTCGCGCGCGATCATGACTGAATAGCGCGCAACACGCCGCCCATGGCCACCGGTGTAAGGGTCGCGTATATGGACTGCTTGCTCATACACCTGGATCAGGGCCTCGGAGCGCTGCTCCTCTTCATGTAGGAGATGGATGGCCAGTCGTCGATTGGACGAAAGAAGTCCATATAAAATCAGTGTCGTCATCGTCACATAGGTGATGATGCGGAACAGGATCGGGCCGAGTCCGAGAGACTCCGACAACCCATAGGTAAGAATGGCCCATTCGCCTCCGGCGATGAGCGTTAGTGTCACTCCCGCGTAGGACAGGAGTATCAGCCGATCACGGCGCCGCAATCGGTGGACGGATGGATCGGCAGCTGAGCTGTTCCACGATGACATTGATTCGGCCCTCATGGCACGGAAAACACGGACGAGATCAACTGCTTCACACAGCAGCTCACGTCACCGGTCAGGTGCTGAGGTAAAACTTCTGCGACATGGTTTCATTTCAGTGTCTTCCGTGTGCTTCCGTGGCTGAAGTCAGTGTTTTTAAAGTAAAATTTATGGGACAGCAATGAGATGTCATCCATCCTGCAATTCCCGCAGCCGGTCAGTCATTACCAGTCAGGCCTCAGGTGTCACGAGTGGGCGGATGGTGATGTCCTGGCGCCCGGTCAGTCGCTCGACCAGCAGAAATACCGTCGGGATGATGATCAGGGTGAGCAACGTCGCGGCAAGGATGCCACCGATCACGACCGTGGCGATCGGTGAAAACCGCTCCGCGCCGACGGCCATCTCGAGGGCCAGTGGCAGCATGCCTGCCAGATCTGAAAGCGCCGTCATCATGATCGGCCGGTAGCGCACCGAGACGGACTCCAGGATGGCAGTACGTAGTTCCATGCCATCTCGCTGTTTGGCCAGGATGTAGTCGATCAGGATGATACTGTTGTTGACCACCGTGCCCGTCAGCAGAATGATGCCGAGCAACGCCGGCATGGACAGATACTTTCCGGCGAGCAGCAACGCAGTGGCCACACCCACGAACTGCAGCGGCACGGCCACCATGATGGTCAGGGGATGCTGGAACGAACGGAATTGGGCGACCAGCACCAGATACACGGCCAGAATGCCGAGTGCCAGCGCGCGCAGCATGCGCCCACGCGCCTCCTGGAAATCAGTTTGCTCACCACCGACCTCGAGCCGGTATCCGGCCGGGACCGGCATATCCGCTATGGCGGTGCGTACGTCGGCGACGGCATCCGACAGTGGTCGTCCGTAGTGGAATCCCAGTACGTCCTGGGTCTTCTGGAAATTTTCCCGGGTAACCACGCGTGGGCCGATGGCGGCCTCCATGTACGCCAGATCCCGCAAGGGTACCGAGATCCCATCGGCTGTACGCAGATACACATCGTCGAGCGCGGTCAGATCGATGCGGTCCCGTTCCGCATACCGGACCCAGACATCCAGATCGCGGCGGCCCTCCTGGCGAAAGGGGGTAACGGCGTGTCCCTCCATGGCGGCATAGACTGCCTGGGCGACCTCGGTGCCGGTAAAACCGAGTTCACTCGCCCGGAGGCGATCGATTTTCACCCGGAGTTCCGGTGTGTCCAGGGCCCAGGTCTTGTGGAGGTTGGTGATGCCCGGGATGGTGTGCAGGCGCTGGTATACCGTATCGCCCAGTGCATCGAGTACCACGGCATCGGGGCCGCTGAGGCGTACGTCGATGGGGGCGGCGGTGGTGCTGCGCGCCGTACCGCCTTTTTCCTTCACGATGACTACCACGACCCCGGGTATGTCGTGCAGATGCGCCCGGACCGTATCCATGATCGCCCATTGGCTCTGCTCGCGTTCTGTTCGTGGTGTCAGATTCACGGTGATCTCGGCCTGGTTCACATCGAGGGCGCCACGATCGCCGAGATAGTGGCCACCCGCCTCGTAGCCGACCTGGGTCGATACCTTGAGTACCGACGGCTCGTCGAGGAGGACGCGTTCTACGGAAGCGATGACCGCGAGCGTCTCTTCGAGCGGGGTGCCTGGTACGGTGTCCAGAAGCACTTGAAAATTGCCCGAGTCGAACTGCGGCAACATCTCGCTGCCGATCAAGGTCATGAGTTTGGCGCTACCAGCCAACATCAATAGTGCCAGGGCCACAGTGCGCCAGGGGTGATGCAGGGCGAGGTCGAGCAAGTACAGATATATTTCCTTGAGTATTTCCATGAAGCGTGTGAACGGCGCCACCCAGCGTACGAGGCGACCATTACCGTCGTCCCCGGGGCGTAGCCAGAGTGCAGTCAACAGTGGAATGAGCGTGACGGAAATCAGAAATGATGAACTCAGTGCGAACGTCAGGGTCCATGCCAACGGCCCGAACAACTTGCCGACGAACCCGCCGAGAAAGGCCAGCGGTATCAAAACGGCGATGGTGGTGACGGTGCCGGACAAGTCGGCCAGGAAGATCTCCTCGGTGCCGTCGATGGCCGCACGTGTCGGCGACTTACCTTCCTCAGCCATGTGACGGTGGACGTTCTCCAGCACCACGATCCCGTCATCCACCAACAGGCCGATGGCAAGGATGATCGCCGACATGGTCACCATGTTCAGATCGATTCCCGCGACATACATCAAACTGAAGGTCATCAGGAATGCGATGGGTATGGAGAGGGCGATGATCGCCGCCTGCCGAAGATGGGCGAGAAACAGCGCCACCACGACGATGGTCAACCCGATGGCCGTAAATACCGTCGTCGTCATATTGCTGATGACGAGTTCCGTGAACTCCGAGTCATCGTCCGCGATCACCAACTCGAGAACCGGGTAATCGGCCCGCAGCCCCTCGATGACGTCACGTATCCGCGCGGCCACCTCTACCGTGTTGGCTTCCTCGCGCTTGAGGACTTGGAGGGCGATAGCCGGCTTGCCGTTGAAGTGATAGGCAGACCGCTGCTCTCCCGGTGCCAGACGTACGTCGGCCACATCACGCAGGTATACTTTGCGATCTCCCTGCCGGCCGACGACCAGGGACTCGACATCCGCAGCACCTTGTAATGGGCTATCGAAGCGTACCACCACCTCCTGCGCGCCCCGGTCGACGCGCCCGCCGGATTCGGTCAGGTTCCAGGCCTGCAACGTCCGCTCCACCTGGGAGACGCTCAGGTCGTAGGCACGCAGGCGGTCGCGGTGCAGCGCCACGTCCAACTGCCGCTTGTGGCCGCCCATGACATCGATCGCACCCACACCCGGGACCAATTGCAGGCGGTCGCGCAGATCGTTATCGGCGAGCTCCCGTACCTGCTCCAAAGGCAATGTCGGACTACCTACCGCGATGGTGACGATCGGTTTGTCCGAGGAGGAGAATTGCAGGACCTGGGGTTCTCCGATGGCGTTCGGGAGCGCCTCACCGATGCGGCTGATGGCGCTCTGCACATCCATGGCCGCTTCTCCGACACGGCGGTTGTACTGAAATTCAACCTTGACAACCGAGAGCCCCGTTTGACTGGTCGACGTCACGCGGCGGACGCCATCGATGCCGGCGAACTCCTCCTCGAGTATTTTACTCACGTTCTTGGCGACGTCTTCGGCAGCCACGCCAGGGTAGGGCGTAATCACTGTCACGACCGGCGGATCGGTATCCGGGAACAGCTGTACCGGCAAACCGAGACGTGCCACCACTCCGAATACGATCACCGCGATCAAGGCGGCAAAGATCGTATAGCGGTATTCCAGGGAGAAACGTGGCCAGCTCACTGCCGGGGTCTCCGCCAATCATTGCGCGCGACGACCGACCGCGTATCGACCAGTTGTGGGTGTGGTGTGACGATAAGTTCATCGCCCGGCTGCAGACCATCGAGGATCGGTACCAGACCATTCTGGGCGGCACCGACGCGTACGGTGCGCCAGCGTGCCTGTCCATCGATCAGTACGAAGGTACCGGTCTCGCCGTGGAGTTCCCGCAGGGCCTGGTGTGGTATCACCAGGCTGTCTTCGGTCTGATTCAGGACGATATCTACGTCGGCTGCCATGCCGGGACGTACGGACTCCAGGTCCTTCGGCAGGAAGGCCTCGATGGTGGCATTGCGGGTGCCCGCATCGAGGCGGGGATAGAGGCGATCCAATACCACGCTCCACGTCTGCTCAACTGCTGGGATGCGCACGTGTACGAGCTGTTGTTCACGTACCTCTCGCACGTCGGTCTCTGGTACCGGCGCAATGATCTTCAAGGGCTCGGCAGCCAATACTTCGAGCATGGGGGTACCGAACTGGACGATCTCGCCGGGCAATGCACGGACGGCCTGGATGTAGCCATCATAAGGGGCACGCAACACCGTGTAGCCAAGTTGGATACGGGCGGTTTCCAGTGCCTGCCGTGTTTCGCGAAGGGTGGCGTGGAGGCTGGCCACCTGGCGCTCGGTTTCGTCAAAGGCGCGGCGGCTTATGCTCTTGCTCGCCAGCAGGCGTCGGTCGGCCTCCAGTTGCTTGCGCCAGAAGGCGAGGTCGGTGGCGACGCGCTCGGTGGCCGCTTCGAGGCGCGCCACCTCCCGGCGCGGCTCCGCATCGTCCAATTCGACCAGGATGTCTCCTTGCGCCACCCGCGAGCCCTCACGGAAGGGAATGGTGAGCACCGGCGCTGCGAGTTGCGCCGAGATGGTGACGCGGTGCTCGGCCTCGACCGTACCCGTGGTGTGAATCGAATGGATGAAGGATTTCGGGTGGAGCACTTGTGTTTCCACAGCGAGGGGTAGCTGGGATGCTGTCGCCACTGGCAGAAGTCGGGCATAGAGACGTGCACCCACCAGCATGGTGACTGCGACCAGCCCGAGCACCAGTCCGACCGCCGTCCAGCGCAGTGCCCGGGCCGAGGATGCGGTCGTGTCACTGGTAGTTTCCGGGTAACGCGCCATTGCGATCAGCCCTCATCTAACGGTTTGTAAAAATTCCGCAGCCGGTCACGAAATCGGGTGTG
>JACDJB010003439.1_pt1 | contig 10431 bp, 11 predicted proteins | sample 7454121 | NCBI WGS metagenome assembly JACDJB01 (sample SAMN14253290, study PRJNA609438) | sludge metagenome | isolation source: sludge after 25d culture with pyrite | collected 2018-12-20 | reverse complement strand
TCGGGCACCAGGTTTGAGATGAGGCCCGGATCGGCGATCAGCTTGTCGTACTGATCGGGATACTTGTTGAGGCCGTACACACTGGACGTCATCGTGTTGCGGGTCGTGTCGTTGCCGCCGACGATGAGGAGCAGCAGGTTGCCCAGGTGATCCAACGGCTCCATGTCCTTGGTTGCCTCGCCGTGGGCGAGCATCGACACCAGGTCCGAGCCGGGGTTCTCAAGCCGTTCGACCCACAAACGCTCGAAGTAGGCCAGGCACTCGAGCAGCTCTTCCATCTTCTGTAGGCGGGTCTCGACCACGCCGCCCGGTCGGGGGACCGCAAAGACGACGTCGGACCAACGGGTGAGCTTGCGTCGATCCTCCATGGGGAAGTCGAAGAGCGTGGCCAACAGCAGCGTCGTTAGCTCGACCGACACCGTCTCGACCCAATCAAACGTTTCGCCGTCGGGAAGCGACTCCAACACCTTCACGGTGCGCTCGCGTACCAGCGATTCACGATTGCGGACGCTGCCCGGTGCCCCAATCGATCGCACCGTCTTGCGTTGTGCGGTGTGCTCTGGGGGGTCCATCGAGATAAACGGCGTGATCCGTTGGAACATCGAATTGTTCTCGGGGGTCGGGCGAAGCCCCAGCGTCATGCCCTTCGCCGACGAGAAGTTCTCCCAGTCGCCATCGATGGCCCGGACGTCGTCGTAGTTCATGATCGACCAGTAGCGACCCGCAGATTCGATCTCGTTGAAGTGAACCGGGTCTTCGGCCCGCAGCCGCCCAAAGTGATCGCGCCACAACTCAGACGTGAACAGGTGGGGGTTCGCCGGGTTGATGTCCTCCAAGGGGGTGTCGGCGGCAGCACCGACGTCCTTGCCCAGCTCGGCGAGTTCCACGTCCGGGGGGATCACATCTGGGTTCAGAAACTCGGACGGGTCCAACCCGGGCTCGCTCATGAGGCATCCTCCTTGATCAAGACGGGGACCCTACTGGCGGTGCTGGGTTTGTGTGAGCCGGGCTTCGAGCCGCAGGCCCGTGGCGCGTCGGGCCTTCTATGACACGTCGTGCCGTCGGTTCGCAGCGCCGCGGCCCCACAGCCAGAACGCCCCGGACACGAGATACGCCACCGCCACTCCGATCACCGTGTCCACGACCCGCTCGTCGAGCTTGACCTTCACGCCGTTGCGTTCGGCTTGGCCATAGAGGAGCGCCCACAGGATCAAGAACGACGTGAATGCCGGCGTGACGTACCAGCGGCTTGCCGACGTCGCCGCCATCGTCACGAGCACCAACCAGAGCACGATGGCGATCGCCGGAGTGGGCAGGTCTGCAAGAAGGAGGAGCGCCGCCGCCACCCCGCCCACGATCACCGAGATGACACGACCGATGCCTCGGGCGCTCAGCAGGTCCCAGGTTGGCCTGATCACCAGCAGGGTCGACCCCACCAGCCAGCCGACGAAGTCGACATCGAGAGCGAAGGCGACCAGCGTCGACACAGCTCCCGCAACCCCGAGGACCAGGCCGTAGCGCTTGGCCTCAGCCGGTGTCATCTGTGGCTGTTGAGGGACGTCGCCTTCGTATTCGGGCAGAACCAGGGCCCAGATGTATGAACCGATCGCTCCCAGAATCATGAGACCGGCGACCTTCGCCGAGTCTGCGATCCCCTGATAGGTCAGCCCAATCGCCGTCAGCGGCAGGATCACGCTGAGGGCCACAACCCCCGCCGGCTTCCACGCCGCAACCTGGGCTGCCAGGTACCCAACGACGAACATGCCGACGACAGCGAGCGGTACCCACACCGCCAGGATCGAGCCGAGCAGTATGGAGACTCCGAAGAGGACCCCAACGATGAGTACCGGCCTTCTGGCGTCGCGTTGCGGCGCAAGCCCGACAACCGCCGCAGGAACGGATCCGATCAGTAGGTACGTGCCGGTGAGGACCTCTCCGGCGAAGACCATGACGACTGCAACCAGTCCCATCGCCGCGCCGAACCCAGCGAATCGCCAGTTCCAAGCGATGCCACCTCGGATCACGTCGCGCTGCGCCCGATCCCAGCGGAACACGTTCATGTGGTGTTCTCCCCGCCTGAGCGATCAGCGGAGGTCAGGGTAGCGGTCGCTCGCTACGCCGTAGCGAACGCTCTCGAGGCGATGTGGTTCGGGCGGGGCGCGGTGCCGCCGAAGGGCTCGACAAGCGCGTTGTCGACGGCGTTGTAACAGAAGAACGCGTTGGTGCGCGGCGCCGGGGTGATGTTGTCCGGTGAGCCGTGCATCACGTTGCAGTCGAAGAACACGACCGACCCCGGGTCGCCCTCGAACACGTCCAGGCGGCCGCGTTCGGTGAGCCATGCCAGGTCGTCGTTCTGCGGGACCCCGTACGTCTGACGTTTCAGCGACGTGCGGTGGTTGTCGTCCGGCGAGGGTCGGCCTCAGAATCGGCCAGCTCGGCCAGGCAGGCGGTGATCGTTGCCGGGCCGATGACATCCTCGATGACGACGAACCCGTCGGCGTCGAAGCGCTGCAGCTGCTCGGCGCTCAGCGGGCCGAGGCCGTGGGTCGGCTCGCCCCACAGCACGGGGTCCTTGTCGACTTCTCAGTCGACGGTGAGCAGCGGGTAGACGCCGTTCTCGTCGTGGGTCTCGGCGCCGGTGCACGGAGGGTTGAAGGCGCACACCACCCGAAAGTCCTCGATCACCCGCACGATGTGGCGGTCGTGCTGATCGAGGGCGTACATCACACCGGGGGTGATCTCGTGAACCTCGCCCGTGGCGCAGTTCTCGATCGTCGCCTTGCCCTCGATGCAGTACACGGCCTCGAAGTGATTCTGGTACTCCATCTCGGTCTCGGTGCCGGCGTACAGCACAGTGTCGTGCAGCGAGAAGCCCATCTTGTCGTCGGCGAGCAACAGGCGGCGCGACTTCCAGGTGTCGGCCCGCACGTCGCGTTCGGTGTTCTCCAGGTCGGCGAGGTTGCGAACGATCATGAGCGGTCTCCAATCGTCTGTGGGTCGCGGGTGAGCAGCTCGGCACTCTCGGCGTCGACGACAGCCTCGACCGACGCCTCGAGGATGTGCAGGCCCGCTTCGAGTAGTTCGGTCGCAATGACGAGCGGGGGCAGGATCTTGACGACCTGGCTGTTGAAGCCGGCGGTCTCGATCAGCAGGCCCCGGTCGAAGGCCTCTGCGGCGATGCGGCCGGCCATCTCGGGGTCGAGGCACTCGATGCCCTGGATCAGGCCACGGCCACGCACGTCCTCGAACACGCCGGGGTGAGCCTCGGCCAGCGCCTCGAGGTGTTTGGTGACCAATGCTGCCTTGGCGTCGACCTGCTTGGTCAGCTCGTCGTCGGCCCAGAAGTGTTCGAGGGCGGCGGTGCCGGTGACGAAGGCGGAGTTGTTGCCCCGGAACGTGCCGTTGTGCTCGCCCGGCTCCCACACGTCGTAGCGGGGCTTGATGAGCACGAGGGCCAGGGGCAGGCCCGAGCCGCTGATCGACTTGGACAAGCAGACGATGTCGGGCTCGATGCCCATCTCCTCCCAGGAGAAGAAGGGGCCGGTGCGGCCGCAGCCCACCTGGATGTCGTCGATGATCAACAGGATGCCGTGCTCGCGGCACAGCTCGGCCAGGCGCTGGATCCAGCGGACCGATGCGGGGTTGATGCCGCCCTCGGCCTGAACGGTCTCGAGGATGCAGGCGGCCGGAAGGCCGACGCCGCTGCCGCCGTCGGTCAGGTACTGGTCGAGAAACGCAATCGTGTCGACCGAGTCGTCGGTGACGTAGGAGTCGAACGGCATGGCGACCGTGTTGGTCAGCGGCACGCCTGCACCGCTTCGCTTGACTGCGTTGCCCGTGATGGCCAGCGACCCCAGCGTCATGCCGTGGAAGGCGTTGGTGAAGCTGATGATCGAGTCGCGGCCGGTGGCCTTTCGGGCCAGCTTCAGCGCCGACTCGACGGCGTTGGTTCCGGTCGGGCCGGGGAACATCACCTTGTAGTCGAGACCGCGGGGCTCAAGGACCAGCCGCTCGAAGGTCTCGAGGAACGTGCGTTTGGTCGTCGTGTGCGTATCGAGGCTGTGCATCACCCCGTCTCCCGCCAGGAACTCGATCAGTGCCTCCTTGATCACCGGGTGGTTGTGGCCGTAGCTGAGGGCACCGGCGCCGGCGAAGAAGTCGATGTAGGTGCGACCTGCGGTGTCGGTCTGCGTGGATCCCGTTGCGGAGACGAACTCGGTCGGCCACGAACGGCAATAGGAACGCACCTCAGACTCGCGCCGGTCGTAGATGCCGGGCGTCGCAGCGCCGGAAGCGGCACCGTTGGTCATCGCCGTGGCGGAATCGGAACCGTTGGTCGGTTGAATTGTGGGTTCGGAGATACTCATGATTGGAATCACCTGCTTGGGGAGTTGTTGGGAGCGGGCCGGATACTTCGTCGATGTCCAGGGCCCGCAGAAGCCCGAACATCGGATGCGACGATGAACCCCGTCGCATGCACACCACGGGGAGGCGCTGGCGTGCGCCCACCCCGGGCGGGCCTGGTTAGAGCGGCCCGATGCGGTAGCGGAGTTCCGGCGCGTGATCGCCGGGCGGAAAGTCGCCGTCTTCGAAGAGCTCTTCGACCTCGCACGCGGCGCCCCAGCGGTCGGCGGAGGCCCGGAACAGTCGGTCGGAAGCCTCGTTGTCCGGGGTGACGGTGGCGGCCAGGTGCCGGATCCGGGGAGGGGAGGGGCGATTGGCCACCTCGTCGAGCAGGCGTCCACCAAGGCCGCTGCCGCGGGCGGAGTCGGCTACTGCGATCTGCCAGATGAAGAGCGTCTCGGGGTCAGTCGGAAGCCTGAAGCCCGTGACGAAACCGATCAGCTGGTCATCGAAGACCGCGACGGCGCAGGTGTCGGAGAAAAACTCGCCCAGCATGAGGTAGGCGTACGGCGAGTTGGGGTCAACGCTGATCTCGGCCAGAGCCCACATGTCCTGCGCATCGGATCGCACGGGATGCCGAATCGTGATCGAGTCGGCGGGTGTTGGACTTGGGGAAGAGATACCTGCTCACCACCTGGGGGTCGTGTGCCTCGGTGCGGGGGGTCGTACATGAGGCGACGCCCTCGAAGGTAGGAAGCCAGGACGCCAAGAGCAAAGCCAAGTGACCCATCTCGCATGGTTGTAGTCTGAGTTGCGCTCAGGCTCCGGGTTGCCGCTGCTGCCGCCGTAATTCCCCGCCGAGGGGCGTCACCAAGCCTGACGGTTACTGACCGAGCCTGTCCCTTATCTGGACGTAGACCTCTGGTCCCACCAACGCGGTCAATTCTTCGGCGAGTGAATGGATCACCGTTGTTTCGCCGACGAAGGGCTCGGGTTCCTCGGTGCAGCACCATGCGATGGTGGAGTGTTCGGTGTCCCAGTCGCTGCGGTCCCACGGTCGGAGGACCTTGGTGCCGTCGGGGCGGGTTTCGGCGCGGAGTGGCAACTGCCAACACACCGATGGCTTCCAGACGGTTGGCGACTCCCCAGCGGCGATGGCGGCGAGGTGAAGCGCACATCCCTCCCCACCCTCAAACCCGGGACGGTTGAGGAAAATGCAGGCACCGTCGACCACCCGCGTGAGAGTGCGAGCATCGTCGGCGTAGATGCCGCCCTCATGGGCCTCGGCGTGGAACTGGAACATGGACGGCAAAAGAAACATCGCCAACGCCCCGGTATTCATCGACTCTTCCTCATCGAGGAACCGGGTTCCGTGCGAACAGCAACCTTGGTTCAGATGCTCCGCGTCTGTTGGCAGAATCCCTTTGCAGCCGTTGCCCCAAATGCAGGTCCAGTTCGACGTCAGGAACGTTGCGTCGACGTCCCAAATCGTCCCGTCGATGGGATCTTCGAACCGCTCGTGTTGCTGCTCGTCCAAGCTTTGAGAGTAGACGCTGGGCCGGGTGAGGGTGCACGGTGACCACTGGGTCTGCGTTGACGTTTCGGAATTGCAACACCTCAGGTTGCAGGAAAGGCCAAGGGCAGCACCGCGCTCAGGCTCCGGGCTGGGGTTGCTGCGTGCGTCGGTGGCGGAGACGGGCGCGCTGCGCAGGCGCCTCGACGGTGGGCTGCGTGGGCTGCTCTGCAGCCGACGGGGTGCCGGCTTCGCCGGTCGGGGTGGTCTTGGGTGTGCTGCCCGGATGGGCGGTGCGCGAGATGTCGTCGACGACGCGACGTGCCTCGATCAGCGCGGTCAGGTCGTCGGCCACCTGCTCGAGCGGATCGTGGCCATCGCCGGGTACGGCCGGCTCGGCGGCGTAGGCCCGACACAGTTCGGCGGCCACGTCCTCCGAGCGCCGAACCCGGCCATGGACCGCCATCAGCTCGCTGCGGCGGTCGCGCCGGGGGAGCGTGGTTGCCAGGGCGATGCGGTCGTCGAGCTCAACGGCGTGGTCCTCGAAGCGGGCGGCCATCTCGTCGAGCACGGTCGGGGCGCCCTTGCGGCGACGCATGGCGCGGGCCCGCTGGACGCCCCGCGAGGAGCGCACGACGCGGCGGTGCAGGTGGGCCGACGGGGTTGGCGCCGCCAACCACCACACCGGCGCTGTCGTGCGGCGCGACGGCACGGGGCGGTTGCGGCGGGTAGCGGCGGCCAGCGCCGCTGCGATCGACCCGACGATGAGCACGATCCAGAACACCGCCAGGATTGCCACGACCGTCCCGGCGCTCACGCGTCGTCCCGTCCGCTCGTCTGGTTACAGGCCTTCATCCCGTCAGCCTACGGCGGTGGAACGGCGCGCAGTCTCGCGGCTTTGGTTATTCCAACCCTGCGGCCGGGGGCGAACATCGGGTGGCGGCGGCCAGGCTGAGGCCCACACGCCACCGACATGTTCCAGGCGACACCGATCGGCGTAACGGTCTATCCACGCCGCCACCGTGCTCAGCTCGTCGGCCAGCGCCTTGGTGAGTGCTTGGGTGGGCGGTTCGGGCTCTGGCCCGGCCTCGCCGAGGCGCCACGAGCCGTCGGGGTCGCACCAGCGCACCGCCACGCCAAACTCCAGCTCCACGGTGGTGCCGTCGGGGGTGGAGAATCGGATCAGCGACGGGGCCCGAAGCGTCGCGCAGCGCAGGCTGCGCCGCAACGCCGAGGTGTAGGCGGCCAGGCGATCCCGGGTGGCGGCAGCCTCCTCGAAGCGCTCCTCGGCGGCCAGGCGATCCATGCGCTCGGTCAGCGGGGTGGCCACCACCCGGTGCTGACCGGAGAGCGCCAGCGTCGCCGCCCGAACGGCGTCGCCATAGCGGGCGTCGTCGACCTGGCCCGAACACGGGCAGGAGGTGACCCCCAGTTGGGCGGCGGTGCAGGGCGACGAGAGCGGTGGCCCCCCGCGGGCCGACAGCCGGGTGGTGCAGCGGCGCAGGGGGACGGCATCGCCGAGTGCTTCGGCGATGTGCTGGCCCACCTTGCGCGACGGAAGCGGGCCCAGCGTGGCAGCGTTGGCCGGTGGCGTTCGAGCACACACGAGGCGTGGGTAGGGCTCGTCGGTCAGGGTGAGCCAGCACCCGCCTTTGCCCGGGCGTCCCTGGCGGTTGTAGCGGGGGTCGAGCGCCTGGATCAGGCGGATCTCCAAGACTGCGGCCTCGAGGGTGGAGGGGGTGCGCCGGTGGTCGATGCGGACGCATTCCTCGAGCAGGCGGCCGACTTTGCGCCGGGTGTCGGTCGAAAAGTAGCTGCGCACCCTCGAGCGCAGGTTGGTGGCCTTCCCCACGTAGATCACCCGGTTCTGGGCGTTGCGCATCAGGTAGACGCCGGGGGTGCGGGGCAGGCGGTCGGTGAGGGCCAGCTTGGGCGCCTGGGGGTGGCCGGCCATCTTGGGTAGGGCGATCAGGTCGTCGAGCCCGGTGACCCCCCACGACGCAGCGCGTTCGAGTTCGACGTGCAGCAGGTCGGCGGTGGCCAGGGCATCATCGAGCGCCCGGTGCGACGGCTGGTGGGGGAGGCGCAGCACCCGGGCGAGGGTGCCCAGCTTGCAGTCGGGCACGTCGCTGCGCATCAAACGACGTGCCAACGCCAGCGTGTCGACGCCTCGGTTGGTCAGCGGCTCACGACCGGTGGCGGTCAGTGCGGCGTCGAGGAAGCTGCGGTCGAAGCGCAGGTTGTGGCCGACGAGCACCGCGTCGCCAAGGAACTCCAAGAACGCCGGCAGCACCGCCTCGATGCGGGGCGCCCGCACGACGTGGGCGTCGGTAATGCCGGTGAGCACGGTGATGTTGGTCGGGATGGCCCGACCCGGGTTGACCAGCGACTGGAGCGTCCCCAGGCAGGCGCCGCCTCTCACCTTGACCGCCCCCACCTCGGTGATCAGGTCGACACCGGCACGTCCACCGGTGGTCTCCAGGTCGACGATGCAGAAGGTGACGTCGGCGAGTGGCGAACCCAGATCGTCGAACGACCGTTGAACCGGGGGCGCTGGCGGGCGTCGCATCGGGGACACCATAGGCGAACACAGGTTCGTCGAACAGCAGTTCACTCAATTGGAATAATGGACCCCGGGCGGCCGTCGGGCGCATCGGCCACCGGCTGCGCCGGACGGTAGCCTGACCGGTTGTGAACGACGACCCGAGTGACGATTCAACGACCGGTCCAACAACGGCGGCCCACCCCCGTTATCGCTGCACAACCTGCGGCAACCTCACCCGCTTCGACGTGGTCGCCACCCGCCGAACCCGGGAGTTCCACCACTACTCGGTCGGCGGCGATCTCACCGTCGAACAAACCGAGACCCTCGATGAGGAAGTCGAGTCGGTCAGCTGTCGCTGGTGTTCCAGCCCGGCCGGAGTCGTCACCGTCGACGCGTCGGACGGCTGAGGCATCCGTGCCGAGTGAGCCCGACCACGGCAGCCGGCGATGACCGCCGGCTCCGACGCCGAGGAACAGGTGGTGCGGCCTGCCCTGGAGGCAGCGCTGGACGTGGCCGAGGCAGGCCTGGCGGAGAAGCCTCCGCGCCAGCCTCCACGGGGACTTCGGTCGGTGCTCGGGTTTCATAAGCGTCCAAGCGCGGCGCTGGGTGCGGCCCGGCGGGTTCTCGACCGCGACGACGCTTTCCGTGCCCTGGTGCTGGAGCGCATCGATGCCGACCGCTTGAGCCCCGGAGCCGCTGCGTTTCTTCTACGAGACGATGGCTGGCGCGACGCGGTCGGCGATGCCGTTCGAGCGTTGGAAGAGGCGGCCGATGACGACCGGGCGAGGGCGGATGATCGGGCGGCGACCGAACAGGTGGTCACGCTCAGCGCCCGGTTGGCCGAGTTGGAGGCCGAAGTGCCTCGAGTCGAGGCCGAGTTCACCCGGTTGCGCGAGGTGGAACGCCAGGCCGAGGAGGTCGCCGAACGCCTTCGCGAGCAGGAGGCGCTCAACGAACGGCTGACCGGCGAACGCCAGCGGGCGGTGCGCGAGCTGGCCGACGAGCGCCGGCGTCTGGCTGACCGCACCGCCCAGGTGCGTTCGCTGTCCGCCGATCTGGAGCGCATTCGCTCCCAGGTGCCCATGGACGACGGGGGACCGGACGATCCGACGCCCCCAGCCCGTCCGGTTGACGTTGCCGAGGAACTGTCGGCGCTGCGGACGAGGGCGGAGGCCGCCGAGTCGGCGTCCGCAGAGACCGCCCAGGCGATGGTCCGGCTGGGGCGGGAGCTCGCGGCGCTCGGCGAACGCCTCGATCCCGAAGCGGCGGGGCGCGTGGAGCAGGGCGATTCGGACCCTCGGGGGTCGACCAGCCCGGAAGCGAGCGACGGCGAGCCGGGCACCGCCCCGGTGCTCGCAGGGCAACATCGGAACGGTCGTCGCGGCCGGACCGTTCGCCGCCGGCCGGTCCGCGTGGGACGCGGCCTGCGCGATGGCTCCCCTGACGCCACCCGGGAGCTGCTGCGAACGCCCGGCCTGGTGCTGTGGGTCGACGGGTACAACGCATCGATGGCGCTTTGGGGTGACCTCGATATCGGCGGTCAGCGCGAGGCGTTGGTCCGCGCCCTCGGACGGTTGGCCAAGGCCTGCGGCACCCACATACGCGTGGTGTTCGATGGTGACAGTGGCGGAGCGCCCCCGGTCACCACACCGCTGCCGGTGCGAGTGGTGTTCACGAAGGCGGGGGTGGAGGCCGACGACGACATCATCGACGCCGTGGCGGCGACCGACGCGTCGCAGCCGGTGGCGGTGCTCAGCGCCGATCGGCGTGTGCGCGACGGCGCCTCTGTGTACGGCGCCAACCTGTTGTCACCCGACGATCTGCGAACGGTGTTGGCCGACGGTGGCTGAGGGATCCCCGTCCGACGGCCTGGGTGGTCTTGCCGACCGGGTGCTCGAGGTTGGGCGGGACGCGGGCCTGGTGGCGATGGGCATCTGCGATACCGAACCGTTTCTGGAGGCGCGCCAAGAACTCCTCGACCGTCGCGACGCCGGCCTGGCCGGCACGATGGCCTTCACCTACCGCAACC
>JACDJB010003436.1_pt1 | contig 10437 bp, 7 predicted proteins | sample 7454121 | NCBI WGS metagenome assembly JACDJB01 (sample SAMN14253290, study PRJNA609438) | sludge metagenome | isolation source: sludge after 25d culture with pyrite | collected 2018-12-20 | reverse complement strand
TCATCGGTGCGTCAACGGGACGGGGTCACACGACCACCGCGGCTTCGACGGCGCGGCGGCCGGATCGCGGTGGTGCGCCTTATGGCAGATCGTAGCCGAAGCTTTTGATGATGGCGATGGCCTTGGCACCCTTCAGATACTTCATGAAGGCCTCGGTGGCGTCCCTGTCCTGCACGGAGGTGAGCATGATGGCGTCCTGGCGAATCGGGTTGAAGAGGTGTCGGGGCACCACCCACTGCGAGCCTTCGACGGTCTTGCCGTCCTTGAGCGTCTGGGACAGTGCGATGAAGGCCATGTCCGCATTGCCGGTGTCCGCGAACTGCTGTGTCTGGGAAATGCTTTCGCCCATGACGATGCGCCCCTGCAGGCCGCTCCACAGGCCCAGGCTTTCCAGGGTTTCCTGAGCCGCGACGCCGTAGGGTGCGAGCCTGGGATTGGCGATGGCCAGCTTGTCGAACTTGCCGCGCAGGACCTCGCCCCGGGCGTCGACGTAGCCGGGTTTCTTGCTCCACAGCACCAGCTTGCCGATGGCGTAGGTGAAGCGGCTGGCCGCGTCGCCCAGCCCTTCCTTGCCGATCCTGTCCGGCGTGGTGTCGTCGGCGGCCAACAGCACGTCGAAGGGCGCGCCGTTCTTGATCTGGGAATAGAATTTTCCGGTGGAGCCGTAGCTGGCCTTGACGCTGTGGCCGGTATCGGCCTGGAACTGCTCGGCGATCTTCTGCACCGGCACGGTGAAATTGGCGGCCACCGCCGCGCGCACCTCGCCGGCGTCGACACGGAAGGCCAGCAGGCAGAGGCCGGCGAGGCAGCCGAGTGGAGTGAACTTCATGGGTTGTTCCTTTTTGGGTTGGGGGACGAAGAAATCAGTTCATGACCGCGAGGATCACGCTGGAGGACTTGAAGGCGGCGCACACGGGCGTTCCCACCGCGAGGCCGAGGTCCTCGCAGCTCTCGCGCGTGATCACCGCGATGACCGTCTTGCCGCTCGGCAGGGCCACGGTGACCTCGGCATTGACCGGGCCGGGGCGGATGTCGTAAACGGTCCCCCACAGCGTGTTGCGGGTGGAAACCTTGATCTGCGGATCGGTGAGCAGCAGGACCGAAGGCGCCTTGACCAGCGCCAGAATCGGCATGCCCACGCGCAATTCCAGGTGTTCCGCGCTGGCGTGGGTGACCACGGCAACGATCTCGTTCCAGTCGTCGAGACGCAGGCGCACTTCGAAGTTGACGGGCTCCTGGATCAGGGCCGTGATCGTGCCGTGGAACTGGTTGCGCGCACTGGTCTTCATCGAAAAGCGGTTGAGCAGACGATTGAAGTTGCGCAGGTCGCTCAAGTCCCCGCCCAGCTTGTCGAGTGCGCGCTGATACTCCGCCTCCACCGCGCGGAACAGGCTGACCATGTTGCGCCCGTGTTCCGTGAGCCGGCTGCCACCGCCGCGCCGCCCCCCGACCTCCCGCTGCACCAGCGGCGGGTCGCACAGGTTGTTCATCGCATTCACCGCTTCCCAGGCGGACTTGTAGGACAGATCGAGTTCCTTCGCCGCCTTCTGGATCGAGCCGTGGCGTTCGATGGCTTCCAGCAACTGCACGCGCTGGCCCGCGAGCAACACCCCTTCATCGGTGTCCAGATGGATGCGTCCGACCAGATGCATGGGACCTCCCCGGTCATGGTTTAATATATGTAAGATTACACCATATCGGTTGGTGCGCGAACAGCGGATCACGCCCATCATTCAGTGGAATTCGCGGTATACGTGTGGAAAGTCGGCCTGACCGGCCCCGTGTGATTATATGCATTAGCTTACATAACGATGCAATTTTTTCCTCCCGTGGGTGGATTTTCTGGCTACACTGTTCTTGCAGGCGGGCCGTGTGGCCCTCGCCATCATGAGGAGAATCGAAATGAAAAGCAGTGCGCGCAACCAGTTTGCCGGCAAGGTCGCCGCCATCATCAGCGGCCCGGTCAATGCCGAGGTGGACGTGGTTCTCGACAGCGGTGAGCGCATCGTTTCCGTGATCACCGCCGGCAGCGTGAAATCCCTCGGCTTGCGTGAAGGCAGCCCGGTGCTGGCCCTGATCAAGGCGCCGTGGGTCATCCTGCTGACCGACGACGCCGGTCTCAGGACCAGCGCACGCAATCATCTGCGCGGTCAGGTCAGCCGGCTGGTGAAGGGGGCCGTCAATACCGAAGTCAGCCTGCAAACCGAGGGCGGCCTGACGGTGAACGCGATCATCACCAACGAAAGCGTGACCTCGCTTGGCCTCGATGTCGGCGTGCACGCTTCCGCCCTCATCAAGGCCTCACACGTGATTCTCGCCACGCGGGCCTAGCGCGTGGCAGGCAGGCCGTGAAGGTCGTCCGGCCGGTTGAAGTTGACGAACGCCGCCGCATCGAAAGGCACGTTCACCGTAGCCAGCCCGGCCTGCCAGCGCCGCACCGCGCGCTCGCCGCGTGCGAGGAAGGCGACCAGATTTTCGTGCTGGCTGGTGTGCATGATGAAGCAGGTGTGATGCACCTGCGCGTCGTCCGCCGCCACCGCGAGCGCAACGCCCTGGCGTTGCGCCGCGTCGAGCAGGCGCCGCGCGAGGTCGGCGGGCAGGTGCGGCGTGTCGCACGGCGCGACGAGCAGCCAGTCGGTGTCGACGGCGTCGAGTGCCGCCAGCACGCCCGCGAGCGGGCCGGGAAAGTCCGCCAGGACATCGGGCAGCACGCGGCAGCCATACCGTGCGTAGCGATCGAGATTGCGGTTGGCGCTGATGAGGATTTCTCCGACCTGCGGCGCCAGCGCGTCCAGCACCCATTCGACCAGCGGGCGTCCGCGGTAATCCAGCAGGCCCTTGTCGGCCCCGCCCATGCGGCGCCCCTGACCCCCGGCGAGGACGACCGCGGCGACGCGTTCAGCGGCGTGCATAGAGGTGGAAGCGGTCGGTCCGGTCGCCGGGGCGTGCGCCGTCCCACTGCTTGACCCAGGTGTCCGGCACGCGCGGCGCCGCGCCACGGCTGCGGGTTTCCAGCAGCAGCCAGCCACAGTCGAGATCGGCCGGTACCAGCGTGCGCCCGCTGTGGTACGCGAGCAGCAGGCGCTGCGTGCTGCGCATGGCGTGGGTCTGGATGCACGCGCCGGGGGGCACGCGGGCGGCCAGTTCCTCCGCGACGCTCACGTACGACAGGCGGCGGTCGAGTGGTGCGAGAAACAGCGCCAGGAGCAGCGTCCAGATGAAGGTCATGCCTGTCGCCCACACCAGCGCGGGGCGCAAGGGCGAGCGCTGGATGCGCGCGAGAAACGCGATCCATGCGAGGGTGAGGAGCGCACCCAGCACCGGCGCCCACGGCCGCAGCGTGCCGACGTCGGGCACGCCGAAGCGGATCAGCCGGCGCGCCAGGCGCGCAGGCATGCCGAGATCGTGCGCGCTCCAGTACGTCCAGAACAGCAGCGCGATGAAGCCGAACAGCATCACCGCGAACCACAGCAGCGCATTTGCGGCGCCGCGCCGCAGGGTGAGCACCCCGGCTGCGCCGAGCAGGCTCAACGGCAGGAGCAGGACGAGGCCGCGCTCTTCACCCGGGTGCGCCATGAATGCATACAGCAGCAGCAGGCCGGCGAATGCCAGTACCGGCAGGGCGATCGCGGCCGTGCGCCCCTGGCGGCGGCCGCGGTACAGCGCCCAGGCCGCGAGCGGCCACGCCGGCCACGCGAACCAGCCGAGAATCCCGGGGTAATACAGCGGCCGCAGGTTCGCGAAACCGATCCAGCGATCCAGCCCGAGCGCGGTGGACAGCGCGGCCTGCCGTGCAGCGAGCCAGACGATCCAGACCACTGCAAAAGCCAGCGCACCCGCAAGGCCCCATGCCAGCGCGCGACGCGCAAGCGGAGTACGGTGCGTCGCGACCCCCGCGGCCAGTGCGACGGCCAGGACCAGGAACAACGCGGCCTCCGTCGCGGCACCCGCCAGCAGCAGCAAGGCGGCGCCCAGCGCGAGAAGTCCGCCGCCGTGGCGCCCCTGCGGCAGGCGCGCGACGCCGTCCAGCATGATCGCCGCGGCGGCGAACTGTGCGGTGTACGCGTTGAGTTCGTGCCCGCGCACCAGGAGGCCGACGCTGCCCATCAGCACCAGCGCCGCGGCCCAGCGGTGCTCGGTGCCGTACAGGGCCTGTGCGGCCCGGGCGGTGAACCACAGGGCCAGCGCGACGAACACCCCCGAGGCGAGACGCGCGCCGTCGGCGAGCGCAAGCAAGGGCGAAGCGAGCCAGGCGGTGGCCGCAGCGGTCCAGAAATACAGCGGCGGCGCATCGCCGAGCGGCACGCCCCGTTGCAGCCACAGCCACAGTGTCACGAAGTGATCGCCGTCGCCGCCCTTCCACGGCGCGTGGCCGATCAGCCCCGGCACGATCCAGATCGCGCACAGCAGCAGCAGGCCGGCTTGCGCCGGAGAAAGTCGGGGCCTACTGGACAATTTTCAGGAGTTGCCCGGGACGTGGCTCGCCGCCAGGGTACAGGGCATTCATCAGGCGCAACTGGCTTTCCGCGGTCGCGCCCAGCGGCGACTGCCGCGCCAGCGCGGCCATGGTCGTGCCGGGCTGCGCCGTCGTCAGGTGCAGCCGATACGGCCGTGCATCACGGATTTCGCCGGGGGTGAGTGCGCGAAAGCTGTTGAGCGCGTTGCGCAGCGTGACCCGTTCGCGATCGTACACGGCCTTGTCGCGCGCCATGCCGGCGACGAGATACTGGGTACCCTTGAAGACCACGGCGGCGACGAGGACCGGCTTGCCCTGCTGCGCGCCTGCGGCGAACGCCGCGGGGTGACCGCTCAGTTGGCCGGTGTCGTAGCGCGCGCCGGCGTCGAGCTTGAGGCCCTTCTGCAGGGTTTCCAGCGGCCGGTCGTTGCGCGGGCCCGGCTGCAGTTCGACCAGTGCATCGCCTTTCGGACTCAGCGCGACGATCCGGTCGGGCCGGTTGTCCACCCGCCAGCCAGACGGGAACTGCATGGCGAGGCCAAGCACCGGGTGCAGCAATTGATTGTCGCGGATCAGCCCCTGCTCCGGGCTGTCGCCGAACACCACACCGGCGAGTTGCCGCAGATATTCGTCACGACCCTCGCGCGGTGCCACCACCGCGTACTTGTCCGCCTCGGCCACCACCTGCTTCAGGCGCGCATCGTTGCTCGGGTGGGTGTCGAAAGTGCCGTGATAGCTGCGCGGCTGGCGTCCGTCCCGCTTCGCTTGTTCCGCGGCGAACAATTCCTGGTTTTTCAGCACGCCGATCACGTCGATCATCGCTTGCGGCGCGTAGCCGGTGCGCGCGAGATACTGTGCCCCCAGGCGGTCCGATTCCAGTTCGTGCTCACGACCGTAGCCGGCCGTCCACGCCTGCGCCAGGGTCTGTAGCAGGCTGGCGCCGGCCTGGTTGCCCAGCCCCGGCACCAGCACGGAACCGAGCACCGCTCCCAGTCCCGCCGCGGTCTGTGCGCTTTGCTGACGCACTCCGTGGCGCGCGGTGACGTGGCCGATTTCGTGGCCGATCACCCCGGCAAGTTCGGCCTCCGAATCCAGATAGGCCATGATGCCGCGCGTAATGTAGACATAGCCGCCGGGCAGCGCGAAGGCGTTGACATCCGGACTGTCGACCACCGTGAACTGCCATTTCAGTTGCGGCCGATGGCTCTGCTGCGCCAGGCGCTGGCCGATCTCGTTCACGTAGGCCTGCAGCGCGGGATTGTCCAGCGCCGGATATTCCTTCAGCACGTCCTTGTGGGCCTGCAAACCCATCTGGATTTCCTGCGCCTCGGACATCAGCACGAAATCCTTGTCCCCGGTGACCGGGTTCTGCGCGCAATGACTCAGTGCCAGCGCCCCGGCCATGACGGCGACGATACGGCGAAGCGTCTTCGGATACACGTTGTTCAGTTCCGTGGAATGAATAAACCCGGCCGATCCAATCGACCTGCGTCCAAGTGGATGTTCCAGGATAAACCCGAGATCATACCGTTGCACAACCGCTGAAAAGCAAAAAGCGGCCGAAGCCGCTTTTCATGATCGAGCAGAAACGCTCACTTCATGCCGTAGCGCTGGCGGAACTTCTCGACGCGGCCAGCGGTGTCGACGATCTTCTGCTTGCCCGTATAGAACGGATGGCAGGCGGCGCAGACTTCGACGTGCAGCTTGTCCTTGCCCAGCGTGGAGCGGGTGACGAATGTGCTGCCGCAGGAGCAGGTCACGGCAACGTCTTTGTAATCGGGATGAATGCCGGCTTTCATGGCAATTCCTTCGGGTTGAATTCGGAGAACGCAAAAGTATAGCGGGTCTAGCCGCGGCGGGCAACAATATTTTTGACACGACTCATCCACAAAGGACGCGAAGGAAAACCAGGGGAAAGCGTCGAGCACAGCCTGCCTGCTGCCGTCGCCTCCCCTGCGCTCCGGGATTCGACGAATTTTCTCGCGTTCCATCGCGGGCAAATGGGCGCTTCCCGGTCAGCTTTCGCCCGGCAGTTGCGGCGAGGGGCGGTCGAGATGGTAACCCTGCGCCATGTCGACTCCGAAACTGCGCAGCATCTCGAGCGTGGCCGCATCCTCGACGAACTCGGCGATGGTGGTTTTGCCAAGGCCGCGCGCCACGTCGATCATCGCCTTGACGAAGGCCTGGTTTTCGCGGTTGTTCGGTAGGTCGCGCACGAACATGCCGTCAATCTTGAGAATATGGGCGTTGAGATATTTCAGGTACGCAAAGGTCGAGAAGCCCGCGCCGAAATCGTCCAGGCAGATCAGGCAGCCGGTCTGCTGCAGCGCCTCGATGAAGCGCTGGGCATCCTGCATTTCGCTGACCGCGGCGGTCTCGGTGAGTTCGATGATGAGTCGCCGCGGATCGACGCCGTGCTGGGCGAGATGCTGCTGGATGTAGTGCGCCAATCCCGGCTCGTCAAAGCTGCGGCCCGAGATGTTGATCGCCAGCGCAGGCAAGGCGGGCCGGCTTTGCAGCAGGGTGATGCTTTGGCGGATCACCCAGCGATCGATTTCGAGGATTTGCCCGTTCTTCTCGGCGATGGGAATGAACTGGCCCGGCATGATGAGATGCTGGGGGTTCGCAGGATCCCTCATGCGCACCAGTGCCTCGAGATGGTTAAGGCTTCGGTCGTGGGTCCGGTAGATGCCCTGAAAGTGCAGTTCGAGGCCATCGTGCGAAATGGCGTGGGCAATGCGACTGCTCCAGGTCATGCGCTCGAGCATAACTTCGGCTACGTTGCGGCTGGGATCGTAGATCGCCCAGGTGTTCTTGCCTGAATCCTTGGCCTGATACATCGCCGTGTCGGCATGCGCGACGAGATCCTCGGCATTGTCGCCATGCTGCGGAAAGAGCGCGATGCCGATACTCGTGGTCAAGCGCAGATTGCTGCCGCGAAGCCGGAAAGGGATTGCCGAGATCGCGTGCACGATGCGATCGGCGAGCTGGATCGCATCATCCTTGTGGGCCATTTCCACAAGGATCGCGAATTCGTCACCCCCCAGGCGCGCGAAAAGCTCGCCGCCGCGCACCAGACTGGCGACTTCGCCGGCCGCGCGCACCAGGACGGTATCGCCCGCGCGGTGGCCGAAGGTGTCGTTGATGGTCTTGAAGTCGTCGAGATCGGAGTAGAGCAGGGCAAAGCGCGCGCCACTGCGTGCCGACACGCCGATCAGGCGCTCCAGTTGATCCTGGAAGCGGCGGCGGTTGTAAAGGCCGGTGAGCGCATCGTGCTCGGCAAGGTAGATGAGCTGCTGGGCGGTCTGCCGTTCGTGGGTCACATCCTCGTAGATCCACAAGCGGCCGATGGTGCGGCCGTCGACATCCGACACCGGATACGACAGTTGAGTCAGAATCCGGCCGTCATAGAGGTCCACCTCGAAACGTTCGCTGATCTCGTGCGTATCGAGCACGTGCAACACGTATCGGGAAGCGTGGTCCGGGCGTGCGAAACGATGGGTGGAATGCTCGAGTACCTCGTGCGTGGGCAGGCCGATGAGATCGGCCGATTCATCGATCGCCCACATTTGACGGAACGCGGGATTGACGTATTCGACGCGATTGTCGCGGTCTTCGAAGAGGATACCGATGCTCATGCCGGAGAGCAGGGTCACCAGCCGGCTCCGTTCGCGCTGCGCAAGGAGAAGGAGCTCGTGCTGGCGCGCTTCGGACTCGTGCAGTTCCTCCATGCGCGCCGCGAGTTCGGCCTCGATGCGTTTCTGCTCGGAGATATCGAGAAGCATGCCATGCCACAGCACGCTGCCATCCGGCAGGCGTTCGGGCGTGGCGCGACCCTCCAACCAGACGGCCCCCCGGTCGGGATGATTCACGCGAAAGGATTGGTGCCAGACCTGCTGCGTCGCAGCGGAGCGTTCGATGCGTGCGCTGAGTACGGCCTTGTCGTCGGAATGCACCAGCGCCATGACCGTACTCGCATCGGCGACGACGTCTTCCGGCGGTACGCCGCAGATTGCGCGCATGCCCTCGCTGGCATAGGGAAAGCAGGAACTGCCATCGGCGCGTACCTGGTACTGGTAGATGATGCCCGGGGCGTTGCGTCCGATCTTGGTGAGCCGCGCCAGCAGTTCGGCGCGCTCGGTGATGTCCTGCACCATGCCGAACACGTTCGCCGACTGGCCGTTATCGGTGCATTCCGTCCGGCCGCGCGCAGTGACGATACGCTCCACCCCATCCGGACGCACGATACGGTATTCGATTTCGAACGTCTCGGCCCGCTCGGCCGCCTGGCGGAACTGCGTGACGACGCGTTCGCGGTCCTGCGGATGCACGAGCAGCACGAAATGGTTGAAATCGCGCGGGCCATCCGCCGGGTCAAAGCCGTGAATGCGATGGAGTTCGTCCGATCCCCGCAGCGTTCCGGTGGCGGGATCCCAGTCCCAACTGCCCAGATGCGCCATGGCCTGCGCCTCCGCCAGACGCCGTGTGCTGTCTTCCAGCGCGCGCTGGGCCTGGACACGCTCGCTGATATCTGTGAACGACGCCATCATGCACAATGGCTGCCTGTGCTCGTCGAAGACGGTATGGGCGACGACCTGCACGTCCATGCCCGTGCCGTCCAAACGACGCGCGCGCAGTTCGCCGCGCCAGCTTCCGAGTCGACGTTGCGCATCCACGGCGCGTTGCGTCTCTTCCGCGGACTCGAAGAAATCCGTCGGTGGGCGGTCCAGGGCGTCTTTCCGGTCCTTGAGCTGCCACATCTGGACAAAAGCGGGGTTCACGTAGAAGGTGCGCCCATTCGATCCCAGCATGGCGACCGCGTTGATCGAGGATTCGATCGCCGCCTCCTTGATGCGCAGAAGTTCGTTCGCCTCGACCAGCGCCGTGGTATCCGTGACGTGGCCTTCCAGATAGCGCAGCGTGCCATCGGCCGCGTAGACGCCATGTCCACGCTCGAACACCCAGCGCACTTCACCCGCGCGGGTGAGAATGCGGTAAGACAACTCGAAGTCGCGCCGCACGGCGAGCGCCTGCGCCACTTCACCCTCGATGCGTGCGGCGTCGTCGGGATGCATGAGGCTTCCCGGCGTGCGCGGCGTCTCCCCGAAAAAATCGGCACGCGGATAACCCGTCAGTTCCTCGACATTGCCCGCCAGAATCAGTGCGTGCCAGTCGCGATCGCCGGCGCAGCGATAGATGACGCCGTGCAACGTGTCGAACAGGCGTTCCATGTCCTCGCTACGCTGCACCTTGCTGTCGCGTGTCAGCATGAAGAGGGCGATACTGGCGACTCCGGCGCAGCAGGCGTACACCAGTTGCACCGCCAAACCGCTGCCTGCGTGGAATGTGTCCACCGTCAACTGCCGAAAGGCCGTCCCCGTAACCGGAGCGGTGACGATGAACATGAAGGCGCCATAGGCGCACAGCGCCAGAGCGAGAACCCCGAGTCCATGCCGCACGCGGCGGATACCGTCGGGGCGGGCCCCTGTCTCGCGCACGAGCATGACAAGAGCAAAGGCCGCCAGCAGCGCACCCGGCGCGCCGATGAAAAGGCGGGCCCCGATCGTCAGGCCGAGCATCGGATCGGCCGCCAGTCCCGCGAAGGCCGCGGTAGCGGCCAGGCTCGTGCCATACAAAGGTAGCGACGGCAGGCGCGTGGGGGCAACGCTGTAGGTCAGCAGACGCCGGCCAAACGCCATCAGCGGCAGGTGGGCGAGGACCGTGAGCACGCCCCATGCACCCGTGATCCACGATGAGCCCTGCATCAGCCGGGCCCACTCGACGAATTCGAGCAGGCCCCGCAAAAAACCGAACGCGGCGAGCAGCCACAACTCACCGGCGAGAGGCTGCACATCATCGCGCCTGGGATAGACCAATGCGATCACGCCCAGCGTGAAGAAGGCCAGCGCGTAGGCGAGATAAAACGGCCCGAGCAACCCGAAGGATTCGCCGGTCATTGGCCAGACCTTTTGAAGGCCGGC